>Ga0233445_1001703_pt1 | contig 15974 bp, 13 predicted proteins | sample SI_124_October20_5_FD_182779 | JGI IMG/M metagenome (GOLD analysis project Ga0233445, IMG submission 182779) | Seawater microbial communities from Saanich Inlet, British Columbia, Canada - SI_124_October2016_100_MG | ecosystem: Environmental > Aquatic > Marine > Inlet | place: Canada: British...
CACATTCAGTTCGTGTTGTTACCAAAGCAACTCTGGTAGACAGGGGTGACTTTGAGACAGGTAAAGCAACATTGAGTGCTCTTGTCGATATCTCTGGACAACCTACCGATACTGATATGTCATTGATTGTTCAAACGAAAAATAACAAAGGTACAAAACTTCATGGTATGTCCATGCAATATACTTAAAAAACTGTAGTATATATACAGTAACAGATAAATAACAAAAAAACAAAAAGGAATATATAAATGGCATACATCGGGCGAGACATACAATACGGTACGTTTACGACAAAGCAGACTTTAACTGCGGATAGTTCTACAACTGTTTTCACTTTGACTCAAGGTGTGGCTGATGCTAATAACTTATTGGTATCTATCGGTGGTATTGTTCAAGAAGCTAATACTGCATATACAGCAGTAGGAACTGTTTTGACATTTGCTTCTGCTCCCGTAACTGGTGATCCTGTTTGGGTTGTTTATCTTGGAAAAGAAGCATCCTCTGGTGTTGCTAGAGATTCTATTACATATCAAACGGGTGTAGGTGATGGTACAACTACACCTTTTGCTTTATCATCTTCAGTAACAACTTCCTCAAGTATCATCGTAACTCTCAACGGTGTCGAACAAGTCCCCGGCACAGACTTCACAGCATACGGAACGGTATTAACATTCACAACAGCTCCTGATGCTACTGATGCAATTCTGATTTATTATATTGCTTCACTTGCAGTAGAGATTGCGACACCTGCTAATACTTCAATAACAACTGCGAAACTTTCTGGAACATTTTCTGGAACACTACCCGCATGGAATGGTGCAGCATTAACTGGACTTCTTTTTTCAAAAACATTGCTCGATGAGATTAATACAAATATTGCATTGGTTGCTTTCTTACGAAGCACAGACCATAATAAATCTGTATTGAATATGATGGATGGTTTCATTGACCAGTTTGAAGATCAGACAAATGTTGATGATCCTAGTAGTGTTAATGAGTTGTATGATACAACTGGTGACTTTTACACTGGAATAAATTTTCCTGTTTGGGAAACAGGTGATAGAACTTCTTCAATAACAGTCACCACAAATGTGACATTAGCAACTGGAACTATAGGTTTGTTGGTTGATGGTGTAAAGGGTGCGACCAATTTGTATTTTAGTGCTCAAACAGCTGTTGGGAAATTTATAAAATTCGACTTTTTAAGTGGTAAGATTATTGTAGATGCTGGCTTCATCCAAAATGATCCTAGAAATCATGGTACATGGAAGTGGCAAGGGTCAACCAATGATTCGACTTGGGTAGATTTAGGATCGTCTTTTACTTTAGGAACTGCCCAGAACCTAGTACGCCAAACATTTACCACACAGCTAGGTTCTAATACAACAGCGTATAGATACTATAGAATGTTAGGGGTAAGTGGATCATGCTCCAATGCGCCATGGGTGTATGAGATGGAGTTCAAGGCACACGGCGATGGATCAAATATAACTCTGATTTCTGAATCAAAGACCGCAGACGCTTCACCAGATACAGCAAGAGTTTCTTTGTTCAATGAGGATGTCGATGCGTTGACGGTGAACACAGACATCATGACATGGGCTTCACGTTCTAAACAAACGATGACTGCAACAAATGCTAGTAATGTTTTAAATGCTACTGGACATGGGTTGAGTAATGCTGATAGAGTAATACTTACAACTACTGCTACAGATTTACCAGCTGGTTTAGATTCTGAAACGGTTTACTTTGTCGTAAATAAAACAACAAACACCTTTCAAGTGTCTTTGACTTCTGGTGGTTCTGCTGTTGCATTTACGGATGACGGAACAGGAACACATTCAGTTCGTGCTGTTACACAGGCTACATTAGTTGATGGTGGTGATTACGGAACAGGAAAAGCAACACTAACAGGAACTGCTGATATTTCTGGACAACCTACTGGTACTGATATGTCATTAATTGTTCAAACGAAAAATACCAAAGAAACAAAACTTCATGGTATGGCTCTACAATACCGATAAATAAAATTGTCAACTTGCTTAAATAATAAATCAAAAGGAATAACTAAATGGGATATATAGGTCGAGATAACAGGGTCAGTACGTTTACAAAGCAGAGTATTACTGCTGATGGTGGAACTTCCTTTACATTAAATCAAGGTGTAGGTGATTCAAGTAGTGTAATGGTATCTATAGGTGGTGTAGTACAACAACCTGATGTTGCCTATACAGCTGCTGGTACAAGTTTAACTTTTACATCCGCACCTACAAATGCATATCCTATTTGGGTTATTTATCTTGGAAAAGAATTGACAGTTGCAAGTGAAACTAATTTTGACAATGTAGCTTCACAAACGGGTGTGGGTGATGGTACAACTACACCATTGACATTATCTAATAGTGTTTCATCTGTACAGAGTATTATTGTAACCCTCAATGGTATAGCACAAGTTCCTACTACAGACTTCACGGTAAGTGGAACAACATTGACATTCACGACAGCTCCTTCTTCTGCAATGGCAATCCTTATTTATTATATTGATTTAGCAGTTGCAGAAAATGTTGTTTCCGATGAAACAGTAATGGTATCAAGTCTTGCTTCCACTGGAACGTGGCCTGGATGGGATGGTTCTGCATTGACAGGTATGGTAGGTGCTTCTGATATTACAAAGTTGCATGACGATATTGCTCTTCTTCATTTTTTGAGAAGTATTGATAGTAGTTCTGCAATTTCAAATATGATTGAAGGCTGGAGTGATACTTTTCCGAATACTACGAGTGTTGTTGATGGTAGTCTTAGTGTTCCTTTGACTAAGTTTGAAACTGGTGATAGTCTTAGTAGAGGTGGAGTTCCAACTGGATTATCAGATGGCCCAAGTGGAACTATTAGTTGTTGGGTGAAATTCGATGCTGGAAGTGATGGTAGCAATATGTTTATACTTACAAATACTACCTCTCATTTTAGATTATACAGGGACGTAGCAAATAAATTTTATGTACAAGCCCATGATGTTAGTAATAATCCCTTATGGTCAGCAGCTAGTACAAATGCATTTACTGTTTCATCAGGATTAATGCATATAATGCTTTCATGGAATTTAGTTGGTGGAAGCCCATCAACACATTTATATGTTAATGGTTCTTCTCAAGCTTGGACACATAACACGAACCCAACTGCTGGGACGATTGACTATACTGATACTAATATGGGTTTTGGTTTGGAAAATTTCTTTTATAAGGGTGTTTTAGGACAGTTTTATTTTGATCCAAATTATATAGACCTTTCAGTTCAAGCAAACAGAGAAAAGTTTGTTTCTGGTACTGGTGCAAGTGTAAAACCAGTTGACTTTGGTACTGATGGTTCTACACCAACAGGAACACAACCTATTATTTATCTTAACAATCCTTTTGGAACTTTTCAAAACAACTTAGGTTCTGGTGGAAACTTCACCGAGGCAGGTCAACTTGAAGACGGTGGTTATGTAAGTGATAAAGTATATTCATCAACCAATTTCACTAACTCCTATGAACTGTTAGAACATCATGATAAAGCATTAGCATCCGCAGTACATAAATTGAGTAATGGTAGTAGTCAAAATATTATGGTGGGACAATGTTTAACACTTTCTGATACTAGTATTAATAAAGTTGTGTTTCGTTTGCGTGGTGATAGTTCACCTACAGGGGATGTTACTGCAATAATTACACCAGCATCTGGAACTGTTGGATCAACTGCTGTTGGAACAAATGAAATTATAGCTGTTTCAGAAAAGATTGATGCAAGTATTATTGGTAGTTATGCAAACTATGAATTTATTTTTCCAAACTCTGTTAAATTAACTGCTGGAGACTATTTTATTGGCTTACATTTTCCATACGGTGATAACAATTCTCTTATTGCTGTTGGTGCTGATGATGTAAATTATGCTTCTGCGTCCCACATGAATTTGGCAATAAATAGAAATAGTGGTGGCTGGCAATCGGTGCAGAGTGGTAATGCAACAACGATTTTCACCCTCTATGGACAGAAAAACCTAACCCTAACAACAAAAGGTTCTGATAGTCTTACTGCAACTTCACCATCAACTGCTCCAACTAAAGGTTACTTTCAGGCATTGATTGATGAAAGACCTGCAAGTGGTACTAGTGTATGGACTTCTGCTATGACAACCACATCTGATGGTTGGACGGGCTACACTGTGCGGCAGATTTTGCCAGCCGCAAGCATAAGCGTTTCAGGGGACAGAGTTAGAGTTTCATTTATGGGCGGTGACACTGCACCATTACTTCTCGACAATGTTTCAATTGTTGAGCGTTCTGGGGCAACATCAAGCGGTGTAACCACCCCCACCGAATTTATGTTTGGTGGAACAAGTGGCGGAACCGCACCGGCCGGTGCAAATATTTTTAGCGACTGGTTAGATTACGCAGTAGACTCTAGTAAAGACTATTTACTTATTGGTGATGTCACCACTAACACAAGCCTCGATGAAACCCAAAAACTTGTCTCTGGGGGAGATGGTCATTATCATGACGCGGCCGCTAATTCATATAATACTACGGCTATGGCTAGCCCTATCTTTGATAGTGTGGGTGACAGAATCTTTAACAAACTAGAAGTAGCAGTCAATCCAACTATAAACACAGACTACATTGCAGAAATGAGTAGAGATGGTGGTACTACATATTCACCTGCTGTTCTTTCAAGAGTAACGGATGTCGTTGCTGGTTCAACTGATAGGATTGTTCAGGGTGATGTAAGTTTTACTGGTGATCCTTCTGGAACTAATATGGTAGGTAGAATACGAACTGTCAATAACAATAAAGTTACCGTAAAGGCTATGGGAATAAATTGGGATTAATTCATAATATAAATAATATAAACAACAATCATAAAAAAGGAAACGAAAAATGAGTGTAACACAAATCAAAGATGGTAATATTGTTTCACTGTCCTCTACAAAATTAACTGGAACAATACCAGATGCAAGATTTCCTGCTACATTACCCGCTATTAGTGGTGCTAATCTTACTGGAGTGAGTTTTCGCACAGGCATCCATGTTTGGAAAAATGCTGGTCAAACAGTGGCGAACAACACAGGTACTAAAGTTACTTATACAGAAGAGTTCTATGATCCTAACAATGATTGGGACGCAAGTACTTCAAAATTTACAGCCCCAGAAGATGGCAAATATTTGATAACAGCAGGGGTGCGATTTAGTTCTGGCACTAACGGATACATGACTCATCTGTATTTTTATGTCAATGGTGCTGCCAAAACGTACTCTGATAACACTTCTGGTAGCGGTACGGGAATTAACACAACACACACTCACATCCTTGAGCTATCAACGGATGATTTTGTCGAAGTTTACGGTAACCACAATCAAGGAAGTTCTATGATCTTTGAAGCCAATTCTACAACTGGCTTTTTATTTAATTATTTGGCAATTCAAAGGATAGCTTAATAAAATCAGAATAACAATATAAAAGAGAGATATAAAATGAACAATGGATTAATTAAATTAGGATTTACACCTGATATAGATTTTATGTTGCAAGATGATAGTGATGGTAATGGCGCATATATTTCATCATGGACATCTTCAGAGGTACAACCTTCAGCATCAGCTATAGAAACAGCAGAAACAGAATGGCAAGCAGAGTATGATGGACTTGAATACAGTAGAGAAAGAAAAGCAAAGTATGATGCCTTGAATCAATATGAAATGATGTTTGATGACCAGCGTGATAGTACTACAACATGGGTTGATGCTATTGATGCAATCAAAGTTGCTCATCCAAAACCATAATATATCTGTTATAAATACAATTAGGTGATGCAAATATTATAAATATAGTAAATGATTAATAAATAATTATTAGGAGTTGAAATGACTGAAGAAACGAATGAGGAAAAAACGGAATCAACTGATCTAGTCCAGAGTGCTTTCTCGGCAGTAGGGAGTGTAAACAACTACACCTCTTACGGTGATAAATCACTTGTAGAAAATCTAAAGAATGCTGAAGTAGCTGTTGCAAAGGTTCAGTATACTGAACGCATTTGGGATAGATCACGAAGTCAGTTCATGTTAAAGTTTTTAACTTGTTCCCAAGCAGACGGTTGGACTAGACTACGACAAGTATCTGCTGAGATGACTCAAAAACGTCAAGCACTGAACGAAGCAAAGTTTGGTTACATGGAATCACAAGTGAAAGTAAAAATCAAAAGACGAAAGCTTGATGAAGAAACTGATCCATTGAAAGCAGAACTACTAGCAATACAAGCAGCAAAACTTGAATCACAAAATGCAGAAATATTAGTAAAGGTTGAAGGAGCATTGAAAGAGATTGAAACACTTTCTGAAATGCATGACCAGTTGAAAGAAACTCTTGGTGAGATTACCGAGGAAGAGTTTGAAAAGGCACAGGTGCAATCACATATCAGACGTGCCATGATGCAAGCAGTTCGTGAAGTTCGTGAACGTGGAAATATTGGAATTGGTAATCAAGAATATCTGGAACAGGTTGGAGTTTGTGTTACAACTGCTCAAGCTGAAATCAGAGCATACTTGAGCACCGAGGCACAGAGTGGTGGTAGTACTCATCTGTTACATGATTTTCTTGATGCTTTTGCAAATAAGTATGAAGGCGTAGTAAAACAACAGGCTGATTGGTTAGGATTTTCAACTGAGGCAAATAACTTGCTGACGTATACACCTGAACAACATAATCAAGATCAACAAAAACTAGAAGAATAAAGGAGATTTACAGATGAAAATTGTAGAATATAAGCTTCATGCAAACAACGAAGGTACAATGTCAGTTCCAGGCTGGGCAGCAAACGGTGGACATTATCAGAATCCTGATGACTACTCAATGATTACTGCTAACCCTGATTCAGCAGAGTACTATGTTCCTGATACTCTTACGGAATTGACAGTTGCAGAATTGAAAACCCGTCAACTTGCAATTCATGCTAAGTACCCAATGCAAAAAATGGGTGAAAATCCTGGCGATGATATGGTAGAAATGACAGACGCAGAAGTAGAAGCACAAGTTGATGCATGGGTTACTGCTAATTCTTAATCTATAATTTAGTGGACTAGGATTTCTTAGTCCACTAAATCGGATTAACTTTATAAACAAATGGAATACAGAAACCCATAGAGGAAATAAAAAATGACACAATCAGTATCATCAAATTCTATTACATCACTTGTATCTTCAAAGTTAACTGGAGCTCTGCCTGCGATTAGTGGAGCTGCATTGACGGGTGTTAATGCGGGAGTATTTAGTAGTACAAGTGATCCTACACCTACCTCTAATAAAACTCTTGGATTAATATGGGCAAATTCTGTTACCGGCGATTTGTTTAACTGTACCGACGCTACAACTAATAATAATGTTTGGATAAATGTTGGTGGTGGTTTTGGTAATATTTGGGTATTTGGTGCGATTGGTGATCGTGGAGTTTTTGGTGGTGGTAGAGCAGCAGGCCTGGTCGATACTATTGATTATGTATCCATATCGACTATTGGTAATGCAACAGACTTTGGTAATTTAACAAACTCACGATATGAAACAGCTACTGCTTCAAATGGTTCAAGAGGAGTTTGGTATGCTGGTTCTGGTACTGCAGCTACTAGATTCAATACGATTGACTATGTAACGATCGGTACTACAGGAAACGCTACTAGCTTTGGTACTGCGGTTGGTTCTCTACAAATAGGTGAAGGTGGTGCTTCAAATACGACAAGAGGAATTTTCTTTGGTGGTGATATTGGTGGTGCTAGTAGTAATCAAATTTCTTATATAACGATTGCTACTACAGGAAATGGCACAAGTTTCGGTGATCTGCCAAGTGCCACAAGAGCAGGTGCTGCTGTTTCAAATGAAACAATATCTGTTTATGGTGGTGGTGCTAACGTATCAGAAACTAAGTTAAATGAAATTAAATATGTAACAATAGCTACTGCTGGTAATACAACAGATTTCGGCGATTTGACTACCACTACATATAATACTGCAGCTTGTTCAAATGGAATAAGAGGAATTTGGTCTGGTGGTTTTCGTCAGCCTTCTGCTAGTAACATCTTGGATTATGTAACAATATCAACTAAGGGTAATGCGGCTGACTTTGGAGATTTAACTGCTGTAAAGACTGAGCACGCTGGTACTGCAAATGCAACAAGAGGAATTTTTATGGGTGGTTCTGGTGATGTTAATATAATAGATTATGTAACTATACCAACAGTAGGAAACGCTACGGACTTCGGTGATTTATCAATTGGTAGAAGAGGGCCGAACGGTCTTTCAGGAGATTAGTAGATAATACATTAATTTACACCTAAACCAATAACAAATAAATAATATACAAAACAAATAATATAAAAAAGGATTAACAAGATGACGCAAAAATTAACATCTACAATGCTAACCTCACTAACTGCTTCAAAATTAACTGGAGATCTCCCTGCAATTAGCGGGTCTTCATTGACAGATGCTCCTGGCGGTAGTGGTGCGACTGTATCATCTAGTAATCCTGTTATTACAACAAATCCTGCTGGTGGTGTTGGAACACTATGGTCAAACTCAGCAACTGGGGATGTTTTTGTTTGTCAAGACGCTACTACAAATCTTAATGTTTGGATAAATGTTGGTTATGGTTCTGGTTTTGTTCATAAAACAAGTGGTTTTGCTGGAGAGATTGCAGGTTATGTTGCTAATGGTATTTCACCAGCAACCGCACAAGAGAATACAATTTCGAGGTTTGCTTTTGCGTCTGATTCAAGTTCAACCGATCATGGTGACATGGTAACAGGAACATATGGTGCTGGTGCTTCTTCATCACAAACACATGGTTATTGTGCTGGTGGTTATAATTCTACTGTCCCACAAAGAAAATCTCGCATAGAGAAGTTTACTTTTGCATCGGCGTCATCGTCAACTACACATGGTGATCTGAATCAGTCCTTAGATAATTGGTGTGGGACTTCATCCGCTACACATGGTTTTGTTGCTGGTGGTTATTCACCATCAACAACAAGCATTGATAAATATGCTTTTGCATCAAATACAACTGGATCAGATTGGGCTACTTTATCCATAGCAAGACAAAATTCATCAGTTGGACATAATTCATCTACAGATGGATTTGATGCTGGTGGTAATTCTGATCCGGGCGCAGGAACAAGACTTTCTGTTATTGATAAATATAATTTTGCATCAGCAAATACTTCTGCAACTCATGGTGATTTGGATGTTGCAAAATCTACTGCTGGTGCTCTGTCTAGTGCTACTGATGGTTATTCTTGCGGTGGTAGTACAGCACCATCTAATACTTGGGGTGGTGTATCAACGATATCCAAATTTTCTTTTGCATCAAATACAACTGCTGTTGCAACTGGTGCTGATTTAATTGTTGGCAAAACCCCAGGCGGTTCTCATAGTGGTAGAGCACATGGATTTCTTAGCGGTGGAAGTAATAATACTGCACCAACCATTAAGTCTGGTATTGAGAAATATACTTATGCTTCATCAAGTAATACAACCGATCATGGTGATTTGACAATTGCTGTGACTGTTTGCACAGGACATCAACTCTAAACCATCAACAAATAATATAAAAAAGGATTAACGAAATGACATTAAAAGCGACAACTGATAATATAGCCGCAATGGCTGCATCGAAACTTACGGGTGCGTTGCCTGCTATTGATGCATCAGCGTTGACGGGTATTAACTCAGGCCCATTGACCGGAGCAAGTGATCCTACGATTTCTACAAATCCTTCTGGTGCTGGTGCAGTATATGAGAATACCACAACTGGTCAACTGTTTATTTGTACAGATTCTTTTACGGATGAAAATGTTTGGTTGAATGTTGGTAGTGGTGATGGACAAGTAGCTAAACCCTTTGGTGGGCTTGGTGGTGGAACGGTTTCTGGTTATACCTCTGGAAGTTATTCAGGTAATATCATCAATAAGTTTGCTTTTGCATCAGGTGCAACTGCAACCGATCATGGTAATATAAACGAAGCCAGAGGTGGTTGTGCTGGTCATTCATCTGCTACACAAGGTTTTACGAGTACTGGTTATTTAGGTGGATATAAAAATACTATCGACAAATTTAATTTTGCAGCAGATGCTACAGCATCAGATCATGGGGATATTAACAACTTAGTACAAACGATAACTGGTAATTCATCATCTACACATGGTTTCGTTAGTGCTGGAGGAGGAGCTGTTGGTCTTAGAATCAAGCAAATAGACAAGTTTACTTTTGCAACTACAGGAAATGCAACCGATCATGGCGACTTGGCTTTAATTGGGTATGGTCAAGTTGGAACTGACTCAAATACTCATGCTTATTGTTCTGGTGGTTATATGCCTTCACTTACAACTTCAAGGGATAAGTTTTCTCATGCATCGTCAAATAGTACTGTTGCTCAAGGGGATTTATCAGTAGCAAAGGGAACTGCAGCAGGACAGTCATCAACTACTTCTGGTTATGCTGCTGGTGGTTATATTTCTGCACCATACAATAGAATTGATCGCCATGCTTTTAATTCAGATTCAACTGCAACCGATATCGGTGTTTTGACAGTAACAAGGTCTGCAGCTGCGGGATCTTCTTCAACCACACAGGGTTTTACTAGTGGTGGAAAATTGCCGGATGTTAACACAATTGATAAATTTTCTTTTGCGTCTGATGCTAATGCAACCGATCATGGCGATTTATTTTCAACGATATCAGAAATTGGTGGTCATCAAGTTTAAACCATTCAACAATAAACAATACAAAAGGATTAAGACATGGCATTGACAAAAGCAAAAGTAAGTTTCGTAGAAGGTGTGGATGGTGCAGTATTGACGGGTGCTATGCCTGCTGTTGATGGTTCTAGCTTGACTGGCATTTCAGGGATGACAAAAACAACTTCTGATCCTCTAATTACATCAAATCCTGCTACGGGTGTCGGAACAGTTTGGTTGAATAAATCAACTAGTGAATTATTTGGTTGCACCGACGCTACTACTGATGAAAATGTTTGGGTAAATATTGGTGGTGGTTATGGTGATTATGGTAAATCATTTGGTGGTAAAGGGCCGGGAACAGTTGCTGGTTTTGCTTCTGGTGGTTATAATGGGTCATATCCAATAAGTATAGAAAAATTTCTATTCGCTAACTCTGCTACATTATCAGATCATGGTGATCTAACTCGTGAAGCTCGACAGGCTTCTGGATGTTCATCACTAACATATGGATATGCTATGGGTGGTAATGGCACTTCCAATGTTAAGACTAATATAATTGATAAGTATGCTTTTGCATCAGCAAATACCATATCAGATCACGGAGATACTGCAACACCTTTACTTGGCAATACCTCTAGTCAATCGTCAGCAACATATGGTTTTGCTTCTGGTGGTACTCCAACTACTAATACTATATCAAAAATGCCTTTTGCTTCGTCAACAACGATGACTAATCATGCTCAATTAACAGAAGCAAGATATGCCAACGGTGGTGGTGTTTCTTCAGATACACATGGTTACACACCGGCGGGGCATAACGGTAGTATCTATACAAGTACTATTGATAGATTTTCTTTTGATTCAGAGAGTAATGCAACCGATCACGGTGATATATCTTCAGGAAGATATAGTATTAGTGGGTTTTCTTCATCTACTCATGGATTTATTGCTGGTGGACACAATGGTTCTGCATATTTGGGTGATGTTGACAAATATGCTTATGCAAGCAATGTAACAGCTGCCGACCATGCTACCTTATCAGCAGTTCATAACGGTAGCTCTGGTTCTTCATCAACAACACATGGATATAGTACTGGTGGACAAGGTAATACTGGTGCCAGTTATAAGACGTTAATAGAGAAGATTTCTTACGCAAGTCAAAATACTGTATCTAGTCATACTAATTTGACAACATCCAGACAAGATGCATCTAATTCACAATACTAAACCATCAACAAACAATAATATAAAAAGGATTTAAACATGGCATATACAAAAGTTAAACCATTGATGGTTGCGTCATTTCCATCTTCAAGATTGACAGGTGCATTTGGTGCTATTAGTGGTGCAAACTTAACAGGTCTTACTGTTATTGATACTGAATCCGTATCGAGTGATCCTACGATTACAACAAATCCTTCTGGTGGTGTTGGACATACTTGGTTGAATAAAGCAACTGGTGAATTATTTAACTGTACAAACGCTACTACTGATAATAATATTTGGGTAAATATTGGTAGTGGTACTGGTGATGTTGAGCCATACACTTTTGATGCTATCGGTGATAGAGGTGTGTATACTGTATATGACAGAAATCAGCCAGCTGGAGTGAAACATTCGACATATATATCAATACCGACAACGGGTAATTCGACAGATTTTGGTGATGGTAGTCTTATACGAAATGGCCCGCCCGGTGGTACTTCAAATGGTACAAGGGGCCTTGTTTTTGGTGGTTATATATACGACACTGGCACATATCGAAATGAAATTGATTATATCACAATATCAACTCCCGGCAATGCAACCGATTTTGGTGACTTGGTGGTAATTAGAAGTGCTTGTGGTGCAGCTGGAAATGTAACAAGATCAATCATCTCATGTGGTCATGGGTTCTCTGGACATGGTAGTTACACCTTGACAGTAGAATATGTCACACCAGCAACTACTGGTAATGGAACAACCTTTGGTAATTCAACTCAAGGAAGAACATATGTTAGTGGTAATGCTAGTGATACAAGAGCTCTATTTTGGGGTGGAAATACTGGAGCCTTCTTTGACATAATTGATTATGTAACCATTGCAACTACTGGCAATGCGACAGACTTTGGTGATATGAGTGCAGCAAGGGGTGACAGAGGTTGTTGTGGAAATGGAATTCGGGGTTTATCAGCTGGTGGTTACGCCACCGGCCTAACCGAAAACGGAATTGATTATGTAACCATTGCAACTACTGGCAATGCGACAGACTTTGGTGATATGGGAGCAGAATCTTCAGCTGTTGGCAATGTCTCAAATGATACAAGAGGTGTTATTGCAAGAAATGGTTCATATTCTGGTAGGACTACAGAGTATGTCACAATAGCAACCACTGGTAATGCAACATCCTTTGGTACGATTGACAATTATGGTGGTGACGCTAGTTGTTCTGGTGATTGATAATAAATAATATAAATATAAGTGAAAGGATAAAATATGAATGACGAAACATCTTTGGTTATATCTGAAACATTAGTTAATGATTTAATTCCTAATACAACATTAAGTCCTGAAGCATTAGCAAAAATTTGTGATAGATTACCAGAACTACATAGAGCAAAATCAGCAGTAGGTAGAACAAATAGTCAAACAACTTCTACCCTGATGACTATGACAATGTTAGCAGATAGTCCTTATCGTCAAATGAAACAATGTTTAGCACAGATTGACCAAAAAAGAAATGCTTTGATAGAAGCACATTTTAATACTCAGAAAGCTAAAGTTAAAATTAAAATATGGGATGAGTCAGAAAAAGAATTAGACCATGTAAAGTCACAAGAAGCAAAAGTGCAGCTGGAACAAATGAAATCATCAGCTGAAAATGCTATGAAAGAAATTGGAATGTATCAAGACATATATGATAAAATTCGTACATCTCATGGTATACCTGAAAAATGGGATGAGGAAGATTTTGAATCTTCTGAAATTTTAAATGCAATCAGAATGGGATTTAGACAAGCTATACAAAATTTAATGTCGAGTGATAGAATTGCAATTTCGACTGTTGAGTACTGGGAACAATTTGGTATTCATCCAATGGTAGGTGAGAAGTTAACCAGAGAATATATGACTAGTGTGAAAAAAGAAATGAGTGATGGTAAATTACCAAGTGTTCAAAGTATGCATTTGTTTTTAGATCAAATGGTAGAAACATTTAAAGATGAACATAAACATTCATTAAAACGAATAGGTGTTGATGCAATTGTAAATCATTCTTACATTTATAAAGATAAAAATAAATAATATACAAAACAAATAATATAAAAAGGATTTAAAAATGGCAATATCAAAGATAAGTGCAAATATGATTGATGGGTCAATGACCTCTTCATTAGTTACTGGCTCTCTACCTGTGGTTGATGGTTCGGCATTGTTAAATGCTGTATCAGGTATTGATACGGAAACTACTAGCGATCCTCTGATTACTACAAATCCTTCTGGTGGTGTTGGTACTCTTTGGTTGAATACAGCTACTGGTGAATTGTTTAACTGTTCAATCGCTACTACTGATGCTAATGTTTGGGTTAATATTGGTAGTGGTTTTGGTAACTATGGTAAATCATTCGGTGGTAATGGGCCGGGAACGATTGCTGGTTTTACTGCTGGCGGAGAGCCTACAGGTGGAAACGTAATTGAGAAATTTACTTTTGGTTCAGCAAATAATGCAGTCGATCATGGTGATTTATCAACAGCATCAAGATTAAAAAATAGTGGTTGTTCATCAGCGACACATGGTTATAGTGCTGGTGGTGGAGATGCTTCAACTGATGAGATAATTGACAAGTTTGCTTTTTCATCAAACGTAACTGCAACTCGACATGGTAGCTTACTCGTACCCTGTTTATATTCAAGGGCAGGAGCTGCGTCATCAGTCACACATGGTTATGTTGCTGGTGGTGAAAGTACCGCCGGGCCTGCTACACCAACAAATCGAATCGAAAAGTTTTCTTTTGGAACGGATGCAGCATCGTCAGATCATGGTGACTTAGCTTTCACTAGAAGTTCAACTGGTGGACATTCATCTGATACACATGGTTTTTGTTCAAATGGTAGTGCTACTTCACCTTCTTTGACCAATAACATAGATAAATATTCTTTTTCTTCTGAATCTAATGCAGTCGATCATGGTGACTTGGTTTTAGCAAGATATGGTGGTGAGGGTTGTTCATCAACTACAGATGGTTATGTTGGTGGTGGACATATAGGAGCGAGTAGAACAAATGCTATTGACAAGTTTGCTTTTTCATCAAACACAACTGCAGCTAGTCATGGTACTTTAACTGTTGGTGCAGCTGCTGGAATGGGGCAATCATCAACTACACATGGTTATATTTCTGGTGGTTATACCTCTCCCGTTATTGCAAGTATTGATAAGTTTCCATATGCATCAAATTCTGGTGCAACCGATCATGGTGATTTAACAGTAGCAAAAAGATGGGGTGCTGGAACACAATACTAAACAACCATCACTAAGTATTATAAATATAAAAAAACATATAAACACTAAAGGATTATCAAATGGCATATATAGGTAAAAAAGTCGAAGAGACAGACTTGACGAATAGAACAGTTGATACAATGGTGGGTGATGGTTCTGATACTACTTTGACTCTATCAGCGACTCCTATATCAGTTAATAATGTATTGGTTTTTATCAATGGCATCATGCAACGTCCTACCACAGATTACACTATCTCCGGCACAACTCTTACATTCGGAACAGCTCCATTCACAGGTGGAATAGTTGTTGCTATCACAGGTGGTGGTGAACATATTGGTGTTCCTCTAGCAAAAATAGCAACTGATAAAATTTCAGATGGTGCTGTGACTAATGCAAAAATTAATTCCTTATCTGCAAGTAAAATTACAGGTGCTCTTCCTGCTCTTGATGGTTCAGCTTTAACTGGTGGTGCAGTAGGATTTACAGAGTCCGTAGCTTATCCTGCAATTGATACAAATCCTTCTGGTGGCGTTGGTACAATATGGGTGAACACTTCTACTGGTGATACTTACTGTTGCACAGACGCTACTACTGATGCTAATGTTTGGAGAAATATCGGTACTGGACAATATGATACCACTCATGCTTATGGCGGAATGGGTGGTGGAACTGCATATGGTTTTGCTTCATGTGGTAGTGTCCCAGGCTTATATCTTAGTTTAATTAATAGATTT
>Ga0233445_1001704_pt1 | contig 15969 bp, 16 predicted proteins | sample SI_124_October20_5_FD_182779 | JGI IMG/M metagenome (GOLD analysis project Ga0233445, IMG submission 182779) | Seawater microbial communities from Saanich Inlet, British Columbia, Canada - SI_124_October2016_100_MG | ecosystem: Environmental > Aquatic > Marine > Inlet | place: Canada: British...
TGACTTATAATCATAGTATGAAGAAACTACTCCTACTCACCCACTTTTGAGTGCTATAGGTCGGGTATGCCAAAGACTTTATTCTTTAGTTAACCAATAAGCTTTCCTATCTCATTGACAACACCCTTAAGTTGACTTTTAAGCAAATCAAGAAGAGACTCTTTTTGGCCTTCATCAAAATTGTCTTTAGGGCCGGAGACAACGATCGAACCAACAAATTTATCGCTATCTGATATCACCGGGACAGCTAATGCAAATAGTGCCTTATTATGGGTATTTGTTGATAAGTAGTAGCCCTGATCTCTGATATCTTTATAAAATCCATTTTTATCATTTCGCCTTCTTCCGTAAGCCAAGATTACTTGTCCCGAAGCGCCTTGGGTTAATTTAAGTCGAGAGCCTTGCTCAAGTGTATGATGCTTTTCAATATTTGAGTGTGCTCTGTAAAGACAAATACAATGATTATCTTCTTCAATAAAAAATGAAGCTGTATGAGCTGAGATATCCCTGATCTTGTCAATAATGGGGCGTAGCTGTTCTAAATGGTTACTATGGGTATAAATAGCATTCAAGTAAATAGCTTGAGTGCCCACCATATACTCTTTATTTTTGAGTCGAGAAACATAGCCAAATTCCTCTAAATGACAAAGAATTCGATAAACCGAAGAATTATTGAATTGATATTTTTTACAAATATCTTTTATCGAGAACTGGGACTGATCAAGCGAAAAAGTTGAGAGTATTTGTAAGCATTTTTCAATAGAGTTAAGGCTTGTTATAGGTTTTTTCTGATTCATTTTATTTATATTAGAGCTAAGTCTGTAAAAAAAATTGGTAGCCCCTTTGACCTCATGGTGGGACATCTGTTAAACAATTATCTACCCAGAAAAAGTAATCACGATACTTTCCTTTTAGTGCCACTTAAATTAGTTAAAACAAAATAACCATAGCAGCCAAAAAACCAAGAAAAATTGAGAATCCTTTTTTAAGTTTTTTACTATCAACTATATGCGTCACCTTGGCCCCTAATGGTGCAAATAAGATGCTCATAGCAGCAATAGTGATGAGCGCTTCAAAGTTAACAAAACCAATTCCACTAGTTGAAAATTCTTGGCCCATTCCAGCTACCATATACCCTATACTGCCTGCAATTGCTATAGGCATCCCGACAGCAGCAGAGGTTGCAATTGCATTCTTTATACCTACATTGTTATAAACCAAAAATGGTGTTGTCATTGATCCACCACCAATACCAACCAAAGCAGAAACTAAGCCAATAATATAACCAGCACAACTCCACACCCATCGAGATAAATTATCAACATGCCCAGATGCGCTTATTTGAAACCACATAATTAGCGCGACACTAATCTCAAAGCATACAAAAAATATTCTCAAAAAATCAAAGCTCAAATACTTGGCAACTAAAGCCCCACTGAATGAACCCAACAGGATCGTAGGTGTGAGTTTAATAAAGTTTTTCCAAAGTATTGCTCCATGCTTATGATGCGCATATACACTTGAGATTGAAGTAAACACAATTACTGCTAAAGCTGTACCAATAGCGGTATGCATTAAAACTGACTGACTGACAGTTGGCGCTAAAAGATAGAGTAATATTGGAACAATTATTAGTCCACCGCCTACACCTAAAAGGCCTGCAAAAAATCCAGATGATGCACCTAAAAGCAACAAAGGGATGAGTGTTTCATTCATTGTAGTGTTCTGAAATTAGAATTTTTAACCATGGTGTTAGTCTAGGGAAGATCAGATTTTTTTTATTATTGTATAACGATTTCCGGCCCCATAACACTGTTGGGCAGGTAGGTTGAAAGCCACGGGATATAGGTGACCATAATCAAGAAGACAAACAGTACCGCAAGGAATGGTAGGGATGCTTTAACAACCCGCATCATCGACATGCCTGCCACACCAGAAGTGACAAATAGGTTTAGTCCGACCGGTGGCGTGATCATGCCAATTTCCATATTCACAATCATGATGATCCCGAGATGGATCGGGTCGATCCCTAACTGAATGGCAATCGGGAAAACTATAGGTGCAACGATAACCAATAAACCTGACGGTTCCATAAATTGGCCGCCTATCAACAGGATCACGTTTACAATAATCAGAAACATTATAGGACCAAAACCAGCCGCTAACATTGTATTAGCAACTTGTTGAGGAATTTGTTCATCAGTCAGAACATGCTTAAGGATTAAGGCGTTTGCAATAACAAATAGTAATGTAGATGTCAGTTTACCTGCGGCAAAAAGTGTGTCTTGAGTGTCTTTATGGAATAGAGCGGTAATAATTGTTTGTGGTTGTTTCAAAAAGCTTTTGCCATTCTCCTTAAGAGGGCCCATATCTTTGTAAATAAAGGTCGCGATAAAGTAGGAATAAACAGCTGCAACAGCTGCAGCTTCAGTTGGTGTGAAAATACCGCCATAAATCCCCCCCAGGATAATTACGATCAGAAACAACCCCCAGCCAGCTTCACGTCCTGAGTTAATGATTTCTTTCCATCCTTTCCATTCACCTTTGGGAAGATTTTTGATTTTCGCCATAACATAAATGGCTACCATCAGCATAAAACCGGCTAACAATCCTGGGATCACACCAGCCAAGAACATTCGGCCTACAGAAACTTCAACAGATGCAGCATAAACCACCATAACGATGGATGGTGGGATCAAAATCCCTAATGTACCTGCGTTACAGATTACGCCTGCTGCAAAATCTTTTGAGTATCCAGCCTGGCGCATACCAGCAATAACGATCGTACCGATTGCCACCACTGTAGCTGGCGAGGAGCCGGACAGTGCTGCAAACATCATGCATGCAAAGACACCTGCGATTGCTAAGCCACCCTGAAGATGTCCGGTACAGGCAATGGAAAAACGAATGATGCGTTGAGCAACACCACCTGTTGTCATGAAGGAAGAAGCAAGAATGAAGAATGGAATTGCCAATAGGGTATAGTGACCTTCAAAAGCTGAAAATAATGTTTGTGCAATAGAAGCCAGAGAACTATCAGAAAACCAAAGTAAAAATAGTACTGAAGACATGCCCAGTGATACAGCGATTGGGACACCAATAAGAAGAAGGCCAATCACCATGGAGAATAATAATGCGACTTCCATTAATCAGCTCTCCCTAAATGTTCTTAAGCTATTCATCGGCTTCAACTTCATGACTTGCGACGATACGGTCTGTCTTTCCCGTCCAGACCATCCAGAAAGCCTGGCAAAAACGCATGAACAGTAAAAACATGGAAAGAGGTAAAATTGCGTAGGGAATAAAACGCGGAATTTTCTCGTATGCCTCACCTTCATTGAAGACATCAGCTATCCAGGAAAAAAAAGCAGGCATAGGAATGTCGTTTACTTCATACCAGCCTTTTCCAAGAAACTTATCCTCAAATCCGAGAGGAAACCAGTGACCTTCTGTTCCTGGTAAGTTGGCGAAATTGGCCCAGTAATCCCAGCTGCCTTTGAGCATTAAAAATGCAAATGCGATGCAGATAGAAGCTGCAATTAAGCTTATAATTCTTCTCGTAGGGGATGGTAGGATATTGATTAATGCGTCAACACCAATGTGAATTCCTTTTTTTACGGCGTATACTGCACCTATCAGCACAAGCCATGCAAAAAGAAATACAGTCAATTCTAAAGCCCACAATATATTTGAATTAAAAGCATATCTGGCGATGACATTTGCGAATGTTAAGGCTGCCATGAACCCCAAAATTCCAGCAATCAACTTTTCTTCTATAGTATCAGTAATAGAATGGGGCACGGTATTCATAGTAGTTTTCCTAATGAAAAACAGGGATAGTTAAATCAAAAACTATCCCTGTATTGTATCGAAGACTAGAACTGTGCGTTGATTTTCTGAATAGTATCAATGCTGTCTTGTCCAACGTCTTTCGAGAACTGGTCCCAAACAGGCTTCATAGCGACAACCCATTCTTGGCGTTGAGCATCAGTTAATTGACGAACTTCTTCACCTGAATCTATAACCAATTGACGTGCAGCTTGGTTGACTTTGAAGCTCTCAGAGTTACGTTCATCAGTGACTTCCTGAAGGATTTGTAGGAATTGATCACGCGTATCCTTGTCTAGACTGTCGAGCCATTCAACAGACGTTACTACGAGGTAATCCAGAACTCCGTGATTCGTTTCTGTTATGCCATCTTGAACTTCAAAGAATTTCTTGCCATAAATATTTGACCAAGAGTTCTCTTGACCATCAACAACACCTTGCTGAAGTGCGCCATAGACTTCAGAGAAAGCCATTTTTTGTGGAGATCCGCCGATTGCTTTCATCTGCGCAACCAATACATCAGAAGACATAACACGGAATTTCAACCCGTTGGCATCAGCTGGTAAATTCAAAGGTTTATTTGCGGATATTTGTTTCATGCCATTGTGCCAGAAAGTCAATCCCTGCAAACCGCGACGTTGCATACTGTCTTTCAATTCTTGACCTGTTTCTGAAATTTGAAATGCATCAACGGCATCAATGTTTTTAAACATAAATGGTAGATCAAAAATGCGGAATTTCTTAGTGAATTTCTCAAACTTAGAAAGAGATGGTGCAGCAAGCTGAACATCACCCTGTAGCAGGGCTTCAAGTACTTTATTATCATTAACTAGAGTGGAATTAGGATAGACCTCCATACAAGCAATCCCGTTCATTTCCTTGTTAATACGTTTTTCCAACAGGGACGCTGTAATGCCTTTTGGATGACGATCTGTGTTTGTAACGTGAGAGAATTTAATAACTGTTTCACCGCTATCGCAATTGGCCGAAGCCCCTATTGAGCTCAATGCAAGCATAGCTGTAATAAGCGAAAGTATAAGTGTTTTTTTCATTTTAGGACCTCCTTTGGTCATTTTAAATTATTAATAGAGTTTTCAAACCCAAAACCATAATAACAACAGAAAAAAGATATTTAGTCGTTATAACTATTCAGTTTTTACGAACAATAAATATGTATTGATTCACTATACTAATTACCAAAATACTAAGACAAGACAAATGTTTGATGATTTCACTGAAGAATATATAAAAACTGCGAATGTAAGGATGTTTATACGCCGGTCAGGAGAAAAGTCAGCTCCGCCACTGGTTTTGTTACATGGCTATCCACAAACATCTGCTATGTGGCACAAGGTTGTCCCTTTCCTTTCTGGTCACTTTCAGATTATCATCCCTGACCTTCGTGGATATGGGCGTTCAGATAAGCCAGATTCTGATGAACAACATCTGACTTATTCTAAACGCTCCATGGCAAATGATATTGTAGAGCTTATGACAATGCTAGGGCATGATACTTTTTTCATTGGTGCACATGATAGAGGCGCGCGGGTTGCTCATCGCTTAGGGATAGACCACCCTGATAAAGTTAGGGCAATGGTGTTGCTTGACATAGCACCTACAAGAGAGATGTATGATAGTACGAGTAGTAAATTTTCGGAAGCATATTGGCATTGGTACTTTCTTATACAGAAGGCACCTATACCGGAACAGATCATTGGACAAAACCCTGAAACTTTCTGGAGACTAAAATGCTTTAATCAGGCAGGCGGAAAAAATCCTTTCGCGCCAGAAGCGCTGGCAGAATATATATCAGCATTCAAAGATCCAGCTGTTATTCACGCAAGTTGTGAGGATTATCGTGCAGCAGCAACAATTGATATTGAGCATGATGATCAGGATCAGGGAATAAAACTAAGTACTCCAACTAAAGTTTTATGGGCCAAAAATGGTACGATTGATCTCTGCTTTGATGTATTGCCTCTTTGGAAAGAGCGTGCAACCAATGTCTGCGGTAAAGCAGTTGATGCTACTCATTATATGGCTGAAGAAATCCCGCAAGAAATTGCTGACAACTTTATCTCATTTTTCAATGAGCAAAAAGAAATTACAAAATAAGTAGAAATTAGATGACAGAGTCAGCGCATTAAAACTTGCAAATTCAATTCAAGAATTTGAAGTACAATTGAATAAAAACTAGCGTGTAAGTGTTCAAAAATAGAAATTCATAAAGGATAGGGGAGTTGGATATACGACAATTAGAATGTTTCGTTGCTGTTGCTGAAGAGCTTCATTTTCGGCGAGCTGGCGAACGTCTAGGCCTTAGTCAATCTGCTCTCTCTGAACGTATTTCGGCCTTGGAGCATGAAATTGGAGCGCCGCTGTTTTTTCGCACAACACGTCAGGTTAACCTGACACAGATGGGGGCTGATTTTCTTAATGATGCCAAGCGTATATTGAGTGATGTAGAGAAAACACTCTCTAAAGCCAAACATAATGTAGGAGCAGCTTTAAATAACATCCGTGTCAGTGGTGTAGATGAAGCCATCTCTATGATTTTGCCCCGTGCATTGTTGGAGTTTAAGAAAACAAATCCAGACGTGCATGTTAGGGTTCTTGAAATTTCATCATCTGATAAACATACACAAGAACTTATCAACCATCGTACTGATATTACATTTATTCGCAACCCAGCGGATGATGAATTCATTACAAGTGAATTGCTTTATCGCCAAGAAGTCATGGTTGTGTTGTCCAATCAAAATCCTCTTTCAAATCAAAAATCACTCAAACCAACCGACTTGGTTGATGAGAATTTTGTCGGCTACCCGAAGCATGCACGTCCCATTCTTCATGAAATGCTTTGGCGCAGCTTTCGAAAAATCGGTGTGGAGCCAAAAATCGTCTGTGAGATTATCGATAAGTCAACGATGCTTCAATTTGTAACGAATGGTCTAGGTATCGCGTTGGCTCCAGCATGGGTCAAGAACATAGCCCCAAAAGGGCTGTCTTTTGTGCCGCTTGAAGCAGATTATGAAAAAATTGAACTTTATGTTGCTTACCGAAAAGCAAGTAACTCTCCCACGATCGAAGAGTTTTTGGAGGCAGTTAAAGAAACTACCTAACGAAAGGCTGTAGAGCCTTTTGTCTGTTAATCAACTTTATTTGTATTAGTTTTTCATATGTCTAAAAAAATACTGAATAACCATCATCACAATGACGGCAATATCAAATTAAGTTTTGTCCGGGCAGCCACATCTCTGACCCATGGTTGTTGAGCCCAGTGGCGATGCGAAAAAGCAGTAATATCTTCTTTAAATTTTAAAGAAGCACCAATCATATCTAAACCCTCAAGGAACATTCTTTGGTGACGGTCTGACATATTGAAAGACAGGGTTATGTTTGATGAGTGTATCTCAAGTGTTCTTATGTTTATTTCGATTTTTAAAGGAATGCTGTTATCAGAGCTTTGATGCATCATTTTGTCCACATCTTTTTGAGGCAGTATCAGCGCTAGTAGACCGTTATTCATGGCATTTGAATAGAATATTTCTCCAAAGCTCGAAGCTATCACGGCCTGGATACCAAACTGCTGCAATCCCCAAACAGCATGCTCTCGACTCGAGCCACAACCAAAATTGGGACCAGCCAGAAGAATCTTGGTATCTGCATATTCTGGCATATTCAGCACAAAATCTGCAAGTATCTGACCCCTTTTGTCATGTCGTAAATCCCAAAGTACTCCCTGATCGAGTCCACTCTTATCAATGCCACGCAAAAACTGCTTGGGCATGATCTGGTCAGTGTCCAGATTTGCGATACCCAGTGGCGCTGCAATTCCAGAAATGAGACTTGAGTCAGTCATTGGAAACTCCCAATTTGCGTACGTCAGTAATATGTCCAGTAATGGCAGCTGCAGCAGCCATTGCTGGACTCATTAAGTGGGTAATAGCGCCACGACCTTGACGCCCTTCAAAATTCCGATTGGTGGTAGAGGCACAACGGATTCCTGGTTCCAAGACATCATCATTCATTGCCAAGCACATCGAGCAGCCAGGCTTTCGCCACTCAAATCCAGCTTCTTTTAGAATTCGAGCAATACCTTCTGACTCGGCTTGTGCTCTTACGGCTCCAGAACCTGGAACTACCATTGCACGCACTCTCGAGTTAACTCGCCGACCCCGGACAACAGATGCGACTTCTCGCAGGTCCTCTATACGCCCATTAGTACATGAACCGATGAAAACATGTTGTACTGGGAGGCCTTCCAAGGTCATGTTTTCCTTCAGCCAGGTATAGTTCAATGCTTTTTCAGTACTTTCTCTTTGCCATTCATCTGCAACGGGCACACAGCCAGTCACTGGTATGGCCTGATCCGGACTGGTTCCCCAAGTGACATAGGGAGCTACCTCTCGTGCATCAAATTTATATTTCATTTCAAATTCAGCATCCATATCTGAACGGAGTGTTTCCCAATATTCAAGTGCTTTTTCACGGTGATCTAAAGTCATGTCGGTCGCCCGAGCAAATACATATTCAATCGCTTTATCATCCGGAGCGATTAGTGCGCCCCTCGCACCAGCTTCAACAGCCATATTGCATAGGGTAAAACGTGACTCAATTGACATGTCATCTATAGTGTTCCCACAGAACTCGACCACAAAACCTCTAGCACCCTGCGCCCCTATTTTGCTGATGATCATCAAAATAAGATCTTTCGAAGTGGTACCTACAGGTAGCTTTCCATCGACGTGAATACGCATATCCTGTGCCAAGCGATAGACCAGTGTTTGAGTTGCCAATACATGTTCTACTTCAGAGGTGCCTATACCAAATCCTAATGCCCCCAAAGCTCCATAGGTTGTTGTATGGCTGTCACCACACATAACCACCATTCCAGGACGAATCATTCCATGCTCAGGAGCTATGATATGTTCAATACCCTGCAACTCATCGTTGGTGTCAAATAATGGGATTTCATGGCGTTCACAATTATGTTTCAAATTTCTTGCTTGAAGTGCTGAAGATGGGTCCTGTATCACACGATGTGCATCCGGACTTGTAGGAATGATATGGCTTACAGTTGCCACACTTTGTCCAGGCATAGCAACTTTTCTATCCAGTACATTTAATCCTGTAAATGCTTGTGGACTGGTGTACTCATTCATCAGATGCAAATCGCAAAACAAGAGTACGTTTTGCGCATCCAACACAGCCACGGTATTTGAATCCACGAGTTTACGATACAGGGTTTTTGATTTCATTTCTTCCCCTATTGTGGTTGAGTATGATTTTTTAATTAATTACACGGATTGCTATAGGATATCAATTAAGCTTGAAGTGATTGGTGGTTATTATTGATTAGTAATTCCGATTAATAATATATTGCAGATTAATATCTACGATGAATTGCATTCTAATATTGAATCTATTAAACAAGGCATAACTTTTTAGAATTGTCCCGTGGAGCCTTCCAACGTCACGAGACTTTTATAAGTAATAACTACTATCCCTCGCATATATATTTAGACTTTGAAGGTACGGGGGGAGCCCCTCTCGACCTCGTAGATAGATATATACACCCTCCCTCACACATCAAACGAAATTTGGACTTTAGCTCAAGTTGATATACAATCATAGTATGAAGAAACTGCTCCTAGTTATCCACTTTTGAGTGATGGAAAATGAATATCGATTTTTTTAAAAAAACAAGAATTTTAGATGGTGGTATGGGCCAAGAATTATTGGCAAGAGGTATGGAGCCGAATGGCACTCTTTGGAGTGCCAATGCTTTACTTCAAGAAAAATATCATCAGCTTTTACTTGATACACACCTAGATTTTATAAAATCAGGAGCTGAAGTTATTGTAACTGCAACATTTACCACTAGAAGGTTGAGATTAAGAGACAATAATGTTGAAGATAAATTTGAATATTTAAATACTAAAGCAGGAGAGATTGCAAAAAAAGCAAAGGATTTAAATCCTCATATTTTGGTTGCAGGAGGATTGCCTCCTCAATACTTAACTTATGAGTCAGACACAAGGCCTGATGGAGAGATTAAAGAAAATTTTCATGAACAAGCTAAACTATTAAGTCCTTTTGTTGATTTTTTTTATTTTGATGTTTTGAGCAGTGTCAGGGAAATTCAATTAGCCATTGAAGCCATAATAACTTTTAATAAGCCTTACTTGATAGGCGCTCATATTTCAGAAGGTGTTAAATTACCAAGTGGCGAAAAAATTTCAGATATTATTTATAAAATTAAACATAAAAACCTTCTAGGATTAATGCTCTCATGTGTATCACCAGAAAATTACGAGCAAAACCTTGATGAAATAAAAAATCTAGGTGTTCCTTTTGGTTTTAAGCTAAATGGATTTGTAACAACTAAACCTAAAGCTGGATATACAAGTACTTTTAATAAAAGTAAAACAGGAAATCCAAATGAGTTTTTAGGTCAAAGAGAAGATTTAACACCAGAAAAAATGTCAAAGTTTGTAAAAACTTTTAAAGAAGCTGGAGCTACAATTTTGGGCGGGTGTTGCGAAACAAGGCCTACTCACATAATGGAAATGGCTAAACTTAAGTAAGTTATAGATAGAATGCAATAGCTCCCTCACACATCAAAAGAAATTTGGACTTTAGTTCAAACTGGAATATTTTATGAGCTAGAAAAAAGTATTTACATCGATAAGTATTCAAGTTAGACTTTAATCAAATCTGAAGAGTTTAAATTATGAATCACAAAATTATAAGGCCTATTAGTCAAAATGAAATTGAACAGTTTGACCATGATGGAGTTATTTTATTAAAAGAAATGTTTGATTCTGAGTGGATTAGTGTTTTGAGTCAAGGACTGGATAAGAATATTGATTTGCCCTCGGCTCGTTCAAGAGTTTGGGATAGAGATGAAAATGGCCGAACCATGTTTTATGACGCGCAAGCATGGCAAAAAATTACTGAATACCAAAATTTTATTTTTAATTCGCCAGCAGCAACCATCGCTGGAAAATTAATGAATTCTAGCAAAATTAATTTTTACTTTGATGCAGTTTTTGTTCGCTCGCCAGGCTCTCAATTTGCAACACCTTGGCATCAAGATGAGCCATACTGGTCAGTTGATGGTTATAACACCTGTACAATTTGGATGCCACTTGTTCCAGTTAAGCGAGAAAATGCATTAGCTTTTGTACCCGGCTCCCATAGATTTGATTCAACTTTCTACCAGTTCAATTTTGGGAGTTTAAATCCAGATGAAATACCTGATGTCGATGAAACGAATTTTGAAGGCATTACAGATGTCGAGTTTCCAGATATTGCTGCGGATCCAGAAAAGTATGGAGTAGTTAGTTGGGATATGAATCCTGGAGACTGTATAGCATTTAACAGTAGAATTATGCATGGAGGCTCTGGAAAATTAGATGAAAACACTGAATTAAGAGTATTTACTTCAAAATGGATTGGTGATGATGTTTTCATTAAGTTTCGAGAGTGTGGAATGGATCCAGATCATAGCGAAGTTATGACTAAACAAGGCCTTAAACCTGGAGACCGTCCAGGAACAGAACTATACCCAGAAATTCATTTCCCTTAAGAGCAATTCTTCACTCCCTTATACATCAAACGAAATTTGGACTTTAGTTCTAATAGACATATAATCCTAGTATGAATAAACGACTAGCAATTTTATTTGGATTCTTGACTACTTTTTTTACGAATCGAAGAATCACCAATATTTATATAGTATTACTCATACTATCATGTTTAATACCAGCAATTATCATAGCGGTTTTTGTGGTGTAGAAAATTCTTAATTACTCCCTCACACATCAGAGAGGATTTGGACTTTTATCCTTTGTTTTTTTATCTTTCTTGATTGGTTTCTTGATCGTGCCTAGTGACCAACCCTCCAAAATCAAGCAATTTTTTTGAGAGCTATAAATATTTATGGGGCATATTGAACAATAAACAGTTTTGTATAAACTATAATTAAAGTGTCTATTAATTTAGACTTTTATGATTAATCTTTTTAATTATTGGAGAGAACAATGACTTTATCTTTAGTATTTAGAATTCAAGCTGTAATGTTTGCATTTTTTGGTTTTATGATGCTTATCATGCCTGGTGCAATGATGGCCGGCTTTAATGTTGCTGAAAGTGTTGTAGCTGAGAGCCTCATGCAAGGCATGTCATTAATGGTTATTGGTATGGCGTATCTTAGTTGGCAAATGCCAAATTGGGCTAGCGATAACCTTAGAAAGTTTGGTATGTTTTTTGCTATTTTGCATGCAGTATGGATTCCCCTAACATTCTGGCAAATTAGCCAAGACGTTTTCCCAGCAGGTATGGCAAATATTCTTGGAAATATAGGCCCTGATGTAATTCTGGCAATTCTATTTTTCTGGAAATCTCGCGCTGACGCTTAAGATAGACATAGAGAGTCAGAACAAATAGGGCCCTTTTATAGGGCCTTATTTTTTTTAGTATCTCCCTCTCGACATCGTAGATAGATATATAAACCCTCCCTCGCACATCAAACGAAATTTTGACTTTAGTCCAAGTTGATATACAATCATAGTATGAAAAAACTTCGTGTCAATTGGTATCGTACTCCTATCGACAGAGAGGACCTTGGAGAGTTAACTCTGAGAAGTAATTATCATGGTTGGATCCAGGCGGGAGGACATTTTGCGGTTTTATTAATAACTGGACTGCTGACATACTTGTTCTGGAATCTGGAGGTATGGTGGGCTTTTTTCACCGCATTGTTTTTTCACGGAACAGTAAGTAGTTTCTTGAATGGATCGGCGACTCACGAACTTGGCCACGGTACTGTTTTTTGCAGTAGGAAACTTAATAAATTTTTTCTTTACTTCTTCAGCTTAATCAGTTGGTGGGACCCTTTTGATTATGCGATAAGTCATACTTATCATCATCGCTATACAATGCACCCAGAGTTTGATCGAGAAAATCTTTCACCATTGGAGCCGTCATTAAATCCTATTCTGTTAATACAGCTTTTCAGTATTAACCTTTTTAGTAAGACTGGACGTGTTTTTGGCAAAGGAGGTTTGTTCTCTACAATATACCTCACATTTTTATCTGCTTTGGGAAAAACCGGTTCAAAAGATATTCCCAGTCAGGAATGGCTACAATCACTTCATACTGATAAGCCCAAAGAGCATCACAAGTCAATAATGTGGTCAAGATTCCTATTATCTTTTCATGGCAGTTTATTGGTTATTGCACTGACTTCCAATTTATGGATACTCCCACTTATAATTTCTTTTCCTGTTTTCATTGCAAGCTGGGCTTCATACTTCACCGGATTGACTCAGCATTGCGGACTGAAAGATAATGATTCAGATTTTCGTAAATCAACACGAACAGTAATAATGAATCCTGTGCTGGAGTTTTTATACTGGCATATGAATTGGCATATTGAACACCACATGTATGCGGCAGTCCCATGCTACAATCTAAGGAAACTAAATAAGCTGGTAGCAGATGATATGCCTGAGCCTAGAACACTTGTGGGAGCATGGAAAGAAATGAGAAAAATATGGCGAAAACAAGAGCAAGTTAAAGGCTATCAGTTTGAAACAAAAGTTCCTAACCTTCAAAAGAAGCACAATTCATTTGAAGACCTATTAGCATCATCTATCGGCGATCTTGCACCTAACTCCTTGAGACATAGCGAAGCTAAATAAATACACCCTCCCTCACACATCAAACGAAATTTGGACTTTGACTTGATTCAAATTGACTTATAATTAATTTACGGTCTTATGTCTTATGTCTTATGACTGTATCTAAAATTTGCCAAAGTTTAATCTAAGGCGTTAATAAATATTATCAAAATCAAAGGAGAAAATGATATGTTGGGAGAAAAGATTGGTTCAATTTCTGGACCTGCAACAAATAAAGTGTTGTCAGCTGAAGGTTCATTACCTAAGTTCAGCACCTCTACAGAAGGCGTTGGAACACTTGCCGGAGTAGAAGTCCAAAGTATGGCAACTTATAGTTCCAGTATGAGAGCAGATGGCACACTTTATGGCGAGTGCCCTAATCAAGGTGTAATAATGACACAGGATGGAGTAGCCACATTCAGGGCAACAGGAATGGGTACTTTTACAGCTGATGGAGGGTCAAACTTTAGAGGGGCGTGTTATTTTCAAGCAACTGCACCATCACTCTCGAGTCTTAATGGTGTTTGTTGTGTTTACCATTTTGATGTTGATGCAGAAGGAAATGCCACTTGGGATATTTGGGAGTGGAACTAGTTTGAAGTAATCTTTTTAATTGTTAGATAGAAATAAAATATTCATAAAGAATCAGAAAAATAAAGCCCTTATACAGGGTTTTATTTTTTTTTAATCCTCCCTCACACATCAAACTAAATTTGGACTTTTATGTATACTAGCTTTAACTAACTTATAGCGGGAAGATTGATGACACCAGATGAAAAAATTCAAGAACTTAATTTGATATTACCTGAACCGATTAAACTTCCTCCAAATTTAGAAATGCAATTTTCTTGGATTCGGGTAAGTGGAAATAGAGTATTTATATCTGGCCATGTGGCTCTTAACTCAGACGGTTCAATTTCTGAAGTTACTGGCAAGGTTGGAGGAGCAGTTACTGTTGAACAAGGTTATGAAGCAGCACGTCAAACTGGCTTAGCTATATTAAGCAGTCTAAAGCAAGAACTTGGCACACTTAATAACATAATTGCTTGGCTTAGGGTTTTTGGTATGGTTAATGTTGAGCCAGGATTTGTAAAAACCCCTCCTGTCATTAATGGTTTTTCAGATTTGATTATTGATGTTTTTGGAAAAGAGATAGGCAATCATTCACGTTCTGCAGTTGGTATGGCAGAACTTCCTTTTGGAGCACCTGTAGAAATTGAAGCTGAGGTTGAAATTTCTACATAACAAGTCACGTAATAAGCTCTCCCTCACACATCAAACGAAATTTGGACTTTGGGTCAAGTTGATATACAGATTTTGATGCCCGTAGGGGAAGGCTCATTGCTATTGGGAAGGCATATATACGGTAGTCATTTCAGCTAGGATTAGCTTATTTTTTGCTTCACCTAAATTAATGCGTCAATTCCAGCTTGAGCAACCACTATATCTTGGTCAGAACTTCCAGAACTACAACCAATTCCACCAACAATCTGACTATCAACAAAAAGTGGTAAGCCACCGCCAACAACGCAAAAACGGCCTTGATGCGAAGTTTGGATACCAAATGCTGGTCCGTGATTAATAACAGATTTACCATAATCTAAGGTCGCTTTTCTAGCTGCTGCTGCAGTAAATGCCTTGTCGATTGAGACATTAATGCTTGTAATTTTTGCATTATCCATTCTTGTAAATAACATGAGGTGACCACCATCATCAACAATAGCGATATCCATATCTATGCCTATCTCAATTGCTTTATTAATAGCACCTTCCATCATTTTCGTTGTATCTTCAAGTGTTAGTTTTAGGACTTGCTTCATAACTTAAATCTCGGAACAGCTAATTCACTTCGCTGTAATCTCTGTTTGACTTGCTCATAGATAGTATGACTCATGAAAACCTCCTTTATATTGATCACTTTGATAATAATATAACTTCATTTTCAATGAGTAGATTTAGTAATTATCAAAGGCGATTTAGGTCAAATCAACTGACACATTTATTACGGTTTAATATTTACCTTAAGGTGTTGACCCATAAGAGATTTGAACTTAAGTTCAAGTTGATATACAAGTCAAGATATTCTTCCCATATAAAATAAATTTTATGATAAAGTTGTAGGCTCCAGGTAGTTATTCTCTGTAAACGAATGTCCAGGTAGTTATTCTCTGTAAACGAATGTCCAGGTAGTGGTATTCCCTGTGACGAATACCTCTTTAAATGGAGGTAATAATGACACAACAACATAAACATCTAATCGTTAGGGCTGATATAGGATGGTGCCCGCAAGAAGAAGATTTAAATAAAATTTCGGACTGGATAAGAGGTCTTATCAAAAAAATAGACATGAAACTTCTAGCAGGACCTTACACTACCTATGTTAATGACACAGGTAATAAGGGCATGACTTCAGTTGCTATTATTGAAACTAGTCATATTGCTTTGCATATAT
>Ga0233445_1001731_pt1 | contig 15806 bp, 15 predicted proteins | sample SI_124_October20_5_FD_182779 | JGI IMG/M metagenome (GOLD analysis project Ga0233445, IMG submission 182779) | Seawater microbial communities from Saanich Inlet, British Columbia, Canada - SI_124_October2016_100_MG | ecosystem: Environmental > Aquatic > Marine > Inlet | place: Canada: British...
GCCTTGATGCCAAGAGGCTTTATCCACACACGCCGATAAATTCTCTAAATGTTGCGTCCATTCTGTACTTTTAGCCCGGCGATACAAATCCCCGCTGCGATATAAATCGCTTAATAACTCGGGGTAGCGTTGACAGTTTTGCGCAACAAACTGACTGTGCGCAAACACCCACAATGCTTGCTGACGAAAGGTATGATCTTCAGGTAACGGCTGATGGCTATTGATGTCGAGCCAAACGGCTTCTGCCCGAGCACGATCCTCTTTTGACAACTGGGCATAGTGCAGGATGGGCTCATTCACCACAAAATAACTCCCCACACCACCACCCACTGACATAACGCCAACAGAACGGCCGCTGAGCCGATGTCTTTAGCACGACCAGACAATTCATGATGTTCTGGCCCAATGCGATCCACCACCGCCTCCAGCCCAGAATTTAACAATTCGACAATTGGCACCAACCACAAACTGGCCAGCAAAATGGCGCGTTCGGTATTTGATTGCCCTAACCAGACAGCCAGTGGACAACCCACCACCAATAACCCCATTTCCTGACGAAAGGCCGCTTCATTCTGCCACGCCGCACGTAAGCCTTGCCACGAATACCCCATCGCGTACCACAGACGGCTTAAACCGGTTCTGCCGGGTTTACTCATTATTATCCTTTCCACATAAAAAAAGGGCGAACCAACGGTTCGCCCTTATATACGGTCATCAACACCTAATGGCGTTTAGAAACCGGTACGCATACCTACAACCAAAGCTGTTTGGGCATCGCCATCACCTGCGGCACCTTCACTTTTGAAACCGGCATAAGCGCTGGTTTTCTTGCCCATTGATTTTTTCACACCAACGGCGAGAGAACTAATGGCATCGGCGGTACCGGTAGTAGACATACCATACCATCCGCCTACGGTCATACCGGCCAATTTATGCTCTGCACCAACAAACAAGATATCGGCATCAGTATCGGTATCAGCCATTTCGTATTGTACACGCAGGCTTGTTTCACCCATGGCGTATTTACCACCGACTTTACTTCCCGTATGTGCCCCTCTGGCTTTATCGTCTGTAGCGAAGAAAACTTCACCACCGCCAAAACCATAAGTGACAGAAGCTGACATTTGCGCATCGGCTTCCACACCGGCTGTGCTATTCATAGCAGGCAGGTAGTTTACGTTGACTTTAACACCAGCCATTTTTGCAGAATAACCAACGGCAGTAATGTAACTATTTTGACCAGCCCCACTTTGACCACCATTACCACGAGCTTGCAAGCCTGTAGCGACGAAAGGATCGTATTTTACACCACCAGCTGTTTTATAGGCGGTAGAGAAACGGCCCATCATTAATTTACCTGGACCCACTTTCGTACCAATATAAAGATCACGCAAACCAGGAGAAGACTCACCTTTGTAATGATTGAAATTCAAGTTGATTTTACCAAAAGCATCACCATCACTAAAAGTGGCGCCTAAATACGAGGCATTACCGCCGTTGTAATAAGTATCACCCATCTGCAAACCACTTTCTGCAGCAGTATTATCGTCGGTACTGGCAAATTCCACCTGAAGACGACCACCCCATTTTACATCAGCAGAAGCCTGCAAAGGTAGGGCAACAGCAATCATTGCTGGCAATAACATGGTTAATTTTTTCATAATACATTCCTATTTAGTTTAGTAAAAATTCATCTGCGATTGAAATCCCACATCCCCATCAACCACAAACAGAAAAACTTGAACAGTCGTATTTTTAACCCATAAGAAATATTAATTCAAGCGCTATTTCACTTTTCTTCCATTTTTTTTTCCAAAAAAAGTTACTTTAGCGGTAACTGATTAATAATTATAGACAAATAACTCATATATACAAACCCATTAAATAAAGAACGCTATTGGATAGAAAAACATGCCTTATCATTGCAAATGATTTTCATGTGACTGAACATCGTGCGACTATTCAACAAGCTATACTAAATCAACCCATCAGAAACCACATAACAAACCCAGAAACTTCTTGGTCTAGAGGGAATAACAGTGGATAAAAATGAACGCTTTTACAAAAATCTGCCAATAAAGACAAACTATGTCAATACGTTCTAATAACCTAAACGACTCACCGCCGATAAAAAATTATGGCTATAATGTTTTCCTTAATCCTCTACTTATCCTTTACAGCCTTTTCATGAAAAAACATCCGATATATCCACTAACCATGGCCATCCTGATTAGCGCCTGTGATTTTATCAACCCCCCCTTACCTCCTGTGGCTCAATCCCAGCAATTTGAAATATTGGAAAGCTTGGTACTCACCGCTGAATTAGAAGCCAAAGACCCAAACAACGACCCTATGCAATATGAACTGTTGGCGAATGGACATCTCGGCACCGTTATTCTGGAAGACAGCACTCTGGGCACTTTTAGTTACACACCTTATCCCGGACTCTACGGAACCGACACATTTCACTGGATAGCTTCTGACGAACAAGGCCGATCTAACATGGCCACCGCCACCATTCATATCCTGCAAGCCAATATAAGTGACGGCATTCCCACCACCACGAGTATGAACTTATCGACCAAAGAGGATACGCACCTTACTGGGTTACTCGACAGCGATGATGAAGACGGCGATCCACTCACGCACACACTCATACTAAATGGCTTTCCTGTATCAGAAATCACAGGTGACTTAGGATCGTTATCCTTAACCAACTCCGACACCGGACAATTTAGCTATACTCCCATAGACAATATCCACAGTACCACTGAGACCCCCCAAGACATGTTCTATTTCCGCGTCAACGACGGAAAAGGGTTTTCTAACGTCTCTTCACTGATTATTCACGTTACCTCAGTCAACGACACACCACAACTGTCTACACCAAGATTTGAAGTTTTGGGAAAGAAACCGGCCAACTATCAACTGGAGGCTACTGACCCAGAAGACGACCCAATCACCTACCGTATCTCCACACCACCAAAATTTGGCCAAATCAGTCAATTTGACCCGCTCACCGGAACCTTTGAATACACGGCTAATGAAAACACACTAAAAACCGACTATTTCAACTATACGGCCAGTGATGGTAACGCAGAAGCGACTCCAGTAAGAATTGTCCTTAACGTTGTCCCTTACAATCATCCACCAGAAATAGACAATCAAACATGGCATGTTTTTCAAAACACGCCTCATTCTGGAATATTCCCTATTATTGAGTATGAAAACGACCCCACCAACATCGCCGTACTTAACGCGCCTACACACGGTGAACTGAGTATAGATTCTGTCGAACAAAGTTATCTCTATACGGCGCACACAGACTTTATCGGCACAGACACTTTTGAAATCACTGTCGTCGACAATCTACCCCGCACACAAACGCCACAACCCACCACCGTCGAGGTGATCACACATCCTGTATTACAAACTATGGATAGCAGTATTGCGGAAGCAGACAATGCTCAACTCAATTTCACCCTGCAATTAACCGGCGTGGACACCTTACCCGTTAGTGTTTCTTACACAACACTGGCTAATACGGCGACAGCTGGCGAAGACTACGAAACCACACAGGGAACACTCACCTTTGCTCCGGGGGAAACTGAGAAACAGTTACCCATTAATATTTTAAACGATGACAAGGACGAGATAGACACTCAGTACGATTCAAGTGATAACCGGCATCACCAAGAGACTTTCTACTTACAACTGAGCCAAGCCATAAATACACGATTTTTACCAGCGACCAATAGCGAGAGCTTAGATCGTTACGAGGCTACAGCCATCATTACCGACGATGACCCCTCGCCACAAGCCGTTTTTAGTTCGCCAGAAACGCTCACTTTAAACGAGGGTGAACAACAGATTATCCACATTTCATTAACTGGATCCAGCAACCTCCAATTTTATATTCCGCTGTCCTTATCCGGTAGTAGCGAAATGAACAGCGACTATCAAATCAGCTCAAACCACTTATTGGACAATAACGTGTTGGAGATTCCTCCAAACAGCCAAACACTTTCCATCACCTTAACAGCATTGGAAGACTCTCTTGGAGAAACGCACGAAACACTCACACTACAAGCCAATACACCCTTCTATATAACACCCGATGGGCGACAACAGCCTTATGGCTCAACAGACGGCAATAGCCAATTAACGTTAGCCCTATTAAACAATGATGCACCACCTAGCCAAACAGGCCAAACCATTAGCTACACCGCATACGACGACGGCGATGCGCAACATGGAAGACAGGGTGTCGCTTGGCCTCAACCTCGGTTTACAGATAACGGTAACGGTACCATTACAGACAAACTAACCGGACTTATGTGGCTAAAAAAAGCCGACAGCGGAAAAATGTGTTTTACGACAGAGGCCGATAGCCGCGTCACTTGGAATGAAGCACTGACCCACATTCGCGAATGCAATACACTTCAGGTAAATAATGGCCCCATAGGCGTAGCGGGATTTCAAGACTGGCGATTACCGTCGGTACGAGAAATTAACAGCCTTATCCATTACGGTCAGGCACAAACAATTGGCCAATCACTTTTCACCAGTCCTTTTCTTGAAACCGATGTCCGCCATTTTTCCCCCACAGACATGTATTGGTCCTCTACCAGTAACGCCGAAGACACTTTAACGGCATGGGCCTTTCATCTGTTCTTGGGAAGTCAAACTGCGGCCAATAAAACGGACAGCAGTTTTTATGTTTGGCCTGTGCGTAATGCCAACCCCTCTGTTGTTACCACCACCAACGAACTGGCACCCGTCCCACAAAGCGGTCAAAAACTGACCTATTTACCCGAAGACGACACGCTGCAAAACACCAATGATCTGGCTGATGACGGCACCTTACAAAGCGGTGTTGTCTCGCCTAATCCACGCTTTATTCTGGATGCCAACAAGCATACAGTCAGCGACCAAATGAGCGGGTTAATTTGGAAACAAACAGCAGATTCTGGGAGCCAATGCGGCATCACCCATGGCGTTACCACTTGGGATCAAGCTTTACAATCGGCCTCATTCTGTACCGACAATGACGGGTGGAGATTACCCAATATTCGCGAACTATCCAGCCTTATCGACTTTGGACAACACCACCCTGCTTTGCCTGACAATCACCCATTCATTCTACCTGAAGAAGCGGAATACGGTTACTGGAGTAGCACAACCAACAGTTTGACAGCGGGAAATGAAACAGAAAATGACGGCCAAGCTTGGGTAGTGTTTTTACACAACGGCGCCGTCGAAGTTCAAAATAAAGGGGGAGCACAACCGGGCCACTTTTATACCTGGCTGGTTCGAAACCCAGCACCCTCACTTTAACGAACCAATCGCCTCATTGAGAATATATAACGGCAAAGGCTTAGAAAAAACATCGTGCACACCCAACGCAGCTAATTCATCCTCGGGCAATTGTTCCGCAAAACCCGTTAAAATAAACACTGGAGTCTGGTCACCTAACGCACGAATTTTTTTGACAAACTCAACCCCATTCATGACCGGCATATTAAAATCCACAATCGCCACACCATAAAACCCGGCCAAATCAGCAATCAGAGCCGCCGCTCGCTCACCATTTTCGGCGGTGTGTATTTCATGTCCGTAGAGTTCTAAATAATCACTGAGTAAATCCACAATTTCAGGATCATCATCGACAAGAAGTATTTTCATAAGTGTACAGTTTCCATAAAAAGCTTTACCCTGCGAAAAATAGTATAAGATCCTTACTTATCTCGTCAATAGAAATTTACATTTTACATTTTACAACAACAGTGATCGACAAAGGAAACAATACATGAGCGACAGTAAACCGGATGATCTGAGTATTGCCCACGAAGAAGGCATTAAAGAACTCGATAAAGTCATTCTCTCTAAAGGTGCTTGGACAACCATTTTGTACAAATTACAAAAATACGACAACCGGAAAGAGGAATACGGGCAAGAGCAATATACCATCAGGCGTTACCAAAAAAGAGAAGGACAATATCAACAAAAATCCCGCTTCAACATTTCTAGCCGCGAACAAGCCAGAAAAATTATTGAAGCCTTGCAAAACTGGCAAGACGAAACGTAACAACACAATAAACCCAACGACATTAACTCATTTTGATATTATAAAAATTAATCATTGGATTATCTTTTTCTAATACCATTCATGGGAAAATCGCCCGTTCAGCCAAATTTACACTGTAATGCACTCCCATCATGTCATACAATAGCTTGAGCGCTACTTAAGTTGGAGTGCAATCAAGAAATGCTTACCTATCGGATCCAGGTCTTCTGGGAAAGTTTGTTTTACTTATATATTTGAGGTTAGATCATCATGTCAGAACGTGAAACCGGTGTCGTAAAATGGTTCGACAACGCTAAAGGCTACGGATTTATTCAACGCGAACAAGGCGACGATGTCTTTGTTCATTTTAGATCTATTCAGGGTGATGGATATCGCTCTTTAGACGATGGACAACGCGTAGAGTTTACTGTAACTCAGGGCCAGAAAGGTTTGCAAGCAGAAGAGGTTTCTGCCATAGCCTGATTGCGCACAGCTATACTAGAGAGAACAAAGTTGCTCTCTCTAGTATTATTCAAATTTTTGTAATTTAATCCCTATACTCATCCTGCCGAAAAACCACTCACCTTCTTTAACAGTGACTGACTAGCTGCCAGCAAGCTACTCACTCCCCAAAGCACAAATTCTACCGATAAAATCGCAATAATAAACACGATAAGATTCATCTTAACTCCTTTAAATTAGATACCGCTTTATTAATTTCCTGCATTCTAAGTACGTCCCCACCACGATCGGGATGATACTCCTTAACCAATTGTCTGTAACGATATTTAATATCGCCCTGATTAACGGGATCTTGCAAACCGAGAACAGCCAAAGATTGCTGACGATTATAATCCGACCCATGTTGGGAAAAACGTTTCCAGAAACTGCCCAACAACGCATCAACGGCTTCCTCCGACATTTCCAAATTTTTCGTATCCAGATAATAATCTCGTAAAGGATCAACAATCTCAAGGTTTTGGTTTAATGACGCCTCATTATAAGACTCTAGGCGAATATTCATGACGTGAATACTCAGATCCGCTATCTTCACTTGCCGCCAAACATCGCGCATACGGTATAAAAAGTGAAACAACAAAAAATGGCATTGAAATAATCCCACACGATCACTAATGTCTGGCATGGAAAATACAGCAAACCCCTGCGCTGACAATATTTTCAACAAATCATATTCACTGACACCAGCCGGGTGCGCTTTTAAAATAGCCGTCATTTTTCCAGACAACGTATTTAAAAATACCTCATCTTGCAAACAGGGCATTAAAATAACTCGGACAATTCGCGCTCCACCGTCCCTAACTCATCAGCAGTGATACACAATTCTTGTACATGCGCCTGATAAAAAGCCACACCTTCATCAGTTAATTCACCCTGACTAAGCACACGGTTAACTAAGTTGTGCGCCATTCCAAAGACAGCGGTCATCGTTCTGGCTTGCCCAACAGGCATCACATTTAACCAGTCGGGATTATTGTGTTGATAAATGGCATCACAAGTCATTTTTGATAATTGCCATTTCGTGGCTAATATATAGCCAAGAGTACCATGTTCCACACCATAATCCGCCACCTCTTTCTGCATCATACTCACGGGACAACATAGACTATTTTCATAAACACCCGACACATAGTCACTAAATTTATGACTCAAAAAAACCGCACCACTATTTAAGAACAACCCACCAATAAACGCCTCATGACAATTAACACCTTCCACCAAATCAGCAATTCTCTCACAGATATAAGCCACCATAATAAATTCGTCACAAAAAAACCGATCATCAATATCAGCACCAATTTCTTGGAAAGCCAACTGCAAGTTGGCCGCCAAAATCAATTGTCCAAAACGTTCGGCACCAACAGCACCTATCGCATAATTCACCGAATCCAACTGATTACCCAAATTAAACATCGACAAATTAGCGATTTTCATCAAGGATTTCATTAACGACTGACTTTGCATAAGATGCATAGCAATATCACGTGGATCAGGCTCTTTATGACTTAATTTGAGCAACAACTCAGTCACTATAGCCGGCCGATCTGGAAACGATCCCAATAGCAATTGTGCATACGCCTGATCTGTCCAACTAGGCTGCTGATCTACGTTATTAAACGGTATAATCGGTAAATCTGGCCATAATTCCTGAAGATTGATGTCATATTCACGCCAACTGTCAGCATTCACAGACAACACCTGCCCAATATAACGCTCATACAGCTCGTAATTACGCGACATAGGCACTTTATTATCGTCAATATCACAGACCAGCGGCGTAGTAAACTTTTTACCCGGACTCTTCACCAACACAACGCTACCTTGATTCAGCTCTATCAGTGTACCGGGCGGATACAAGCCAAATATTCTAAGAAATGATGAAACAAGCTCGCGATCAAACACCGCATTGTGCCTAACCAACAGAGACTGCGCAATATCACTAGCTGCCTGTCCCACCCGATAAGCACGGGGAGACTCCATAGCATTATACATATCAACCAAACCAAGGATGCGCACTTCTATACTTAGAGCCGCCCCCTTTAAACAATCCGGATAACCACTACCATCCAACCGTTCGTGATGATGCAATACGGTATCCAACCAGACAACATCAGTCACTCCTGCTTCTTTTAGAATATTTCCACTCTGCTGAGGGTGCTGAGCAATAATGGCTCTAGCTCGGTCATCCACAGGTTTATTGTAAGCATACATGGCATCTTGCAAACGTGAGCAACTAACATTCATAGTTAAAGCCGCACACATTAACCGTTCAACCCGATAACTATCCCAACCCAATTCGTACCCGATACAGGCACAACCGATAGCCGCATCCACCGAATGATGCACACTATAACTATGCGGCGACTTTAAAAATATCGTAGCTAAAGATCCGTCATGGTTTTGATTAAAAGCAAATTGCAACAACCTAGCAAAAAAAACAATGCTATCCTTCAGCGTTTCTCGGCGCCCTTCAGACACTTCTTCATAAATGATGGCCAACCGATCTTTCACTTCGGTAATAATGTCTACAGCATGCACAGGGATATTCCGTATGATTTCTTAGCAACCTATCATACTACAGTCGACATCTCTGTAAACCTGACATTGATGTTGATTGTACAATTGATTATGCTAGTGCTCCCACAAAGTCGCTAGAGAGCTTTATGAAAAAAAATAACAACGAACAATTAGCCCGTATTTATAAATTACAAAACAGCATTGGCCGTTTACTAATTAGCACCAAACTCGATGCGGCTCGCTACATTCAGGTACTGCAGGCACTTGTTCAGCAAAACATCATCCAAGTCGGCGATGAGTGCACAACCACAACCACAGAAAGCACGTCTGTCAGCCTGGAGGCATGTCAGCAAAAATTCCCCGATGTCCCCCTACTACAGGAATCCCCCGAAGTTACTTTACTCAACACACTCGGCATTCCATTTTTTTCTGTTGAAGATACAGAACGCGGATTTTCTGTTGTTTTTAACAATGAGGAAAAACAATTGATTCACCAACAACGCAACCAAATTGCCCATAAGTTGGTAAAAAGCTTATTAACCAATGATTTAAATATTGGTCATTTTATTGAAAAAAAAGCTTATGTCGTTGTTTACCCAAAAGATATCTCTCTAGTCGACATGATACAACGCTTTCCAAAATTACTTGTTCAAGAGCCTATTCTTAACGAAATCCCCAGCATTATGACAGAACCCTTCGCCACTACCCAGATCAAGCCCGGCGTCGGACTGCATTTTGGACTGGGATCATTCCCCGGCTATCAATATACGGACCAAAGTGAACTCAGCCGTGATTATGGTAGTGATGTGGATATTAATTTTACCCCAGCCACCGCCGTGGATGAAGTTTCTGCGCTTATTGTTCGCATGACAAAAATCAAAAATTATCCGGATTCTTACGGTTGCATCTTTCGAGGAAAAGATCACCTTCACATCCCTACAACTGAACAAATGGCCGGCGCCATTACCATTAGTGCCCGACTAGACCGAACCATTGGCATTGATATTTGCTTAGATGAAGCCGGATACCGAGGAATATCGGTTAATTATCGACCCAATTAATTGTCCCTAAAACCCTAAATAATGGAGTATATATTTAGTATGGAAACCACAAAAGTCAAACAACTCATTGAAATCGGGCTACCGAATGCCACCGTCACTGTCACCGGAGATGGCGATCATTTCGACGCCTTAGTCATCAGTGAATCATTCGTCGGTCAATCCATGATCAAGCAACAACGCATGGTGATGGCCACCGTCAATGAACAAATACTGAGTGGCGAATTACACGCTTTGTCCATCAAAACTGAAATCCCGTCATAACACAGCCCTTATTAGTCGATTAGGCAAGCCCCTATTCAGGATTCAATCATCCAAGGCATTGCCTTTTAACCATTTTATCCAACAACAGTCTATATAAAAAGTTCCTAATATCATTAGGCATACTGATTTCTTCTTGCCTACAACTGACGATTCCGCCTACTATAAGAGCCCTGACTTCTTAGCGAATCCCGACATAATCGATTATGCAATTTTTTATCACCCAACATATTCTGGGCTTACTGCTGATGATCTTCAGCATCACCTTATTACCCCCAATTCTTATGGCTTGGTGGCTTCACGAACCCACCATAGACGCATTTTTGACCGCCTTCTCATTAACCCTACTCACGGGGTTTATTTTTTGGTTACCCACCCGTAATATTAACGGTGATCTACGTCTGCGCGACGGGTTTATTATTGTGGTGATGTTTTGGCTAGTACTGGGGTTATTTGGCGCCATTCCCTTTATCCTAACCGACTCCCCCCAATTATCGGTTACCGATTCTATCTTTGAATCACTTTCCGGACTGACCACAACCGGTGCAACAGTTATTACCCATTTAGAAAACTTACCACGGTCTATTCTATATTATCGCCAACAACTGCAATGGTTTGGCGGCATGGGAATTATTGTATTGGCCGTAGCCATTTTGCCGATTTTAGGCATTGGAGGCATGCAGTTATATCGCGCCGAAACGCCGGGACCAGTCAAAGATAGCAAAATCACCCCACGCATTACTGAAACGGCCAAGGCCTTATGGATGATCTATTGCCTGCTTACTTTATTGTGCGCAGCCAGTTACTGGCTAGCCGGGATGAATCTATTTGATGCCGTTGGCCATAGCTTTTCTACCATTGCCATTGGCGGATTTTCTACACACAACGCCAGTTTAGGTTATTTTCACAGTCCAATGATTAATGCCATCGCCATTATTTTTATGCTAATTGCTGGCATTAATTTCTCACTGCATTTTGTCGCTTGGCGATCATTCAGCCTAAAAAATTACTGGAGAGATACCGAAGTTAAAGCCTTTTTTTTAATTTTGACCCTCATTTCTCTCATCGTATCCAGCTATTTATACTTTAACCAAATTTATTCGGGACCAGAATCCATTATGTATGGCGTGTTTCAAACGGTCTCTATTGGCACCACCAGTGGCTTTGCGATTGTTGACTATAGTTTATGGCCCGGCTTTCTTCCCGTCATTTTATTATTTTCCAGTTTTATTGGTGGCTGCGCTGGCTCTACTGGCGGCGGCATGAAGGTGATTCGTTTTGTCTTATTGTTTAAACAGGGGCTTCGAGAAATTACCCAATTAATTCATCCCAATGCTAAAATTGTGGTTAAATTAGGTGGAAAACCGGTACCAGAACGCATCATTACTTCAGTATGGGGTTTCTTCTCTCTCTATGTGGCTTCTTTTAGTATTATGATGTTGGCCCTTATGATGACCGGCCTCGATCAAATCAGCGCCTTTTCAGCCATGGCTGCCTGTATGAACAATCTAGGACCGGGTATGGGCGACGTGAGCATCACTTACAGCCAACTAAATGATCCAGCAAAATGGATTCTCAGTTTTGCCATGTTATTGGGACGATTGGAAATATTTACGCTACTCGTTCTGTTTTCCCGTACTTTCTGGCGGAATTAAATCACATCAAAAGCGGCAAAAGGCTGACTATATTCACTTATCATGACATTAATAAATTTCAAAAAAAATATACAAGCAACTGTTTTTAAAGGTATAAGTAAAATAATATAAAAAATGGCACAAGAATTGCTTTTTCTGTCTCAAGGAAAATAAAGCGCGTCAAAAGACGGCGCCTCATCCAGATTCAGAAGGAGCATAACTATGCCACAGGTTATCAATACAAACACCAGCGCCCTGTTCAGCCAGCGTAGCCTTAACAGCTCGCAACGTGACCTGAGCATTGCCATGGAACGATTGTCTTCCGGCAAACGTATCAATTCCGCCGCCGATGACGCAGCCGGATCGGCCATTGCTGATCGCATGACATCACAGGTACGCGGACTGAATCAGGCCGTTAGAAACGCCAACGACACCATCTCGCTAACAAAAACAGCCGAAGGTGCAATGATGGAAGCCTCCAACGTGATGCAACGGATGAGGGAATTGTCCATACAATCGGCCAGTGACACCAACACCTCGGCTGACCGACAATATCTGCAAAAAGAAATCGAGTTGCTAAAACAGGAACTCAATAACGTTAGTAGCAACACCGAATTTAACAGCCAGAAGTTACTGGACGGTAGCTTCACCGCCAAAACCTTCCAGATTGGCTCGAATGCCAATCAAAATATTACGTTCAATATTGCCAGCACGCATTCTACCGAGATTGGTTCTCACGACATTGATCTAACCGGCACACTGCGTACCGCTATAGGCGCGGCTGCAAATGCCGCTGCTGTGAGCAATACCGTTACTGCCGCAGAAGATTTAACACTTTCTGGACGTCTTGGAACCACCACCATCGATGTACTCGCCAATAATACGGCACGGGATGTTGCTGGCTTAGTGAATGGCGTTATCAACGATACCGGTGTTGCTGCCACAGCCATCACCAAAGCCCGCTTAGATGGCATTAGCGGTACCGGAACTTACACCATGAACCTCTATGGTAAGAACACCACCACCGGCGTGAATATTTCGGCGAATATTACTAATACTAGCGATTTAAGCAATCTGGCTAGCGCCATTAATTCCAAAACAGGAACGACGGGTATTACGGCGGAATTGAGTGCTGACAAAGCCACGGTAACGCTTACACAACCAGAAGGTTATGACGTTATTCTTGAAGACGTCCTTGAAACCGGCGGCAGTTTGGCCACCATTAACATGACTGGACTGGATCAGGATGGAAACACCTCTGGTGCCGCTCAAGCATTGGGGGCCGCCGCAATCACAGACACCAGCTTAGTGGGCGGTAGCGTACAGTTTTCCTCAGCCTCTGATTATACCGTAACTTCAGGTGCAGGCGGTGGATTATTTGCCAATCCACTCAGCAATGCCAGCACCCTAAGTGATGTTTCATCCATTAATATTACCACCCAAACGGGCGCTAATGCGGCTATTTCCGTTTTAGACGGCGCTCTAACGCATGTCCAAAATGAACGCGCCAATCTGGGTTCAATCAGTAATCGCTTAACGAGCACCATTTCTAATCTGGAAAATATTTCGCAAAACACCGAAGCTTCTAGATCCTCTGTAATGGATGCCGACTTTGCTAAAGAATCTGCCGAACTGGCCAAAAATCAAATCATGCAACAAGCAGGAACAGCCATGCTGGCACAAGCCAATCAGCTATCACAAAATGTCATGTCGTTACTCCAGTAACCGCGTTAACACGACGAAATCACCTCCCATCCTAACCGGTGGGAAGAGCAATTATTTAACAAGCCCCACATAAACACCGCTATTTTTTTGCAAAAAATGCAAGGCCTCAGCAACTTTCTCCCACTCAGATGATACGCGTATTGATACCCCAAAAAACCTAAATCTTACCAAGAACCGTCGCATTTCACCGCGAGGAAGCACTAAAATACGCATAAGAAGATGACAAAACACTTTGTTCAATCATTCTCACACAATCACAACAGACTAAAAGAATTTCATCCGACCCATTTCAACTTGGAAAACACCCTTGCTCATCTCTTTCTTGACCTTGTAAGTCTGATTTGAAATTTTGACCGACACCCCAATAAAAGATTCACGAAAAACCTTAACACGTCCAGGAACAATCTCCGCCAATTTGCTCTGCAATTGACGATGGTGACGCCGAGATTTTTCAATTTCATCCAAATAGCGTTTAATTTGTTCGCCAATCATGCGGAGTTTTTTAATACTGGCTTCTGTTTTCTGACGCTCGTGTAGCGTATTAAAAGCTTTTTGTAACTGCTCCATATTCTCGGTAAGCTCTTCACGCCAAGATTCGGCATGTAACATTTCACGGCGAATACCACTTTCTACATCCGACAAATCGATGGCGGTATGCACCGAAGAAGGCGCCCCCAAGATACCGGCACAAACCTGTGTATTAGCCCCTACACTCCCCCCAATAATCTTACCCTTGGCAGTTTTAGCATCGCCTACCTGAACTCTATTTTTCGCCTTAACGTTACTATGCAAAACAAACTCTTGCACCAAGACTTCATCACCCGATGTCAGCTCAGAGAATTGAACAAATCGGGCTGTGATTCTACCTCCCGCCTTAATCGTAGCGGTAATTTCACGACCAGTCGGCTCTTCATGCGGTGCATGCCCCAAAATACCATTAGCCACCGCAATGCTGCGACCTGCCGTTAACGTGGCGGCATAGACCTGACCAGACACCGAAATATCGCCTTCGGCTTCTATTTTCATGTCTTCAGCCACATCACCCTTAACAACCACACTGCCTTCAAAAACAATATTGCCTGTGGTCATATCTACCTGATCTACCTGATAAACCGGATCGACAGACGCCCCTTTTTCAGAGAAAATAGGCTGACCTTTAATCATGGCGACCAACAAACTAGGATCACTCCGACTAACAGTCGCCCCTTCGCCAATATCAAAATCGATAGTGGCCCCCGGCGTTGGTAGATTAACAACACCATATACATTTTGCTCGCCAATACCGGGTGTAGGGTCAAGACGCTTTAATAACGGGTCACCAATATTCACAATCGGGATTTCACCAAAATCATGAATATCAATATGACCATCATCAAAGGTTTTTGGTTTATGACCACGATCCTCTGCCGTACCGGCTATCCGACTAAAACGAGAATCGTCACCATCAATCGATGGAGAGCCATAAGCAACCTCTACACTGATTGTTTTTCCCGGGTCCAATAATTGAGATTGAGCCGTTAAGTTTTCAACGGCGCTAATGTTGATACCGTGACGAACACCATAGCGCTCCAGAACCCGCTCCACTTCTGGAAGATCCATATACCTACCGCCATACGGCGCCATAATTTCCAGTGTCGCTGTCATCTCATCATCGGACACAGTCACCGTAGCCTGACCATTTTTGCATTGCGCAACAGACAATACATCAGCGACTCCAGCCTGTAATTTGTCCAGCATGGTCGAAATATTGTCTTCGAGTAGAAACCAGTCGCCGTACCCTACGTCAATAATGGCACGACTTACCGTTTCTATATCGGTGGGAACATCTTCTAGATCATCGCCAAAACTTAGTGGAGCATCGTTTTCACGGCTAATATGCGCCAACAACATACGCTGATCTTCAGACAAGTCGTAACGGATTCTTTGATACTTTTCGCTCATACCGCATCATAGCAGACTGAGGGAGACACTGTAAGCACCATGTCCCCCCCCTGTTGTGAACCTCTAACTTTTTTGAAATACGTA
>Ga0233445_1001738_pt1 | contig 15740 bp, 38 predicted proteins | sample SI_124_October20_5_FD_182779 | JGI IMG/M metagenome (GOLD analysis project Ga0233445, IMG submission 182779) | Seawater microbial communities from Saanich Inlet, British Columbia, Canada - SI_124_October2016_100_MG | ecosystem: Environmental > Aquatic > Marine > Inlet | place: Canada: British...
TCCAATGGATGTTAACTTAAATGTTGAGAAATTTTATTCAGTACAGAGACTAGAGCAGAAGACTACTTTAGTTGATATCTTAGGTGATAACGTAGCTGAATATTTTATGGAAACAATACTACCTACAGAAGTAGCTAGTAGAGAATCTTGGCAAACAGAGTTTCTTGAAGAAGTTCAAGACCTTATGGTATTCTGTATTGCGAAAGGATTAGAAGATTTCAATAGTGGTAATACCAATGACAAACTTGTTAATGGTTTAAACTCCAAGATTGAGTTCTACAAGAAAAGAGTAAGGGAATATATAACTGAATCAACTGAATTAACAGCGATTCAAGGTGATGATAGCGCATCTGGTAGAGAGCCTTATCAAGGACTTCCCACATACTTCTACCGTTAAGATACTTTTTTATCGTTATTATTTTAAGCCGCCTCCTTAATTGGAAGCGGCTTTTTTTTGTTTACTTACCTCCCGATTCAATCTTTTCAATTATCATTTGTAAGTAATGCTCAAGCTTGTATAAATCTTGCACTCCGTTCTTATCCTTGTAACGAAGCAGATATTTTAGTATGTTACCCTCATAAAAATCGAGGTTATGGTCGTCTATAATATCTACAACTTGTATCTTATACTTGCTGTAGTGATCTCCTCCTACCTGACTATCCACAGATTTCTGACCTTTCTATTTCTAACTCACTTAGTTTAGCTCTAGCTTCCATCATCCTAACATTAAGTTGTCCCCAAATATCAGGGTCTGTTGTTGGACTTAGGTATAACACCATCATCCTATCTATCAAAGCTTCTTGCCTTTCTATCTCCTGCTCTATAACATAACAAGGGTCAAGTTCATTTGTTTTACTACAACTAGAAAACAAAACAGTCATCGCCATAGTCATCATTATTATATTACTTAATTTTTTCATATTATTATATTTTTGTTGCGTTATTTATATTTAGGTAAGCGATTTTCTTACTTACCTTATTGGTATTACTAAAGTCAGTCTGCTTAGGCATCTTCATATTAACCCAGTCGTATTTCAGTTTTAAAAGATTGAAAGAGAATACACCTAAAGGTGTTGAGTTTACATATCTAACGTTACACCCTAGATTAGCGAGTTTACTGTATTTCATTTCCTCTAGTATTAACGTGGGATAATGCGTCCTTCTGCACTTCAATTCAAATACTGTATTAAACTTAGGTGAATACGCGTCAAATGACGAGTACTTATCCGTAGGCTTTACTAAATCAGGAATATAATTATCCTTTATATACGTGAACAATTCTCTTTCGTCTCTCATAGTTTTATTTATTTACCTTGCCCTTTATATTTCTTCTTATACAACTTGCTGCTCTTTAGAACGCTATTCTTATTTTTAGAGTGAACGCCTTTCCTATTTATTTTCTTTTTTATTAACATATTATTATATTGTTTTTAAATGTACATTATCATTTCCACAACCATCACACTTGTAAGGGTCTTCTGTCTTAGAGTAAAACAGAGTCTCAGTATCCTTGTTATAGGATAGCTGAGGTCTGCTACTCGCATTGTAACGAAAGTCCTTATGACAATCCCTACAATTTAGTATTATTTCAACCTTCATTAATACTTAACTTTAGCTGAAACATTATTAGGTGCTTTACTCTTGCCGCCAAAATAAGGATAACACTTTCTAGTTATTCCCTTAGGCTCAGTACCCTGCATCATCCATCCGAATGAATCAGGTGAGTCAGTTGGTTTAATCCAAAACTCCCACACTCCAAGTGAGTCATTCCAAAATAACTCAGCTTGATACTCTCTATCAGCATCTATAAGGATAGGAATCTGTTGTTCTGTTCTCTCACCATTACTGTAAACATATCCAGCCATAATGAATTTGTTATGTTCAACGTCAGGCTGAAAAACTAATCGTGCTGAGTTTCTATGTATAGTAAAGAACTCTGATACACCGCCTAGTTTATTCCATCCGCTATATTCAATCTCATCACCACCGTACCACCAGTTACTATTTATTTCAAATGTACCTCGCCATTTGTAAACGAACGGTTGTAGCTTACCTATATTTAATTTAGAGAAATGGTCTCCTTTATCTATTTTATATTTCATTTCTTTTGATTTAACGTTATTATTACTGTTTATAACTACTATTACCTTTCTTAAAAGAAAGTCTCTTAGAGAGCTTTAAAATAGCCTTAGCGTCTATTTAAATGCCTCTCCTCTATACCAGCTAACACGTCATATATGCTATGACAGTTTTTATTAATCTCCTCTGTGTAATCAACAACTCTTATATAGTCGAATCTAATTGATGCTAGTTTAATCCTAACATTAGTATTTATGTATAAGATATCTTTACAACCTTTAACACTTTTAGTGATCTTAACATTACCGATTGAAATCCATTCGGTATGCCTCTTCGATAGTACTAATTGAATAGTACTTATTAGTTTCCTTATATCAATGTTTTCCATTTGTGAATCCTACTTGTTTACTATTCTTAATTTCAATTACTACATCTTCTTTCTTTAACTTAGACTTCAGAATAGCCTCTCTACGCTTCTTGAATGCTATGTAGAGTAACCGTTCGTATTCATCCTGAGAACTCCGAATTAAATCTTGGAGTTCATCAGGGGAGTCTACGTTAGGTGTAATATACCAAGTACTAGCATTATAATAAGTTCTGCCTGACTCAATAGTAAGGATAATATTGAAATACCAAATCGGTCTTCTTTCGTTAGACATTAGTACGGGCGTAATCCAGTTGTATGACTACGACTTTTAGCTCGAGAATAACCACCACAGCTTTTACATTGGTACAAATCAAAAGTACTAGCAGCTGTACGGTGCTTCTCTTTAGACAATACAATGTCGTGACTTCCACATTTATGACAAACGTTATCATCTGTCTCTTGGAACAACGCCATATTTGGATGATTCTTTATCCAACCTCTAATAGCAAAGTATAACTGTTCAGTGATAAGAACGTCAACATCGTTATATTCCGCCATTACATCCAATGCTTTTTTAACCCCGTTGTGACAGTCCATCCATAGTTGCATACCAGTATGCTCTAGCTTTCTATCTAAACCAAGAATCTTATTAGTCCAATCCATTTTGTTATATGTATTAGCAAAGTTTTGCTTAACAGTTCTGTATAAGTCAATTGATTGGTAAGGTGTAGGCTTAGGTAATCCAAACTCTAAGAACTTACTGTTCATCTTCTTCTCATCAAATTTAATTGAGTTGTAACCGATAATAATATCAGCCTCGTTAAACAGTTTATGAATATTAATAACCATCTGTTTGTTGTCTCTAGCCTTAGCTTGAGCAGGAGTTAGTACGAAGTTGTGAACATCCTTCTCACCTAACCACTTGTAACTAAAACTTAGCATTGTCCAATCATTTATTATATTGACTGGTGCAATGTTGGTATTCCAAACATTCCAAGTTGTAGCTACAATAGGTAGACACTCAATATCCATAACCAATATTTTTGGCTCACCATTCACATAAACTTTTTCTCTTGCTAATCTAATGTACCTTTCAACTGTGGAGTACGTTAAATCATACTTTCTCATAGTACTTTCCATTCCTATGTCGTTAACCGACTTGGAAATTTCTATTGCTCTCTTTCTGTTAAACCCCTTCATATTATTTATTATTTTTTATACTTATTATTAATTCCGTTAATTCCTGAGCTAACTCTTTTTCTGAATCAGCTTCTAATTTCACATCATAAGATGATACACATCCCTCTACATCAGGTAATTCATATGTTAATGTAGTAGTCCATCTACCATTACTTTTCTCCCTCTGAGGAGAGTAACTGTAATTTGCCATAATCTATAGTTTTTATTATATTTAAAAAATCATCTAATTGTAAAGATACAACTGTACCTTTGTTGTTACGTTTATGAAATACTACACTTATACCTTCTTCAAAGTCTAGCTTAGCTGCTTCCATATCTGTAAGAGTTTGGTGAGCAGAACCTAAAGCCTCAACAGCTTTGCATTGAACTCTCCACATTCCAGTATAACATATATCAACTTTCCTATCATCAAGACTCTTGCTCTCGCTCCTACTACTAACAGCACTAGGATATAAGGGTTTTAGTTTCTTGATTACATCAAGCTCGTAAGCTATACCTTTCTTCCTAGCATTAATGATGTTACCACCTTTACGCTTAGGCTTTCGTGCTTTTGCTTTTGACATATCTTCTTTTTTTAACTGGAGGATTATACTTAGCTTCTAGCTGAACTAAAAACTCATACTTAGACTCATAACCTTTCCAAGTAGCAGGATTAAATTCATCTAGGATAATCTTACCATTATCGATTAAACCAACACGTCTGCTATTATATGTAATGTTTGTTGGCTGCCCGTTTTTCGGACATATCAAATAAAAGCTACATATACTTACACTTTTTGTAAACTTATTGTTTATAGCCTTATCAATGTACTCCATAAACTTTAATTGCTTTTGACTATTCATTTGTTTCGCCTTTCTTTTTAAATAATTTTAATACTGATTCTATTAAGTCTACTACAGCCAATACCGTAACCATAAAAAACATTGATAAAGCTACAGAGGTGAGTAGTATAAACATACCTATAAATCTTATTGACTTACCCATATCTTATTTCGTATTTTTGTGTAATAGTATTTTGAAGCATTACTACCTATAAAGAAGTGGGATAATACAGCTCCAAATAGTATTATTCCCAATCCTATGATCAATGTTACCCTAGTAATTAAATTCATTATTGTCATTTATTTGTTTGGCTACCAAAGTCTTACCTTTTGCTTTGCCATTATTTTTATTTATAACTAAACTACATCCGTAAACATCTCTTGTTCCGTCCTCATAAACTTGTCTAAGGAAGTCTATTGTAAAGTTGTCAATAGCTGTATGAAAAAAGTCTATAGGATTTCTTAGTTTGCGATTAATACCGTCAAATAATTCTAGGCATTTCATAACGCTATCTGATATTACGATATCAGTTTTCCAACTAGGTAGTCCTGATAACCTTGCTCTGCAAGTATTTTTAGTTAGGTAGAGCAGGTCTTTACCAAACTCTTCTGTGATAGAACCGAGTCTTCTGCTTAACTCAAAGTTCTCATTAAATTTATTTTCATTCATCTTCATATTTATTAAACTCAATCTTAGTAAATAGATGCTCTACTGCACTAACAGGTATGATAGCTTCTGCACCATTATTATTTCTGTATGCGTGAATCTCTTCAGCAATACGCTTTACATTAAATATTATTATCGCCTCAGGAGTCCAAACAACCGCAGAGTCTCTACCTCTTAGCTGACTACCCTGAATATCAAAGGTATCGGTTAAAGGTGTATCCCTGTCAATTATTGTTAGGTGCTTAACAACGTCTCCAACTTGAAATGTTACATAGTTAACAACACTTAAAAGTGTATCATCTTTGTAACTGTGGAAGAAGATGTCGTTAGCTCCATACTGAAACATCAATAAGAACCTTAATAATTCTTCGTTATATTTCATATTATTTGTCCTCCATATGATAAGGCTTAGGTGATGACCATATTGGTTTGTCACCGTCACCAAGTTGATAATATCTACTTGAATAAATATCATAATGTAAACTAACCTTACCAACCTTACCCAAAGCTTTAGGCTTAGCTTTTAGAATCTCTATTCGAGTCTCATTAGCTTTATATGGTAAGCCTGTATCTACATCAATAACATTCAATGGCGGTCTCCAAAGTCCTAGTATAAATAGTCCTTTTCGACTTGCCATTTCACCACCAGCTATATCACTCATTTGTGGTGGAGGATAAAAACGAACCTTCTGTCCATTAACATCTGTTCCCTCAACCAACTGAATAGCTTTAGTATGGAATGCGATCATAGTATGAATCTTATACATCGATGAGAATCTCCTAACTCTTGTAAGAAAATTACCAAGCGCTAAATCTCTAGCGCCTTCACCGTAAATATCTAATTCTGTCATAGGATCAATAACTGCTATATCTATCTTGATACCTCGCTCCTCTTCCAAATCAATTATAGCTTTGAAATAAGAGTTTGCAGTTAAGTCTAAATGCATAGGGTCTATAACAAAGAAATGCTCAGCAACCCAATCAATTGCTTCGTTTACTTCTTTCTCTGTTTTACTTCCTCCGTTATGCTTTAGGAATGGTTCACGTAGTTTAGCCCACAACAATTCGTTGTAAACGTCTACTGGTGATCCAGTTTCTGGTGTGAAGATTGCTACTTTGCAACCTTCATACTCAGCTAGATTCATAGTTAACTCATAGGTAATGGCTGTCTTGCCAACGGCTGGAGGTGCAATGAAATATGTTGTACCACCTTCCTTTACTGTGTAATGCTCATACAGTTCGGCAAAGCCTGACCACTTACCTTTTTTTAATCCGTCACTTCTTAGACTTAACAAGTTAGCTCGAATCTCTTCATTTATTGGGTGGATTACTTTCGTTGTTCCCATAAATCCTTAGAGTCCTAGTTTAGCTTGAACGTCAGAAGAAACGACATACTTGGTGGTGATATCGTTTAATGTTCCACCCGCTTTCACAAATTTAATTATGTCTGCCCATTTTGGATGTGATTCAGTTAACACTGGCTTACTATCTACTCTCCTCTTCGGTGCTTGTGATTGTGCTTTAGTGTTTGCTGTTGAATCAAAATCAAGCCCATCCTCAGTAATATCGAATGCAAACATCATTAAGTATCTGCTACTGTATGTATTAAGACCACCAAGTTGCTGTGCTAAGTTTGTAGCTTTAATCTCAGGGATAGCTGTTACTTGATTAAATGTAACTGACTCTCCACTATCTATATCAGATACCGTAAGTGATGCAAAGATGTCTCTGTTTGAATCACGTTGTGTATTGAACATAGTTACTAGACCATTCTTTGAACAAGCGTCCTGAACCAGTTCAGTTATTTGTGATGGTAGGAAGTACTCGTAGTTAGAAAATGTATTCTTACCTTTCTTCTTAACTGTTGTTGTTCTGATTATTTGTTTAGCTGCTGCTAACTTCTGTAAAACTTTTGTATTTGTCATTTTCTTTTTGTTTTTATCGTTATTAATCTTAAAAAAGCAAGGGGAATCGAACCCCTTGCATACTCTATCTATTCACTACTAAAATGGTAGAGCGTTCTCGTCCTCTTGAGAAGGCTGAACTATAGGTGCAGCTGAACCGCCACCTGTAACACCATATGTGTTGATCTGCATATAAGGTTGCCCTGATGCTGCTTTCAATAAGTCAACGTTTAGGTAACCTTTTTCATTGAAATACTTTCCCATTTCTTCGTACTGATCTTTCGTCCAAGATAATTCAGTTATAACACCAAATTTTAATTCTTTTTCTTTAGCGAATCCTGTGAAAACTTTGTCTTTACTCATAATATCTATACTTTCTTTTTTTACTCGTTACGGCAATATTGCCTATTTTTATAATCGTAATCTTAATTTAAATTAATTATTTGTCCTCCTTAACTGGAGCAATGTAATCTGCGTGATTAATATCTCCAACCTCTTTAAAATTAAGGTAGGTATCAACTTCGCTGCTCATTTCTTGCATCCATAAACGCCAATCACGCCCAGTCATATATCTTGGTAAGTGATAAGAACCGTCTGCTGAATCTTCTCCACGAACTACTGTTACAACGTAGCCTTTAGAACTCATAAAAGCCCTTGATTCTGTTGGCTGAGCCAACGCATTAAACTTTTTCTTTCTAGCCATCTTATTAAATGTTTTTTAATATGTGATCAATAAATAAATTCTTCATCTCTAAGTTAATTCGAACATCCCAGATATCTGGCTCGTCATTATGACTATGTCCTATTGGAAGCAACATCGCTTCAGCATCAGTTTCTTTATTTTTAAATAAAGTACTGTCGTTCTGTGAAAAACTTTCCCATCCTCGTTCATCGGTAAACTCTTCTGCTATAAATACTCCAAAGAAGTCGAATACTTCATCAAGTGATATACCATTTTCTCTACCAGTCGCGATAAGTGAAAAGTTGTTTCCATCAATATTGGGAGTTAAAATCTTACCCAATTTCTTCTTGTTTAAAGTGGTACGTCTAACACCACTGTTGATAAAGCTACTCATTACTTTATATATTTTTAAATTTCCATTTATACCCCATTGTTGCCAACGCTCACTTAATAGGTTCTAACAACTCAACTCTATCATCAATGTATTGGTCAAAATATACTGTCTTATTATTATATTTATCTTCTGCAAGTTTTACGTTCCATTGTGAAACCTCTTTAATTATTGCAGCAGTTTCGTATTCATTACCGTTTTCTCTTGCAACTTGTAATGTCTGCTCAAAAGCATTTCTTTTTTTTACAAATAATCCGTATTCATACGAAACAAGTCCCCAAGCAAAAGAGTGTATTATCAGCCATAAGCCAAATATTACACACATAATAATTCCTAATATTTCATAGTCCCATTTAGTAGTTAGATAGCCACCTATTGCGACCAATACAATCAAAAAAATTAATGTTATCATATTTTACCTTTCTTTTTATTTGTTATTATTACTATACCAAGAATCGTGCCAAATATTGTTAATTTACAATATTGTCATAAACATTCCTAATATAATCTACTATAGCAAATTGGTTAAAGGTAGTCATAAAGTCTAATCCACCGTCTTCTCTATCAAGACTCATTATAGAGACCCCCTGAAATTGTGAGACGTGAACTGTAAACAAGTCTTCATTCAGTGAAACCATATAGCTGACAGAGAATCCGTAGTCTGAAAAGTCTAACCAATCCTCGTTCAAGTCAATCCTCTCAATCAACTGAAGATCTTCATCGGGGAAGTCTAAAGCCAACTCAGCAATAACTTCTAGCTGTGTATCAGTTAACTGCCTAACATCTGTGTTATTCATATCGCTACCCCTTCTTTTTTTAGTTTATCGACATTCCACTTTTCAAAAATTTGCTCGTTAGTAGAGTCATCTATGTAATAAGTTGTATCGTTAATCGTGATATATAACGAATCTTTTGTTAATATTTTAATATCCATCTTTTGTTTTTTTTAGTTTATTATTATTTATTTCCATTGGGATGAATTAAAGTCAGCTGTATTACTATACGCAGACTCTATAATCCCTAAAATTTCAGTTGAGTTAAAGTCACTTGACTCATACCCCATTAAGATTACCTGACAAACTGACTTATCTATACCGTAGGTGTTAAAAGTTCTAGCCAAGATATAGGAATTATGATTTCTACTGCCAGTTACCATTGAATATTTACTCTTCCACCATTTCAAAAGTCCATTCGTCTTTGAATCCTCAGTAATATTACTTGCTTTAGACTCGTAGACCTTACGTTCTTGTGGTTTCTCATCAGGAATGCTTAATGAAAATACATTATGATTAACAAATGTATCACCATCATTAGATACATATCGCAACCTTGATAGGTTCGATGTTGCATTATCAAATACAAATCCTGTATGAAGTTCATATAGCATCCTTGTGAAGTTATATGTGTTTGGCTTCCACTCTTCAACTAATACATAGACTGCTAATCCTTTGCCACTACAAGACTTATGAACTGCCAAAGTATATGGAATCTCTTTTAGCATAATTACTGCCCCTGACAAGTTTAAACCTTCATTGTCTTGTGCATCTAAATCAAGTACTATAACATTCGTGAACTCTGACTTTAAGTCGTGATCTTTCCTTGTATTGAATACGCCACTAGTAGTTACTGCGGGAATTTTCATCTTCAAATCCTTTGCTTCATTACTGTTTTTACCGTACGTCTTAATGGCGGATCTGTATTTACTGACCTCCTCACAAGTTGAGTTCTCAATTTCGTAGAAGTAGTCATCCAGTGTGAGAACTCTATCTACCTTAGTATCGTAGGTGTTTTTGTAACATCCTATCTTTCTATTTAAAATATCTATCATTACTTTAAAATTAGTTTGTAAGTTTCCCTTAATTCCACTGCTGTGGATTTGTTAATACCAATGCTAATTAGGTGATTATAAAAACAGTGGTAATCTCCTTGAAAGAAAACTGCCATTTCATCTGAATTTTCTACTTTAATGAACTCAGTATCATCATCCTTCATTATTTCTTTTGTTATTTTTATCATTTTTTTTTTATTTTTTATATGTTTAGTTTAAAATCTTTTGGTATTCTTATTTTATTATAATCATCTACAAGATATAATAGTCGATAAGTATCAATTAGCTTTACCTTCCAGTTCGAGCCGTAAAACTTATTGTAAGTTCTGACAATAGTAAGTATCATTAGAAAATTAGATTTATTCTTCAGCATCTTTTCAGCTGTCTTTTGACCTATACCGCTACAAACCAATATGTTATCAGCACGATCTCCAACCAACATCTGAACCGCGAAGTTAAAATTAGCCGTCTTTTTGTCAGTATATGTCATCTTGTCACTGACATTCTTTCTACTCCAACTGTAAAGAAATCCCTCTTTAGTTAAGAAGTCCTTGTCAATTGAACATATAATCGGTACTGAATCAGTGTTTTCTTTTATATACTTAGCTGTAGCTACTATTGAGTCATCTGTTTCTAAACCATTTGAAACAAAGCTATCTAGATCAGTTATTGTTATAGCCTTCAAGTCCTCAAATAAAAATGGTTTCTCAATTCCCTTACGGTTAGCTTTGTAGTTGCCATCTATCAAATACCTAAAGTTGTTATATCCCCCAACAAACAGTTCGTATTGAGTAGCATTGGTTTCTTTTAGAATAGAGTTGATCTTATTAACCAATATAGTCTTTGCAACGTACAGTTCATCTATATCGTAGGAAGCAAAGAATAATAATATATCAACGTCGATCAACGCTATTTTGTTTTTACCCTCCATAATTTTTACAAATGCCCTCCAGTTATGTACTTACCGTCCTCAGAGGTTAGCTCATATCGAGTTTCTTCTGTTTCTTCTATGTCTGTCCAGCTGTCATCAGAATCAATTCCGTTACCTTCTGAATAAGGAATTTTATTTAACTCATCAAAAAGTTGTTCATCAAGATTTAATGACTCTTCGCTATTTAAGTACTGCTGTACATTGTAATCATCTACGGAGTCAGGCATATCTAATGTTACCTCAACATTTTTGTAATATACTTTCCTGTATTTTACTGTTATTTTCTTCATTGTTTTATGTTTTTAATTAGTAGTATGAGTATACCTCATTGCTTTTATATTCTCTGTTGCTTCTATCAGACCTAAGACTAGTATCTCTATCGAGATACAAGCCTGAGGCGATAAGCTGCTTTTTAGTGCTAATAGATAATCTATTGCATCTTTTGTTTTGTCGTCCATATTAATCTGTTAAGTTTTCTGGTTGACATCCGTTAGCCATATCTTCCAAGTGATAATAGTACTCCTCGTAAAGCTGTCCACCGTCGTAAACCAACATCATAGCTTGTTGAACGGCATCTAAGAATATTAAATGTTGATCCCTATCCACAACTTCATTTAGGTCATCAGCATCTATACACCAAAGGGAATCCATAGAATCTTTAAGTTCATACAGGAAATCCAAGTCCTCGCCTCCTAGTAAGGAGTTAAAGCTACCCTCTAGATTATTTTTTATTCTATCTTCTATTTCAAGAATTATATCTTCATACAGCTCTAGTCTACTTTGAATTTCTCTATTAATTTTTGTACCTGTCATTATCGTAAATTTTAAGTTTATATTAATTACTGCTTTATTAGAACATTTTTGTTTCGGTAATTTTATTGATCCAGTTTTTTTTATTCTTCCGTTCTTGGAATACACCGTCAGAGGTAGCTTTGTAGCATCTTTGAGGTGCAAGTGAATTAATACCAACTGACCAAAAATAATCCTGTCCAAGTGTGGTAGCCGTATCATTAACAGCCCTTACGTTATCGGTTGTATAAGCTAACCCACAGGTTAGTACTTCATCCCCTTTGTAAATTATTGGAATCCAATTTGTTTTAGATATCATATCTCTATTTCTGTAAAGAAAGTGTCCAAATTCAACTTCAGTCATTTCCTCTAAGTGAACATTTGCCAACCATTTTTTTGTATCGGTTACACCTATCGTGTTCTCTTTAGCTAATTTTAGTAACGCTTCTGCGTCAGTGATGTAATCGTTAACATTATTTGATATATTTTTACTTTTTTTCATATTGTTTATTATTAGTTATGAGTTTATATTACACAATAATCGAGCCAAAAACGGTTAATTATTGTTAAAATTGTTTTTATTTTTTTAGATCGTTTCTTTTAATCTCAATAAAGTATTAGTTAATTGATACTAATTAGACGCGAATTACATTTACATCTTAGAAAGCTAATTTAAATCCTGTTTAAGATATGCAGGATGCGATGTAATGAATCCAATTACTAAAAACGTATAAGATATCCAAAAGACATTAAAGTGTCTTAGAAGTCCTTAAAATGCGTTATATTATGTTTAGTTAATTAACAGGCAAATCACAAATCCAGTTGTAATTGACCAGATTATTGCCGTTTCTATATTTGTTAGTTTAAAATTATACATTTCTTTTTCTTTTATTTATAGTAGCTTACTACGTTTCTTTTTTAAACGTTTCTTAATAGTAGTATATTACGTTTTATGTTAATAAAACGGTCTAGGAACACGCGCACACATCACGTGCGTATATATAAGGAGTAAAAACTATTTATATATCGTCTAAGTAACACTACCATATAATTTTTATTTGTTTATTGTTTAAGTCACTCGAAGTAATGCCTTAGAATAGCTCTAAAAAGCATTTTAAAGCTCTCTAATGAACTTTTGTTGTAAAGTTATACATTGTATCCATTTACGTACTAAAATGTCTTAAACTTAAAGTTTTTACAGTATAAAACTTGAATAATAAGATACTATCCAGTACATATCGTATAAGGTAAACCAAAAATCTGCCTGACTTTCAGTTAATTTTATTGTTATTGTTATACGTTTCATCCATACAACCCCCCCTATGTTAACGCATTAATAATAACGTGGATTACAGCTAGTATAAGACTAAGGGGTATTAATATTACAAAAGCTACCTCTATTACATTAAAAAATATTTCAGTAGCATTATTAAAAAATTTTCTCATATCTTTATTTTTTTAAGTGAAATTTAAGTAAATTAAGATCATCAACAGTTGAATAAATTATATCATTATTTCTAGCATCATCTATCCAAGTTAAGATTCTGTTTATATCAATAAGGTAATGCACGTGAAGGGCATTGTATATTTGCCATAAACTAGCACCATCATTTTTATCTAAATAATTTATTAATCTTTCCATAATTTTATTTTTAATTATTAGTTTTATTCGTTTACAAACTTATAGTTTAAGTCACTGCCTGAGTTATACTTATCATCTAACAACCAGTCATTTATTTCATCTTCAGTAAATCCATCCTCTAAAAAGGATTGTTTAATATATTCGTTCATTGTTTTATCTTTTTTAGTTATTTATTAATGTTAATTATCTATAAAAATTCTTAGGTATTCCCCCCGTTTTTGTGATCGGGATAAAATATTCGTCATTAAATTCTCCCCAATATTTAGTGGGATATTTATGGTAGGCTAAATTACCAACGCCGCCATCAAATTTAACGGCGATGCAGTCCTGATTTAGCTTGTCTAGTAGGTTGTTGACGTAATCTACCGTAACAATTTCATTCTTAACAGCACAAACCAGTGTTAATTCAGTGTCACTTTTCTCCAATCGCGAGTAAGTGCATTGTGATAGCTCTCTTGCAAAATTAATATCAATTTGCTTATTAGTGTCTTTATCGTTTAGTCCAATGTTTAAAGTTACCATTTTTTTATTTTTTTTAATTTATTAATTATTATACTGTCTTTGTATTGCTATCCATATGATTGCCTGAAGCTGATATCCCTTTAATCCTAATTTATTTGCTATATTTACGGTTAGATCTTTTATTTGACCGTAGGCAATTCGTCCAATTGTAGCATTATCAATTTTTATCGTCTTATTGAAGCATCCGCGTAAGTGCCATATATCAACCGTTAGGGAATTAGCGTCTAAATAAGCTATATTGTTTACAAAGTTAAATGTTTTTAAGCTAGTATCTGTTATGGTTGTATTTCCTTTCAGGATATTAAATGCCTTAAATTTATTACTGTGGAACGTTGATACCTTAACTGATTCTGGAGGTAATCCCATATTATGCGCCCTTATTACTGTTTCAGCGTCTTTTATATTCTTATCCCACTTATTGCGCGGGGACAATGCCGAAATAACACCAGCCACTTTGTATACATCTACATTATGCTTTACAGCTAAGTTATTACATATAACATTTGCGTCAGAATACCAGTTCAGACCGCGCGAAATTTCATTATTTGTTGCGGAATTAAATACGTTAGTCAGCGCAATTTCAACCTGATTTAATTCTTTATTTGTTAATTTTTTCATCTTTTTATTTTTTAATTGTCAACTTGATCATCTAGTAAATTATATATATCTACTACATATATATTACCATTGTAACGACCTATGCTACTTACTTTTAAGTCATCAATAAGCTGCCTAATATCGCTTATTTTTTCGGTGCATCCATCAAAATTTTTAAGTATTCCAATTTTTGCCAATTCTATGTTTTTATATATATACATTTTATACCTCCTTATTTTATAAGCTCTAAATCTAATTCAACAGCTGCATAATTAATATGCTTTTGTGTAGTCGCTGACCAGTAACCAAGCGAATATAATTTGTTGCCTTCAATCCTGGCTACACGTGTATAATAAGAATACACAAACTCACCATCAGCTTTTAAATTCTGCGAATATTTATCAAATGTTCTCATTGTATTTTTTTTTAAAAGGTTAGTTTTATAATTTTGTTGTAAATACCAAGATGGTTATTAGTGTTGGTACTATTACCATTAAAGCAACCTGCAACACGTCTAAAGCAATTTTCAAACTTTTCATAATGTTATTTTTTTAGTGTAAATTAATTTGTGATTATTGTTAGACTATGGGCGCGGACTCGAACCGCTCTTAATACCATAATACTTTAAATATCGAATGCTTCAGGACAATCCTTAATTTCCTTAGCCTGACAGTTATATTTACAAGCTATCTCTTTGCCATTTTCCTCATTCCAAGCGTACCAATTGCCGTATCCATCGGCATATATTTCAAGTCCCGCTTTTTCATCTCTATTATCAATTATATGTATCATAATATTATTTATTTATTAGTGTAGACTATGGGCGCGGATTCGAACCGCTTTAAGTTATAGCATCTTAGTTTTTTCTCCCGATCAAGATGATTATAATATAAATTCCATATCCCATAGTTATTTTTTTCTTTGCGCTTAGCCGCCCACTGTCTCGGGTTGAGACTCACACCGCTAGTTATTTACTAGTTCTGCTTTTGTTCCTCCATTTTAATTCTAGGTCTGAGGAAATGAGCTAATTTAATAGCGACCTTTTGGGCGTGTAATTCTGTTTCTTTTTTTTCTTCTTTGTTATTGTTTCTTTTTAGTTGTTATTAATTATGATGCAAACATACAACAAAACTTAATACGTGTCAAGTGATTAGGTAAACTATTTTATAACTGACTGAGTATCAACAGCAAACTTACACCCTAGTAATATAGATAAAAGATTGTCTACCACGATATATATGTATAAAACGTCGGGATCGTATAGTATAATCGGAAAAGAGGAGGCTTCCTTATGCAAGTCACGCTTCACGCGCGGGGT
>Ga0233445_1001761_pt1 | contig 15617 bp, 10 predicted proteins | sample SI_124_October20_5_FD_182779 | JGI IMG/M metagenome (GOLD analysis project Ga0233445, IMG submission 182779) | Seawater microbial communities from Saanich Inlet, British Columbia, Canada - SI_124_October2016_100_MG | ecosystem: Environmental > Aquatic > Marine > Inlet | place: Canada: British...
TACTTTATTAGTTACATTATCATGTAATGCATGATGACATTTTTCACAAACAGTGATTAAATTAGCTTTATGATTTTTATGAAATGTATTAATAAACCCATTATCATTTGCATCTCGTTGATGCTGTAAATGATGAACATCTTCCCCTATATTTTCCTTACATATTTCACAAATCCCTTTAATTTTTTTTGCATTATAGGTACTTTGTTTGTTTGACAATGTTCCATGTATTTCGGGATTATATTTATTACGAATTTCGTATGCCTTTTCTAAAAAGGCAACATCAAGATGTAATGATTTACAAACTTCTAATCCATATATTTGTGGACCAGAACCGTCTTTTAATTTACGATTATAAATCAACAAATCTTGTTCTCGATTGTACAAAACCTCCATATGCATTTTAGACAACCGTTCCATTTGTATAATTTCCTCATAATTCACAATTTCATGAAAATGCGTTGCAAAAATATAAGAACTATTCTTTTTATTAAGGTCCAACAATCCTGCAACAAAAATACTTAATGCGGATTGCATTTCTGTTCCAGAACATAATTCATCGCCCAATATAAGACTATTTTCATCGGCTAATTTTAAAATAACTCGCAGTTCACTCATTTCAACAGCAAAAGTTGAAAGACCTTTAAAAATATTATCATTACCTAAAATACGTGAGAAAATTGCAGTATATGGTTTATAAACAAATGATGAACATGGTACATACATACCCGTTTGTGCCATAATAATAGACACCCCAATGGAACGAATGAGAGATGTTTTTCCAACAGCATTTGTTCCATATAAAAGTATTCCATCACGCGAATCAATATCCCCCAGTGAAATATCATTTGGCACATATATTTCATCTTGTTGTAAGTGTTCGATCAAGCAATGGCGCATATCAGTGGCATCGAATCCCGCCTTGGTTGCCTCTGTATTAATCACGGGTTTACAGTAATTGTATTTCTTCGCAGTATACGTTTTTGTAACCAACACATCTAATTTGGCAATATAAGACGATATGTTTGCAATATCATGAAAATATTTATCTTCTAATTCAGCCAATACTTGTAGATACGTTTCTGCAATCAACTTGTTTAAAAATCCTTTATAATATAAGATAGTTCTACACGTATCATTTAATTCTGGAAATAAAATTTCATAATTGGTACCCGATGATTTTACATATTTCAAATCGTCCAGGTTAATAAATAAATCGTCCGTAATAGGTAATATTCTATCCTTTTTTTTTGTAGAATTAGTACCAACTGCAATCCAGTGCTTTAATTTAGCTAATCGTGTAGTTGTAATTACCAAGCATAGTCCAGATTTTTCGGTTTCGTGTATTTTTATATATTCTATAGGGGTCGTTGTATTTTCATTGAAATTAATAATTCCATTCAAAAACGTATGTATTTCTTTAAAATTTGTTTGAGCAATATTATATTTAACGATAGCTTCGTCCAATTCAACTGAAACTCCAGGTTGAATAATATTGCTTGGAAATGTATTCATTGAATGAATCATACTACAAGGCTCAACAATTAGTTTTTTATCAATAAAAGCAGTAATTTCGCTTAATTTTGTATCAACAATATGGTTCCAACTGTCAGGTTCTCTATCCATCAAAAAAGAACTGCATAAATATTTGTTAATTTCATTATCTTCATATAAACATACATTCATTTGTTGAGTATGAATAAGTGAGTTGTATAATGAATAAATGGAACTGGGGTGTATAGCTCGAACCACGATTTGTCTGTTCATTTTATCCATATCTTTGATTTTTGCCAGTAATTGACGAAAAGATTCGACCATAGTATAATGTTCTCGGTCCAACATCATTTCTATCTGTGTGTATTCGTTTGTTAGCCAGGATTCGTCAAATGTAGGGGTAGTTAAATGAGATTGAAATAATCTACGTCCCATTGGTGTATTGCATGTATTTAATAAGGACATTACAGACGATAATTTTCCCATTTTATTGTTCTCTAATGTCATATCCCCAATAATATTTAATTGTAATAAGGTGTGATTCGGTAAAATAACCCGATTAGATGTATTATTAAATGTAGGTAACGATATTTTTGTAGTTAATCTACCATTATGTTCTTGAATAAAATTCAATAAATAACAAAACGATTGAGTAGCTAATATATATTCTTGAAAATCCCTACAAACATCATACGTGTCTTCTTTATAGAAATTAGCCAATACTTCTTTCAAGTATTTTTCATATGTACATCGTAATACTTGTTCATTTTTTTGAGTAGAATTTACAATATGAATAGCATTTGTTTGTATTCCCGCATATTGTATAATTGTTTGAATAGTTGAATCTTCAAATGGAGATATTATAATAATTTCACTGGGTACATAAATAGAAACATATCTTTCCAATTCATCAAATGTGGTAACATTCATATGAAAAGGTGTTTCGTGTTGAAATATAGAAGAATGACCAGTAAATATATCAATTACAGAAACTCCGTATATAAGTATTTCATTGGTTCTCGTATTTGGTGTAGTACGTAAAGTTTTCACGGAAGGTTTATAAATTTCAAACCAGATGGTCATAATATTATTTGACATTGCTGGTTTACTATCAGTTTCACATGATATATAAGTACCAGGTGAATATACATTACTTAAAACTCGTTTGACTTCATTACCGTTCTTTTCTTGAATATACACGGGTACAGTAAACCCATTGTCAGTTAATTTGGAAATATATTTATCAACCGTATAATCACGAAACCCAGCCATAACAATTACACCATTTTCAAAGCTTTGTTTTTTTGACGAAATGCTCAAATGACAAATTTTGGCTATTTCTGTAATTTTACTCCGTTCATTAATATCATTGTGTGTTTTTACCCCATATATTTCAAAAAATGCACCAACTTGCATGAACACAACGGTTTGTTCTCCATATTTATTTATATATTCATCTGTATAATCAAAATAATCATTGTATATAGTTTTATCCTTTGACATAATACTAAGTATTATACCAAATTATTTATATTATTATAATTTAATAATGTACAAAATTGATTAATTTTACATAGTAAATAATATACCATCATAATATAAGTAAAATATAAGTAAAGTAAGTAAAATGAGGACACAACATATGTCTCAGTCGCACACATATCATACATATCATACATATCATACATATCATACATATCATACCAGTTCATATTTAACAACAAATCCGGATGAATATGGATATTTTTGTGACCCTGGATTAGATTATACCAACTACAAATATAAAAAACACCCCCCCCAAGACTATTCATATTATAATTCCAAAAACACCATTTATGAGAATGATATTGAGAATAATTCAAAAAAATATGAGAATGATACCGATAATATACAAAAAAAATATAAAAAAAATACAAGTCACTACTATAATAGTGTTATTTATGGGTGCATTATAATAGGCAGTGTGACAATTACAACTTTGTTGGTAAAACATAATGTAATTTAATTCATTTCAATTCGTCTCAGTATCATGTAAAAAATTATATAACAAATTATCTGGATTATGATTTTGAATTTCTCCACAAATTAGCATAGCGGATTCGTACATTTTTCTCAATACATCATTTGGTGTAACCGAACCTACCCGAATAAACCCATGTTTTATTAGATATTTTCTAACCTCGTAAATCGGGATTTGTTTCATAAGTAAAGTTTTTGTAGATATATTGTTCCGTATAGTCTTATTGGAAACAAGTACAGAAACTTTTGGCATTATTTTGGAACGTCCTGTTTTATATGTTCGTCGTATGGTTTTTTTTTGTTTCTTTTTTTTATATTTTAATTTATTTTTCTGTATATTTTTAAGTTTTGTTTGCATCTGTTCATTTTGTATAGCTTTTTTTGCCAATTCACTTGTACTTGTATTGGTTGTGGGTGTATTCCCGCCTCCAACATTATCTGGTAATTGTTTTCGTGTTTGATTCATTAACGTACGATATGTTGGCAATAATCCATTTTTCAAACAACCATATTTAGGTAAAGGGGGTATACTTGTATTTATATTTACTGACGAATCAGTTACTTTTGTATGTATCGTATTAGAAACGTCGTTCAATGTATTTGTATTTGTATTTATAATAGGTGTATTCGTATTTAAAGAATTCACATAATTTGGTGTTTGTTTTACTGTATGATTTAAACTATTTGTATTTTTTTTAACAGATTCTTTTAAAGTTTTAAAGTAGTCCGTTGCAATAGTAAAATCATTATTAAAAGCAGTTACTTCATTTTTCGTCGGGATAACTGGATTTGTTGAATCAAATGATTTATTGTATTTATCTGCTTGATGTTGTCGCATCATATTTATAATAGAACGTTTTTTCAAAGATGTATTATGGAGCGGTTTCGGTCGTGTTTTCATTTTAATTTTAGGGTCAGTTGATTTATTTTGCCGTTTTTTACGAGTGGTATTTTTTGACAATGTAAACAAATTAGGGTCAATTGCAAATATTTTTTTATCAGACATAAAACTAATTTCGTATTTATAATATATCTACATCTTACGAAAAGAAAATGATAAGAAAAACTTATTATTTTCCTAAATAAAACATTAGTGCCAACCGAAGGAATCGAACCTCCGTTTTACTCCCTCAATTGGAGTTACTCGTAACCAACGAAGGCCACTATAATATGATATTTTTTTTAAATTTATAGTACGGAATTGTCATCATCGATAAAAACAGATTCATAATCGGGTAAATCATATTCATCACCGATTAAACCAGATTCATCACCGATTAAACCAGATTCATCACCGATTAAACCAGATTCATCAGAGGGAGGTGATGGAGGAAATAAATTTTTGGACTTTTTAGGAGATGTATAGTTGTTTTCTGTCATTTTAGGTTTTCTATCAAAAGGAGTAAAACCGGTTGGTTCTTTTGACACATATAATGGTGTATTCTGAGGCGATACATAAAAATCTGTCGCACCATAATTTTCCATCTCAGCTGCTTCTATTCTATCGTCCTCTTGTTGCAAAGCAATAGCTGCATTTAACGCAGCTGTTGTTTCATCATGTGTGGGAGGAAGGGGAGGGGAATCACGCTTTTTGTTTGGTGTATGTCTAGCAGCCTTACGTGTTTCAGCTTTAATAATTTTCTGTAGGCTATTGTCCGCTCGTTTTTTAGCTCTAGCAGCCTTACGTTGTTCAGCATCTGTCTTACGCCAATTCACATAAATCTTCTCTATCTCTTCTGGGCTCATATTCTCTATTTCTAACGGGTCTTTTTTACTGAATGCACGCAGAAAACTGTCATGGCGATAAGGCAGTCCTTTTTTTTGCACGATATCTATCTTAGCCGCAAGTTTTTTTGATTGGGCAACACTTTTTTTTTTTGTGCCTACTTTTGTACCACCCCGGCGTTTTTTACTACTATTATTATTATTTTGTTTTTTCCCCCGACGTTTTTGGGTTTTTTTACATGGTGTTCTTTTCTTAGTATTCATATTTACATTATATGCATATAATAAATCATTTTTATACATTGCTAAAGCTATGATAATATAGGAATAATATGAATCCTAAAATAACATCAATCGCCAACGGAACTGCTGATAATAATTGTTCTTGAAATGCATAAATCGCAGCACATAGATATAAAAGACCGTGTAATAATCTAAAGTCTGCCCACCAAGTTCGTCCACCTCCCTCAAATGCATTCAATCGTAGATTATTAAAATACAAAACTAAAAACCCAATTGCAGGAAATAATAATAATGCACCAAAATAAGGTAGATATGCTGTATCAATATAATATGGTAGCATAGCTAATGTAATACGCATAGGTATACACCCCAATAAAAATAAATACATACGTTGCCTTATTGAAACCATATTTATATAATACAATGATTTTATTATACATAAATACTTTGTAAATAGCTTGGAATATCTCGTGATTTGTTACTCTTTACGAATTCATCATATCCGGCATTAAGGTCATCAAGTGTAATCAATTTACGTAATTCTTTATCTTTGCCATAAATGCGACGACCATGATATATTTTCACACATGTTAGCAAATGCTCCATATCTCTACCGAAATGAATAAACTCTTTATAATTACGAGTAAACCATTTACATAATACTTCTTGTTCTATTGATATTTTCCAACCAATTTCATTCACTTTTTTTTTAAAAATAAGTAATAATTCCGGGGCAGTATATGATTGCATTGAAAATTTCCAAATAAATCTGGATTCCAATCCTTTATTTGATTTAAAAAATGTATTATTTAAATCATCTTCATAACCAGCGATAATAACCATTAAATCATTTTTATGGTCACTTAATAATTCACATAATGTATCTAAACATTCCTTTGAAAAACTATCATTTCCATCGGGTGATGCAAGTGAGTATGCTTCATCTATAAATAAAACCCCTCCAATACATTCATTTACGATTTTAGTTGTTTTTATAGCAGTTTGACCTAAATACCCAGCAATCAAATCGCCACGTGTAACTTTTTTAAATACATTATTTTTCAAAATCCCGACCTTGGAATATATCTTACCAATTAGCTTAGCTATTTCGGTTTTACCCGTTCCGGGTTGACCGTATAACACTGTATGTTTGAAATCTCCACACCCATCAATATCATCATCCAAATTTTGTATAAAATACAGCATTTGATTTAATACCGATGTTTTGATTGAAGACATACCAATCATATCATTTAAAATACTCAACTCTTCTTTAACATTATGCAAAGATTTCAAATCAATATTATATTCGGCATTCTGTTCATAATCATTTTCATCAATTATTTGTAACAAATCACTTATTTTTGATACGTTTGTTGTTATATTAATTTTTTTTGTTTTTTTGATATTAATATCTGGTATATCATTCTTTTCTGGTGTTGTAAGGTAATTATATACACTTTCTGCATGTAACCCGATTTTGCCATTAGACTTATTATTAGCAAAATAATATTGGTTAATGTTAGTAATTAAATTATTATATTGTTTAGGTAACAACTCTGGTTTCTGAGAACAATTATCTAAATAGGTAAGAAATTTTGTTGATTTATACATAATAATGATTATACTATATAAAATAATCTTTTTAATTAGATTTATAATATTATTTTCAAAAAATTGAAAATACTCTTAATATAAAAATATATTCAAATAACGAGTAATCATGTCATTCGAAACAAAAGCTGTATATCAGAGTTCAACTCCGGTAGTCGTACCGCGTAAATTAAAAATACGTAAACCCCGTGATAATCATGAAACAAGTATTATTAAATCTATCATTGATACAGAAACCAAGATTGAAACACAATCTAAGGACGTTCAGGATAAAATGGATACAAGTGAGAAGGATATTTTGGAACATCTTGGTCAATATATTGAAGAACCATACCAAATCATCGAATCATATTTTGAAGGTAAACATTTGGACCGTTTAGTTCGGCACCAAATTGAATCGTATAATAATTTTGTAAATTATCAAATCCAGCGTACGATTGACATGTTTAACCCAGTGAAAATACACTCGGAAAATGATTTTATAGAAGAAAAACAAATGTATATGTTGGAGTGTTCTATTCAATTTAACAACTTTAAATTATATCCTCCGCAAATTCATGAAAACAACGGTGCTACAAAAATAATGTTACCCCAAGAAGCAAAATTACGTAATTTTACCTATGCGTCCACAATGACTATTGATATTGATATTGAATATACAGTCCGTAATACTGAATGCATGAACACTCCCAGAGTAATAAAAAAGACAATTCCTAAGATTAATATTGGAAAAATGCCAATCATGTTAAAGTCGTCAATATGCGTATTAAATCAAAACAATAATTTTACAAATTCTCTATTAACTGGAGAATGTATCATGGATTCAGGTGGATATTTTATTATTAAAGGTTCTGAGAAAACGGTCATTGGTCAGGAACGTGCTGCAGAAAATCGTATATATTGTTTTGATGTCAAAAAGAATTCAACAAAATGGTTATGGTCTGCTGAAATAAAATCAGTACCAGATTTCAAATGTATATCACCAAAACAAGTTCAAATGATGATTTCAACAAAAAATAATGGTTTTGGACACGGCATATTTGTCAATATTCCTCGTGTTAAACAGCCGATTGAATTATTTATCTTGTTCAGGGCATTTGGTATTGTTACAGATAAAGATATTTGTAAACATATTTTATTAGCTATTAATAATACCGAAAATACAATTATGTTACAGCATCTCCAAGCATCTATTATTGATGCAAATGCATATTTAACACAGGAAGATGCTATTCAATATATTACTAATTATGCTATATATACTCCAATTAATATGGATAAAGTAACTGGTATCCAAAAAAAGCGCGAATTTACATTAGATATTATTGAAAATGATATATTTCCGCACTGTAAAACAAAACTACAAAAAATATTCTTATTGGGTTACATGACTGCCAAACTACTTAGTGCGAGGTTGGGGTGGAGAGAAGCCGATGACAGAGATTCGTATTTAAACAAGCGCATAGAACTTACTGGTACACTATTAAATAATTTATTTCGCAATTATTTCAACAAACTGGTTAAAGAAATGCAAAAACAAATTATTCGTGAAATTAATACTGGGTCATGGCGTTCAAGTGAAGATTATGGCAATATAGTTAATCAGACAAATATTTACAAAATTATGAAATCAACAACAATTGAGAATGGAATTAACCGCGCATTATCCACAGGTGATTTCAGTATTAAACAATCAAATAGCAGTAAAGTGGGTGTTGCACAAGTTCTTAGTCGTCTTACATATGCTTCCAGCTTGAGTCATTTACGACGAATTAACACTCCACTTGAAAAAAGTGGTGAACTCATCGCTCCCCGTAAATTACATAATACCATTTGGGGGTTTTTATGCCCAGCAGAAACGCCTGAAGGTCAATCTATTGGAATTGTTAAAAATATTAGTTACATGGCACATCTTACTATTTCTACAAATAGTTCTGCATTATATGAATATATTCAACCCTACATTATTACATTTGAGAATATCACTGATACAACTGAATTATATCAAACTGTAAAGGTTTTTGTGAATGGTGCGTGGCAAGGTATTACACATACACCGGAAGAACTGTATTGTGATTTGAAAATGAAAAAACACACTGGAATTATTAATATTTATACATCTATTGTCTTTGATTACAAACAACTGGAAATTCGTATTTGCAATGATGGTGGTAGATTAACTCGCCCTGTATTACGAGTTAAAAATAATAAAGCAATCATTACTGCTGACATAATTAAAAAATTAGTTGATAAAAATTTAACATGGAATGATTTGTTAACGAATTGTAACATTGACGAATCTGTTATTGAATATATTGACCCCGAAGAACAAAATTATGCTATGATTGCAATGAAATCCAAAAATTCGTATCTACAACCCATATCTTCCCACTTTAATTACACACATTGTGAAATTCACCCTAGTACTATTTTTGGGGTATTGGCTTCATGTGTACCCTTTCCCGACCATAATCAAGCTCCCAGAAACACCTACCAATGTTTAGACCCTAAAGAAGAGGTTTGGATGGCATCTGGAATTAAAAAACCGATTGGAGAAATAACAATTGGTGAAAAGGTGTTATCATTTAATCCTACAAATATGGATATTACTACTACGACTGTTTGTAATCATTTTATCCGTAAAAATGAATATCCTATTTATAAATTAACCACTATTAGTGGTCGTACCATAATTGCAACCGAAGACCATAAATTTATGACAGACCAAGGTTGGAAAACGGTCATGGATATGATTTATAATAATCAGTTGAAAATAGGTATTTGTATGACTAATTATACGAATAATGTTGTAAATATGAAGGATAATCAAGTAATCATTACTGAAGATACATTTATTGATAAAATGCGGGATTTAAATATCGACGAAACCGCTAACCGAAAGGTCAATAAAATACAAAATTATATGATTCACTTGAAAAATAATAATTTATTGCCCCTTTATGACAATAATGATAAATTATGTGTATTGTCAAGAATTATTGGATTCCTATATGCCGACGGTTCTATCAATATATATGAAAAAAATAAAAATAATAAATATAAATATAAAGAATTTCAATGTTCTTTTGATTTTGGGCAAATGAACGATGCGGTTCAGTTTAATAATGATGTAATTACATGCGGGTTTAACCCTTCAAAAATTATTTATGGTACACGTACATTTACTCCTACAGATAGCGACCGTTCACAAACTCATAGTACATTTTCGTGTACATATAATGGGTGTTTTCCTGCATTCTTAATATCATTAGGTACTTCTTATGGAAAAAAAACAACAACACCCCGTAATAGTATTCCTGAATGGATTATGAAAACACCCGAATATGGTAAACATTTTATGAAGGGATTTCAAGGGGGGGACGGTTGTAAAATATCTTGGTTTAAAACAGTTGATTCCAGAAAACAAGACCCTAATACATACATTATTCGTACTGCTAAAACCAGCCAACAAGTTCATCCCGAATATAAAGAACAGCTTATTAAGTTTATGGAACAGTGTCAGCAAATTTTACATCAAAATGGTATTAAAACAACCAATAATATTAACGAAAAGCAAATTTCAGATACTCGTGTTTGTATATCTTATTCCATATCAAGTAATCATGATAATTTAATTCATTATTTTGACACGATTGGATATGCATATGCTTTAACCAAAAATAATCAATCATTTCAAGTTATTGAATACCTTAAATCAAAAAGAATACATACAAATAAATACATAGAGTTTGATGAATGGCAAACTAATGTTATTGAGCACTCTAACTTTCTATTTGTACCAATAATGTCTATTACAAAGGAACCAGATGGACTAATTTCGGATATTGAAGTAGATAGTGAAAACCATTCGTTTATTGCATCACAATTTGCGAGTAGTAATTGTGCGATGGGTAAGCAAGCGATGGGTGTATATGCTACCAATTATGACAAGCGTATGGATAAAACTGCCTATGTACTCAATTATCCCACTCGTCCATTGGTAGACACGCGAATTATGAACTTTCTACACCTTAACAAGATTCCATCAGGTACACAAATACACGTTGCTATTATGACTCATACTGGGTATAATCAGGAAGACAGTGTATTAATTAATAAAGCTTCCATTGACCGTGGCTTATTCTTAGCCACTATTTATCATACAGAAAAAGATGAAGATAAAAATATTATTCGCGATGAAATTATTCGGTGTAAACCCGACCCATCTAAAACTAAGGGAATTAAATTTGGAAATTACGATAAGCTTAATGCAGATGGATTTATTCCAGTTAACGAACGAGTTGAAAACCGAGATGTCATTATTGCAAAGATTGTACCCATCAAAGAAAATCGTAATGACCCCACAAAAACCATCAAATATGAAGACCAAAGTAAAACATTTCGTACCACAGAAGATACTTATATTGACAAAAATTTTACAGGCCGTAACGGTGATGGTTATAATTTTGCCAAAGTTAGAACGAGGGTATTACGTAAACCTACATTTGGTGATAAGTTTTCCAGTCGTCATGGACAAAAGGGTACTGCTGGTAACATTATTCCTGAGTGTGATATGCCATTTACAAAGTCTGGACTACGCCCCGATATTATTATTAATCCACATGCTATTCCCTCCAGAATGACCATTGGACAATTGAAAGAAACCTTACTTGGAAAGGTTCTTCTTGAATTAGGAATGTTTGGAGATGGTACCAGTTTTGGAAACTTAGATGTCAAGACTATTGCAGCAGAACTATTAAATCTGGGTTATGAAAGTTATGGTAATGAACTCATGTATAATGGTCTTACTGGTGAACAACTTGAAACCAATATTTTCCTTGGTCCTGTATTTTATCAGCGGCTCAAACATATGGTAGCAGATAAGCAACATAGCCGTTCTATTGGTCCTATGGTGAATCTCACCAGACAACCTGCTGAGGGTAGAAGTCGTGATGGTGGTTTCCGTATTGGAGAAATGGAAAGAGATGTTATGATTGCCCATGGTATGACACGATTCTGTAAAGAACGTATGTATGATGTATCTGACAAGTACAATGTGCATGTATGCAAAAAATGTGGAATGGTTGCATCTTATAATGATGGTAAGAAAAGTAAACTGCATACCAGCGGTGACTTCTCTATCCATTTGTGTAAAACATGCGATAATCGTACCGACTTCGCAAAGGTTGATATCCCCTATGCATACAAACTTATGTCACAGGAACTTCAAACCATTAACATTGTTCCGCGTATCATTACCGAGTAAATACTTATAAATATATTTAGCAACTTTTTTATTGAAATTCAAAAAGTTGGTTCTACCCAGATTAATATCTATATACCAGATATAATGCAGATCTTTATTAAGACTCTCACCGGTAAAACCATTACCCTTGAAGTTGAACCAAGTGACAGCATTGACAACGTCAAACAAAAAATTCAAGATAAGGAAGGCATTCCTCCTGAAAGGTTGGGAGAAAAAGTCAGTGAGGCAATGCACTGGCTAGTCGTTTAGGACGGCGACATGACTGGTAGCGGGGATCCCCTAAAGATTTTACTACCACTTCACATTGGAAACATTGTGAAGGACCACAGGTAATTCCTGTTCTCTGGTAACAAGGTAAAATATGATAAATAATACTTATTTTGAAATGGGCAATCCGCAGATGACCTCCTAAGTGCGTTATGATTAGTATATGGAGGCGCTTCAACGATCGCTAAGTCATGGGGTGGAGAAGATTAATCATCTTCAATGAAATCTTAAGGTACGACCTAATCTTATGTGAAAGCATAAGCAATCGTTATATGGACCAACAACGATTAATTTTTGCAGGTTTGAGATAAAAGCTGGCCTGTAAGAGTAAATGTCCCTTCGGGGGGTAAAGCATTTGCTAGTGTTTATTTTAATAAATGCGACACATCTTATAATGTTCGGGAACTCCCTTAGAGCTTAAACTACGACTTATATGTTGGAAACTCATATAATAGGCAGGGTAATGACCTCGCTCACCGTAATAACGTTTAAGATTGGGTAATCCGCGGGTAAAAAATCTAAGTCCGTTATGATTAGGATATGATTTTCCCTCAACGACCGCACGGGTGTGGGCGAATAATGATGGTCTAATCAACCAGAATTCGCATAAGATACAGTCTGTCTCTATGTGAAAGCATAGAGGTTTCGAGACGAAGCAACTCGAAGATGGCAGAACACTGTCCGATTATAACATCAATTCTGGGTGTTTGTGTGTGTGAACCACATGCAAGTCGTCATTTGACGGCGACACATATCAATTGCGGGAACGGCTCTATAATGGTTCTATTCTACTACCTATATATGGGAAACTGTATGTAGTACCTCAGGTAATGACTCGGGGCATAGTAACAACGAATAGAATATAGCTCAATCCGCATCTGCTACCTAAGGTGTCATGGGATACGATACTATGGTAAGTAGTTCAGAGACTTAAAGTGTGTGGGGGTGAGGTTTGCCTAAGACCGATGAACCCTTAAGGTATAGTCCATTGTAGTGGGATAGTAAACCACTGCATCTTTCGTGCCAGAAGGAATCAACATTACACCTGAAAAAAATTGGGTGAGTCGATGAGGCAATGCATCGGCTAGTCGTATAATATATACGGCGACACATCTGGTAGCGGGAACCCCGTAAAGATTTTACTACCACCCTGTAATGGAAACATTATAATGGGGACCACAGGTAATTCCTGTTCTCTGGTAATAAGGTAAAATATGAAGAACTATGTTCTGAAATCGGCAATCCGCAGATGACCTCCTAAGTGCGTTATGATTAGCATATGGAGGCGCTTCAACGATCGCTAAGATGTGGGCGAGTTATGATGGTCTAGTCAACCTGAACTCGCTTAAGGTACGGTCTAGCCCCTATGGAAACATAGGGTAGTAGCGTGTTTTAAGATTGAGAGGTGGCAATTAAATTAAATTAAAATAAAATAAAAAATATAAATAACAAAATATAATAAAAAATAATTGTTTTATTATATAACAATGGATAAAGACGAAAGAATAAAAGAACTGGAAGAAGAAAATAAAAAATTAAAAGAACATTTAAAAAAATATACTGCACCTTCATATAAAAAGGCATATTATGAAAAGAATAAAGAACAAATATTAGAAAAAATGAAATCAAATCCAACATCGCCAGAAAAACGAAAAGAATATGCAAGACGAGCATATTTGAACAAAAAAGAAAAAATGAAGGATACTCAAAATAATGAGAATATTTAGGAATTATAGTTTTTCTGCGAAATAACATAAAAATAATATATATCTATTATATATAAATGGGAAAACGAAAAGAGCATACAATAGAAAATGAGATTGAAAAAAAACATTGTCCTACATGTGATAAATTAAAAGAATTAAATGAATTTAATAAACAATGTTCAAGTTGGGATGGATTAGCAAGAATGTGTAGATTATGTTATTGTAATTATAAACAAAATAAAAGAAAAAATGACCCAAAATATCATGAAAATGATATGATATATAATGAAAATTATAAATCATCTGGTAGAAGAAAAGAAGTTTCTGCAATACGATACGTAGATAAACGAGACCATATTATAAAACAATGCACTGAATATAATACTAAGCGTTATAAAGAAGACCCTTATTATAGATTAGTTTTTCTTATGCGTTCAAGAATTGGAAAAGTATTAAGAGAACGAAATATAGGTAAACAAGATAAAACATATGATTTATTAGGTTGTTCCAAAGAAGATTTTATTAAATATTTTGAATCAAAATTTACAGAAGGAATGTCGTGGGATAAGGTAGGCAAATTTATTCACGTGGACCATATAAAACCCTGTTGTAGTTTTGATTTGACACAAGAAGAAGAGCAACAAAAATGTTTTCACTATACGAATTTGCAGCCTCTCTGGGCGAAAGATAATTTATCGAAAGGCGGCACTTATACAACCGCATAATGCAGTAAAACAATTGTGTTTACGCACTACTATATTTTTAACATATTTTTGACCAGTAAATATCTTTTTATTTTTTGTTTTATTATTTTTAAATCACGATGTGCATGGTCAAGATCATACCCATATTTATAATGACAATAATCCTCCCAAACATAAAACCCATAACTTTTTTCAATATCATCAAGACCATCTTTTTCTATTTTATCATATATCTGGTTCAAATCTTTTGATATAATACAACCAGTAATATTATCATTTTTATAAAGTATACATATTCCAGGTTGCAGACATTCACCACCAATATTAGTATCAATACGTTCAAATACAAATCTATCACCGTCAAGTATTCTGTCTTTATGACTATATTTATATCCGTAATTTAGTGCATATTGATGTAGCTTTCCCGATAAACTGGGACTTAACGCAAAGAAGTAATACGCCCAATAATACTCAGGTGATATTTTCTTTTTCAAAGTTTCCAACTTACTATTTAGTACTGCACAACTTGTTTCTTCCATTTTATAATATTATTAGTTTATAATATTATTAGTTATTATA
>Ga0233445_1001770_pt1 | contig 15553 bp, 17 predicted proteins | sample SI_124_October20_5_FD_182779 | JGI IMG/M metagenome (GOLD analysis project Ga0233445, IMG submission 182779) | Seawater microbial communities from Saanich Inlet, British Columbia, Canada - SI_124_October2016_100_MG | ecosystem: Environmental > Aquatic > Marine > Inlet | place: Canada: British...
GCATTGCCGATTTCTACGAGTTATCAGGTTTAGCTAGCCATAGCGATTACACCGATAACAACTGGGGTTGGACCGATTTATCTGGCGTGAAGATCACGGTAGGTTCGGACGGCGCCAGAATTAAATTCCCACAACCTGAAAGGATTAAATGAAAGGTAAAGTAATATGAACCGATCATCAAATACGGATTTACAGACACAAGGCTTGGAGATACCGGCTTTTCTAAATCTCATCCATATCCAACTAGATGATATGGGCGTCGACTTGGGTAATTTAGAAAAAGCATTACTCGCTGTGTCACGGACGGTTGACGACACCCAAGAACCAACCAGCATGGATACGCTTGACGTGAAAACACCACTGGGATCTGAATTAAACGACATAATGGCTCGTATTGTGTTGCACACGAATTTCGTGTCAAGACTACGACGTTCTTTGGAGATATAAGGAAAATCATGCAAAGTAATAGACTAACCCTAATGGCTGGCCGCGCAACGGCCCTTGCCCAAAAACACTCGCCCGATATTTTGTTTGCGCTTGGATTAAGCGGGATGATTGGCTCCGCAGTCTTGGCATCCAAAGCCTCAACGAAATTCGAAGAGACCAAAGCCCATACGCAGGGTATTATCGATGCCGATATTTTCCAACTCGAAGATGAGCGTGCTACTGGTAAAATTGACGACGTCCAATTCAAGAAAGGCCTGGGGCTCACTTACATAGAGGCCGGGACCATCTGGGCTAAACTCTATGGCCCGGCGGTTATCTTAGGTCTTGCTAGCGCGACCGCTCTGACGACTGGTCATATTCAGTCTCGTAAACGCCTTTCCAGTGCTTTAGCCGCTTATGGCGTGCTCGAACGTGGATATTCAGCATATCGTAACCGGGTCGTTGAGAAACTTGGCCAGGAACAAGATGATGAATTTCGTTTTGGTTTTCCAGAGAAACGCTCCTACAAGAGTGTGGATGAATCTGGCAAAAAGAAGACCGTTAAACACAACTGGCATCCCGAGCAGGCTGATAAATCGGCCTTGTTTGACGAGTTTAATCTCAATTGGCGTAATGACCCTGGTTTGAATTTATATTTCCTAAAGGCTGAGCAGGCCCACCTTAACGATCTTCTTAATTCCCGCGGTCACGTATTCTTAAATGAGGTGTGGGATGCTCTCGGGATTCAGCGAACACCGATGGGTGCTTTAACCGGTTGGGTTAAAGGCGAAGCTGATGGTATGACCAACGTAATCGATTTAGGGCTGTACGAGACACGCAATCAGGCCTTCATTGATGGCCATGAAGCCTCTTGTATGATCGACCCCAATATTATGGGCACGGTCTGGGATCTTCTTTGACTGAGAGATGGTCTAAAAGCGTTGGCCTATTATGGCGTTCTGGGCGACTCCTTAGCGAATAACCCAGAACTCTATATTATGCCGGACAATGACATCCCACCTTGGAACCCGGATTAGATGGTTACTATAACAGATATCCTGCATCGGAAAGACAAAAAAACTGTTTGTCCTGATTGCGGACATGATAAATGTATGCATCGTATTGCTCTCCCTAAACCAGGGTGTTTAAAATGCGATTGCATTAATCAAATGCTTTCACCGAAAGAGGCTAGTAATGAACCAAACGACTAAACATATTCTTGGCGGTTTTATCGTCGGTAGTGGTATTGGATATTTGGTTGGCGTTATTCTTGCTGATCAGCTATATCCCGAATACTACACGGACGAAGAACTTGCTGCCTATAAGGAAAAACTAAAGATTTACACCGATAACAACGAGATTAGACCTATGACAAAAGAAACGCGCGGCGATAATAAAAACCGAAAAGTAAAAGTGTCAACCGATTACGCCCGTATTTACGGCGAAAAAGCTGATATCGACAAGTTGATCAAAGATGGTTTCTCAAACGAACCTGCTCCTGACTATTCTTGGGAAGATGTGGATGATACCGTAACGTTCGAAAATATCGGTGAGCTTGGGGAAGACTACTGGAAAGAAACGCGCGACGATATGGTCCCGCATGTTATTACGGAGGAAGAGTATTTACTCAACGAGCCTTCCTACAAACAAGTACCTCTTTCGTACCATGGTCCAGATGATGTTCTTACTGACGTGAAGGGTTCTCCAGTACCTAGTTCGACAAAGTTAGTAGGAGACTACGCGCTTGTGAACTTCGGTGCATTTGCTGAGGACGACCACATTGTGTACGTGCGTAATCCTGTGTTCGAAGTCGATTACATGGTTCAGCTTATTGACATGTCGTACGAAGAGAGTGCTGGTTTATCGCGGCCGTTGAGGAAGACAAAAGTGAAACCTACTGAAGGAGAAGATGCCTAGATATTCGATTAACGATGAATATTTTCTTTGGTTATACGCCATAGTTAATGGTCAAAAAGATTACTCCAAGTTAGCTAGTTATTTTCACGGCATACCATTCCGTTGGACGATAGAAAATGATAGCAATCGTCTGTTGGATGGGTATGCGTTGCGTGAGAAATTTCTACAAGATTCGCATATCCGTTATAGCGACACGGAAAAAGAAAGTTTGTTGTATCATTCTGTAAGCTTTTTCGAAGTCGTTATGGTGCTGTGTGATCGTATGGAATTTCAACTAGCTGACTTGGAGAGTCCTTCCAAACACCATATTTGGTTCGAAGAGCTTCTCGGTAACATTCAACTAGATGTTTATGTGGGTGATTTCCGAATGACACGTCGAAATCAAGAAGCTATAGATTATAGTATCAATGTGGTGTTAGACCGTACGTACGATCCTTATGGGAATGGCTCATTATTCCCTATTATCCGCCCAAACCATGGGGATGTACGTACGGTCGAGCTATGGTACCAGTTGGAAAACTACTTAGAAGAGCGATACCCCGTCTAGATAACATGTGACGGTTTTTTTTCTCGTCGGGGTATTGTGACGGTTTTTAGATAGCAATTATTATGAATATTATTACTTTGTGACATATGTGACACTATTTAGACCCTTTTATTAATCGCGAGAAGTATATATATATATATAAAGGGTAGAAATGACGGATAAAATGTGTAACAAACGTCACAACCTAAAAGTGTCACAGGACGAGAGGTGTCTATGGATTTTTTCAGGATTACTATTGATCGGTCTCAAAGAGATGGTTTGGTGGTTATATCCCCAGATTTCGTGGTAATAAGATCTAGCGATCTCATGATACGAGGTGGCGCATTTTATGCTGTTTGGGATAGAGACGCTGGCCTATGGTCTACGGATGAGTACGATGTACAGAGACTAGTGGATCGCGAGTTAGTTAATACCAAGAATGAGTATGAATCCAAACATCCTGACGCCCGAATTCAGGTTAAATATTTAGCTACATATTCGTCTGGTATGTGGGCCAAATTTCAGGCTTATCTGAAGAACTTGGGGGATAGTTATGATCTTTTGGATGCTGAATTAACGTTTGCGGATGAGACACCTAAAAAAACGGATCATATCAGCAAGCGTCTATCATATTCTCTAAGTGATGGGCCGTGCGAAGCGTGGGATGAGCTCGTTGGAACGTTATATCTACCTTCCGAGCGAGAAAAGTTAGAATGGGCTATTGGGTCTGTGATCGCTGGAGATGCTAAAGATATTCAGAAATTTATAGTGATCTATGGTCCTGGCGGTGCTGGTAAATCAACAGTACTCAACGTTGTGCAGTCGTTATTTGACGGCTATTACAGCGTATTCGAAGCCAAAGAGTTAACTAGCGGGGCTAATAACTTTGCGACGGAGCCCTTCAAGAATAACCCGTTGGTGGCGATAGATCATGATGGAGATTTGTCTAAGATCCGTGATATTACCAAATTGAATTCAATCGTATCTCACGAACAAATCGTGGTAAACGAGAAGTTTAAGTCCACGTATTCGATGCGGTTTAACGCGTTCCTGTTCATGGGTACAAATTCCGTAGTCAAGATAACAGACAGTCGTGCTGGCTTAATACGCCGATTGATCGATGTGCACACCTCAGGTGCTAGATTGACTCCGGATCGGTATGATATTTTGGTTTCGCAGATTCGATTTGAGTTGGGATCGATAGCGAATCATTGCCTTAAGGTGTACCGATCGAAGGGTAAGTTATATTACAACCATTACCGGCCTTTAATCATGATAGCGGCAAGTGACTACTTCTATAATTTTGTAGAGGAATACTATGTTGATTTTCGTGATGCCCCCTATGTTACTTTGACTAGGGCCTTTGATCTATACAAAAAATTTGCCGAAGAATCCGGCTATGAATATCGCCTACCAAAACCTAAGTTTCGTACCGAGTTGATGGGGTATTTCGATATTTTTAAAACCGTAGACCGAGTTGAGGAAGGCCGTCAAATTCGTAGTGTATATCGTGATTTTAAGACGGATTTGTTTGATTCTATGACGACCGAAAAACCATCGTCCATCAATCTGGTCCTTGATTCAACTGAGTCTATATTTGACGAGCGTTTTGCAGATTGCCCTGCTCAATATGCGGATGAACGAACTGGAATACCGCTAAAGAAGTGGGTCAATGTGACAACTACGTTGCGAGATCTGGACACCACAAGACTTCATTATGTCCAGGTGCCCGTAAATCATATTGTAATCGACATGGATTTACGGAACGATCAAGGCGAGAAAGACCAAGAAGTGAATTTTCAGGAAGCCTCAAGATGGCCCCACACCTATGCCGAGTTTAGCCAGAGTGGGAAGGCCTTACACCTTCACTATGATTACGATGGTGACGCCGAAGAATTAAGTCGTATATATTCTCCGGGTATCGAAGTTAAAGTATCTGTAGGAGATGCTGCTATTCGACGCAAGTTAACTAAATGTAATAATATTCCCATTGCCGTGATAAGCGATGGTCTCCCTAAAAAGGAAAAATCCATGATAAATTTTGATCGGGTACAAAGTGAAAAAGGACTCCGAAATCTTATTGAACGGAATCTTAGTAAGGATATCCACCCGGGGACAAAACCATCTATAGACTTCATTCATAAGATATTGGATGATGCGTATGACGGCGATCTCGTTTTCGATCTAACAGATATGCGCCCCGTAATCTTGAAATTCGCTATGAATAGCACAAATCAATCTGATTACTGTGTAAAATTGGTTGGGCAGATGCGATTTAAATCGGAAGATCCTATAGAAGAGATGTCGGAAGAGGATCCCCCGGAAGACACACTAGTTTTTTTTGATGTAGAGGTGTTTCCGAATCTGTTTTTGGTGTGCTGGAAGTATAACGGGGACGGGTGTGCACCAGTAAGAATGTTTAATCCTTCACCGGAGGATATAGAGGGTTTGCTCAAATATCCTTTGGTAGGTTTCAATAACCGCAGATATGATAACCACATTTTATATGCCCGATATTTGGGTTATTCAGAATCAGAATTGTTCCACTTAAGCAGTAAGATCGTTAGCAATAGTGCCAATGGATATTTCCGTGAGGCTTTTGATATTTCCTATGCCGACGTGTATGACTTCAGTACAAAGAAGCAAAGTCTAAAAATGTTTGAAATTGAGCTCGGGCTTAAACATAATGAGTTGGATATTCCGTGGGATGAACCAGTTCCAGAAAATTTGTGGGATAAAGTTGCGGAGTATTGCGATGATGACGTTATAGCTACTGAGGCCGCATTCTATGATCGGTATGGGGACTTTGTTGCCAGAAAGATCTTATCTAAACTTAGTGGTTTATCGGTAAACTCAACAACTAAGTATCACACCGCTAGAATTATATTCGGAATCGACAATACCTACAAAGATGAATTCGTATATACAGACCTATCAATCGATTTCCCGGGGTATATGTTCGAGGGAGGGAGAAGTACCTATCGTGGGGAAGATCCAGGAGAAGGAGGATACGTCTACGCTGAACCTGGGATTTATGAAAATGTGGCGCTTCTTGATGTGGCGTCTATGCACCCAACTAGTATTCGAGAATTAAATTTGTTCGGGAAGTATACCAAAGCTTTTTCAAATTTAATGGATGCCAGGTTAGCGATTAAGCACCGAGATATAGACCGAGTAAAAGAGGTTTATGATGGAAGACTTATCCCCTACTTAAACGATGACCTACTTGACGATCTTGCCCATGCTTTAAAAATAGCTATTAACACCGTTTATGGGTTAACTTCTGCTCGCTTTGATAATCCCTTTAGGGATAATAGGAATGTAGATAATATCGTGGCTAAACGAGGCGCTTTATTTATGATAGATTTGAAGCTAGCTCTACAAGAGTTAAATATTCCAGTTTATCATATTAAAACGGATTCTGTAAAGGTCCCGAGTGATCCAAAGATTATAAAATTTGTTGTGGATTTTGGTGAGAAGTATGGTTATACTTTTGAGCATGAAGAAACTTATTCTCGGTTTGCTTTAGTGAATAATGCAGTTTATGTCGCTCGCAAAGAGTCTGGGGAATGGACTGCCACTGGTAGTGAATTTATACACCCCTACGTGTTTAAGACCTTGTTCAGTAAGAATGACGTTGTCTTCGACGATCTTTGTGAAACAAAAGCTGTTACCGGTGATTCTCGTATATATTTGGATTTGAATGAGGGTTTAGCAGATGTGTCGGATTATGAGCAAGAGTTAAATACTCGGGAAACTAATCAACGTTCAAAGACTTCTAAACGGTTAAATATTTCGATGAAGGACTATAGCGATGAGGATCTTCGAGAGATTATATCATCGGGCCATAACTATCAGTTCGTCGGTAAGGTTGGGTCGTTTTACCCGGTGCTCGAAGGATCTGGAGGAGGTGTCTTGTACCGTGTAAAAAACGGAAAATACTATGCCGTAAGTGGAACTAAAGGGTGGCGGTGGTTGGAGCGAGATATGGTTCGGGAACTTAACCTACAAGATAGAATAGACCCGGCATATCACTCGCAATTGGTATCCAATGTTGTAGACCATCTGGGAGAGTTCGGCGACGTTATGGGATTTCTAAATGAATAGGTCCGTTGTGTTGTCGGTAACAAAAATAAACTCCCAATGTAATATCTTTAACGATGAAGGATTAGAAGGGTTGCTTGATTCGAAAACAGAGTGGCCAGTATTCAACCATAGCGGAAATATACAGCAGATAGGAACTGCGAAAGTTATTGCCGTTACTGATGAGATCCAGATTTTGATAACGTTCACAATAAATCCATTTTTACAGGAGGCTATTTAAATGACCGGTCCGAAGAAATCAAAGCAAAACATTACCATCGAAGATGCCAGAATCATATTTCGTAATTTTGAAGGGAAGGGTGATAAATATAATGTTGACGGGCGCCGAAATTTCTGCGTGTTGCTCGACGATGATATTGCGGGAATACTTGCGAAGGACGGTTGGAATATTCGCAAACTGTCTGCTCGAGAAGAAGGCGACCAGGATCAGCCTTATATGCAGGTTTCTGTTAGTTATAAGGCTCGCCCACCAAAAATCGTCCTTATTTCCGAAACGACCAAGAGACGAACTTATATCGATGAAGACACTGTTCATATTTTAGATTGGGCTGATATTGCTATGGTAGATATGATAATATCGCCATACCATTGGGATGTGAGTGGAAAACAAGGGATCAAGGCTTATCTGAAGAAAATGTTTGTCACATTAGAAGAGGACGAGCTTGAACTGAAGTACGCCGAAGACGGGTTGTCCGAAGACGACTCATATTCCGATCCGGATCAGGATGACGAAGACCCTTTTTAAACATCAAAAAGATGCTATAGAAGGACTCAGAACCGGCTCGATCCTTTTGGGTCCTGTCGGTTCTGGGAAATCTATTACCGCCCTCGCTTACGTTTATAACAAGGTTTGCGGAGGATCCATCGATCCTATTGGGAACCCAGATCGCTTTATAAAGATATATGTTATCACCACTGCGAAAAAACGAGATTCTTTAGACTGGATCGGTGAGGCTGCGTATTTTGGGATACAATCTAGAGGGGACGACTTTATTACTATACAGGTTGATTCGTGGAACAATATTGGAAAGTATCTGACTGTTAAAGACGCCTTTTTTATTTTTGATGAACAACGGGTTATTGGTTCCGGGGCATGGGCAAAAGCATTTATAAAAATTGCTAAGAACAATAACTGGCTACTGTTAACCGCTACACCAGGTGATACTTGGCTCGATTATATTCCCGTATTCATAGCCAATGGTTTTTACAAGCACAAAACCGATTTTTTGCGACAACATGTAATCTTTAACAGTTTCGTTAGTTTTCCTAAGGTTGACCGCTATATTAACGAAGCTAAGTTAATAAAACATCGGCGACAAGTTATGGTCAAAATGAAATATCGTCGAGTTGTTGAAAGACATCACATATCTTTGGAGATACCCCATGACGAAACTTTGTTGCGCACGGTTGTCAGGGATCGGTGGAATCCGTTTAAAGAAAAACCGGCGGTTAATGCCGCCGAAGCTTGTTATATCATGAGGCAAGTTGTAAACTCACATCCTGGTAGATTAAAGGTCGTTGACGAATTAGTTCGAAGACATAAACGAATAATTCTGTTTTACAACTTTAATTATGAGCTATATCGTTTGCGAGAGTTAGGAAAAAAACATAACATTGGGGAATATAATGGTCACAAGCATCAGGGGATCCCGCAAACTAGTGAGTGGCTCTATTTAGTTCAATATACATCCGGGGCCGAAGCCTGGAATTGTATCGATACTAACGTGATAGTTTTCTTCTCATTAAATTACTCTTACAAAACGATGATACAGGCTTCTGGGCGAATAGATAGAATGAATAGCCCGTTTTCCGAGTTGTATTATTATTATCTTGTTAGTAATTCGACCATAGATAAGTCTATTATGCGGACTATAAAAGACAAGGGTATATTCAACGAGCGAGAGTTTTTAACCAAACAAGGCTTAGTTTTTTCTTCGCAGGAAAAACATATGCTATAATAGAGAGATAAGCTTAGCTTTTCTTTTTTCGTAGGAGAAACGGTATGCTTGAGAAAAAATTTGAGAAAGACGTCGTACAAAATTTACTGAGATTGTATCCTGGCGCTTATGTGATTAAAACAAACGCCAATCATATACAAGGATTCCCTGATCGTATAATGTTGTATTATAATTTTTGGGTGGCCTTCGACACGAAACGTCATGCTAAAAGTTCAAGACAACCAAACCAAGAGTTTTATATTCGGGCTCTCGATAAATTATCGATGGCTATGTTTGTTTCTCCCGAAAACGAAAGTGAGTTTTACCATGGAATTCAAAGAGCACTCGAAGCACGTCGGTGAACACGCTTTTCTCGGAGCAAGTCGATATCACTGGGTTAATTATACCCGAGAAAAAATGGTTCAGGTTTTTACAAACTATCGAGCGGCTCAACGAGGAACCGAGCTTCATGCCTTAGCGGCTCTTTTGATAGAAAAAAACATAAAGGTAGCAGAAAAGCCTGTGGCTTTTAATATGTTTATAAATGACGCCATAGCTTTTAAAATGAAACCCGAGCAACTTTTGTATTTTTCAGAATATGCTTTTGGGACTGCTGACGCTATTATTTATCGCCCACCAATATTACGCATCCATGATTTGAAAACGGGAGTATCCAAACCCTCAATAAAGCAGTTAGAAATTTATGCTGCTTTATTTTGTTTGGAGTATGAACCTAATCTCACAGATCTGGAATTTCATTTGCGCATTTACCAAAATGACTCGGTTCTCGAGCATTTTTCAGAAATAGATGATATTGTTCATATAATGAATAAGATACGAAACTTCACAAAACTATTAAACGAAGTAAGCAAAGATATGGAGTAATACATGGCTGAATTAGAGCATATCGGAACTAAACGTCATTCTGGAAGATATCCTTGGGGTTCTGGTGGGCACGGAGAGCAACGAGAAACGAGTTTCTTAACTGTTGTTAAGGAGCTTGAAAGTGGAGGTCTCAGCGAAGTTGAGGTCGCTGCGGCCCTTGGTATTAAAACTACAGAATTACGAGAGATAAAAGCAATTGAGCGTGGACGAAAACGAGCCGCTGATCATGCTCGCGCTATTGCATTAAAGGATAAAGGGCTTTCAAATTCAGCTATCGGTCAGAAGATGGGTGGGTTAAACGAATCAAGTGTTCGTAGTATTTTGGACCCGGTTTTATTGGAGCGTGCCACCATAATTGAACGACTCGCCAACTTCCTAAAATCCATCATAAAAAAGAAAGGTCCTATTGATGTTGGTGGTGGTGTCGAAGCCTCTTTAGGTGTCCCAAGAACGAAACTAAACGCCGCGATTCGCAGTGCTGAGCGGGATGGATATAATGTCTATTATATTGAAACCCCACAACTAACTACGGGAAAGATGACCTCGATTAAAGTGTTAGCGCCTCCCGGAATGACATATAGCGATGTTTTTAAGACTCGAGCCGCGATAGGGACAGTAACTGATTATTCTCCGGATAGTGGGAAAACTTTTTTGGGATTAGATCCCATTCAAAACGTCTCCTCTGACAGAATTAGTATTGCGTTTAATTCAGATAAGGACGGTCTTATAGAATTACGCGCAGGAATTTCGGATTTGGATCTCGCCAATTCTCGCTATGCCCAAGTACGTATAGGTGTTGATGGAACCCATTACCTTAAAGGTATGGCTATTCGTGGGCATTCTCTTCCCACCGGTAAGGATATTGTATATCACACATCAAAAAGCGAAGCCCCAGCAAAGGATGTTTTCAAGGAGATGACGGGTGATCCGGATAATCCTTTTGGGGCTACTATTAAAAAAGGGGGACAGCGTGGGGCTTTGAACATGGTGTATGAAGAAGGTGATTGGCATACTTGGACTAGAAATATATCATCACAAATACTCTCTAAACAACAACCAGCTTTAGCTAAGAGACAGTTAGACCTCGACAAAGGTCTTCGAGACGAAGCTTTTAAAGAAATTACGTCCATACAAAATCCCGTGGTCCGTAAACAGCTTCTACAAGCGTTTTCGGATAAATGTGACGCAGCAGCGGTTGATTTAAAAGCCACTGCGTTGCCCCGTCAGTCATCGCATGTAATACTACCAGTACCCGAATTAAAACCGAACGAAATATATGCGCCCATGTTCCGGAATGGAGAACAGGTGGTCTTAGTTCGTCACCCACATGGCGGAATATTTGAAATACCAGAAGTTGTTGTTAATAACAAACATGCGGGCGCAAAAGATCTTTTAGGAAATTCCGTTGATGCTATAGGTATACACCCCGATGTGGCTCATAAATTATCTGGGGCAGACTTTGACGGCGATACTGTCATTGCTATACCTAATGACCGAGGATATGTTAAAGCTAGCAGATCGCTAACAGCATTAAAAGATTTTAATCCAAGTGAAACGTATCCGCCATATGATGGAATGCGCCGAATGAGTAAAGTCGGAACGCAGATGCATATGGGGGATGTGACCAATCTAATCACGGATATGACGATAAAAGGGGCGTCGCAATCCGAGATCGCAAGAGCGGTAAAACATTCTATGGTGGTTATCGATGCTGAGAAACATGGGTTAAATTATCGTCAATCGGGTATTGACAACGGGATATCGCAGTTAAAAGAAAAGTATCAAGGAAGCTCCCGGTCTGGCGCATCTACCGTTATCTCAAGAGCTTCATCTCAAAAGCGCATTCCTCATAGGACTGAGGGAGAAACGCGCATAGATCCGGTTAGCGGTAAGAGTCGAAAGGTTTATATTGACCCTAATACTGGAGAGAAATTATTCACTACAACCGGAGAGACGTACACCAACAAGCGTGGTCAAGTTGTAGAGAGACAAACTCTTACAACTCAGATGGCCGATAGCAAGAGCGCTTTTGATTTATCTTCCGGAACAAAGATGGAGACTTTGTATGCTAGTTATGCCGACTCATTAAAATCTATGGCCAACAAAGCAAGAGTTGAGATGGTTGCGACTCCATCTTTACAATACGATCGGGAAGCGAAATTAACGTTCTCCAACGAGGTTGCTAGTATTAACGCAAAGCTTCGTTTAGCTGAGAGAAATCGCCCTAAGGAGCGTAAAGCGCAGCTCGTCGCTAACAAAATTTACAGAGCTAAGCTCGATGCTAATCCCAATTTGGATAAAGGTCAACGCAAGAGGCTGCGCCAGCAAGCTTTGACCGCCGCCCGGGCTAGACTAGGTGCTAAGAAACCAGAGTTTCCGCTATCAGATCGCGAGTGGTTAGCGTTAGACATGGGGGCTATTTCAAACAACAAAGCTCTCCAGGTTATGAGATATACAGATCTGGATCTGATTAAAGAACATGCTCTACCTAGACGTCGCTATGTAATGACCGATCTCAAGTTGGCAAGAGCCAAAATGATGACGGCGTCCGGCTATACTCCGTCGGAGATAGCATCAGCGTTGGGTGTTTCCCCAACAACAATTGTGAATGCTTTGGGCGAGGAAACAGGAGGTTAATGATGACAGATAAGATTGTTTTAACATCCGAAAAGAAGATGTTGACCACTGTGGATAACCCATTCAACCCTTTTACAGAATTTGAGGCTTGGTACCGATTCGATGTAGACAAAGGGTATTACACCTGCGGGCTATTGAGTCGTATAGTAAAAACTTCAAATGTGTTGTCAAGACTTGATGAAGAAGAAGCTATTGATGTTGCTATGGATTCTATAATTACTAATAATTTTTATGGTGTTCATCGGGTCGTTGACGAAAACTTTTACCGTGATGAAGGCGACTCTGATGTTTCGCCTGCCTAGGAGGGGGGGTACCCGCTAGATCTACCCCCTACTTAAATCGCCACACTCTTAAAAATTTCTCCAGAGGGGATTTTTTAGAGATCAATCGGACTCTTTCCGACAGATGGGAGGCGTAGTGTCTACTGGAATCTCCTTTCAACTAGAGAAATCTAGTCTTTAACGGCTCATAACGCCTCCTATCTGTCAGAAAGAGTCCATTTTCCCACACATACAAAGGAGGTCATATGCCAACTGACATAAAACCAAAACAACGACCTTCTACTAATTCTCGAATGCGGGAGAAAGTATTGGTTGGTCTATCTTACGATCTTGCTGAACGACAACTGCGTGATGGAACCGCCACATCGCAAGTTCAGTTACATTTTTTGAAGATGGGGTCGAGTTCGGAAGAGCTTGCCAGGATAAAGGTTGCTCATGAGAACGAACTGTTAAAAGCAAAGATCGAAGTTTTAGAATCTCAGCAACGAAGTGAAGAGCAATACAGAGCCGCGTTGGAAGCCATGCGCAAATACAGCGGTAATATTTCGGAAGAAGTTTACGATGAGTAAACGTACGATAGATCAATTGTCATTACTAGATTCTTTCGAAGACCGATTCGGTTATCTGAAGCTGACCGGATCTGTTGGACGAGATATTTTTGGAGATAACCGATTTCTAAATCAACAATTTTACCAAAGTCGTCAATGGCGGGACGCTCGAAATCAGGTTCTTATACGAGACGATGGTTTAGATTTGGGGTGTGTTGGATATCCAATCTTTGGTCAAGTGATTGTTCACCACATGAACCCCGTTACTGAAGATGATCTTTTGGATTTTAATCCGGACGTACTTAATCCCAGGTTTTTAATTTCGGTAAGCGTACAAACGCATCAAGCTATACATTACGGGATTAATAATTTCTCTCCAAGGTTGTCGATTGAGCGGCGCCTCGGGGATACAAAGTTATGGTAATTATAAAAAAAAAGGAGCTCGTAATGAAAAAGATGTTGGATGATGAACCAGTTAAAGATATAACAGAAGATATTTTGGAAGTACTCGAACCGATGGTTGGGGATGGCCTTTCGAAAGAGAAAGCAGTTGTGGAGGAATCTCTAGAAGTAGAGGAACTCCCAGAAAAAAAAAGTAAGAATAAACGAAAAAAAATCTCGTTGCAAGTCACTAGCATAACGGCTAGAGTTATGACCCGACCGGATTACGATCTCTCCAATAAGCGGGTATATCTGGCCAAGAAGGGGCAACGGTTGAGCGGAATCATGGTCGGTGATGGCTGGTATGAAGTTTCTCGGGGATTCATCGAAGCTAAACGCGTAAAGGTGGTATAGTATGGCGGGTGATCCGGACGTTTTATCTAACATTCTAAAAAGCGTTAAAGCCGGGTTGCTAATTCCTGAGTCTGAAACAATATTTGATTCGGCCTTAGTGCTACACATTAATTCCGCCTTCACAAATCTTAACAATCTTGGTGTTGGCCCCGACGATGGATATGCGATTTCCACGGGATCAACCGAAAGTTGGAGTGATTTACTTGGGGTCGTCCCGGAATCATTCATGTCGTTGGTGAAGAGTTACACCATTCTATTTGTTAAGACGTTATTTGATCCGACAGGATCTAGCGTCATAATGACCGCGACCAAAGAATTGTTAATCCAAATGGAAGCACGAATTAATCAGCAGATAGAATTATATTCACTACGGGAGGTTTAACTATGTCCGATAATTTGCAACACACCGGTGTCAAAGGTATGAAGTGGGGTGTTCGGAAAGATAAACTTCGATCTTCACGAAAACTCTCCGACGAAGAACTTCGTACTCGGGTTAAGCGATTGAGCCTGGAACAACAGTACAGAAATTTAAATCCCAGTACAATCCAATATGGTGAGCGGTTTGTTTCCACTACAGTAGGAATGACTATTACGGGGTTAGCCGTTATGGCGTCGGCTGCCGCTGTCAAAACTATTGCTTCTGTTGTTAGTGGTGGATAATAGATGCCGTATTCCTAAATAAATAATTCATGCTTTCAAATACTGCAACCCCAAGATACTACGACGCCTTTCGTCAGAGAGTCTTAGACGGTTTAATCCCAATCAATAAATATATTTCTATGGAGATGAATCGGATCGACGATCTGATAGATAATCCTGGTATATATTACGACGAAGAAGCTGTTGAAGGTTTCATTGCCTATTGTGAAGGCGAACTGACTTTGACTGACGGAAGCGATCTGTTTTTGTTAGACTCGTTTAAGTTATGGGTTGAGCAAGTCTTGGGTTGGTATTATTTCGTAGATCGAAGTGTCTACGAACCGTACCCGGATCATCATGGTGGTCGTTATATTCGCAAGCGAGTGAAGAAGCGGTTGGTTAACAAGCAATATTTGATTGTTGCTCGCGGAGCCGCTAAGACCATGTACGGGATGTGCCTTCAAAGCTTTTTCTTAAACGTTGATACAGCCACAACCCACCAAATCACAACCGCTCCGACGATGAAACAGGCTGAGGAAATTTTATCTCCACTGAGAACCGCAATAACTAGATCGCGAGGACCGTTGTTCAAATTCCTTACGGAGATCACCTCCCGTAAACAAAACGGAATCAACATACAGCGAGCAAAGTTAGCATCGACTAAGAAGGGCGTTGAAAATTTTCTTACCGGCTCGCTACTAGAAGTTCGGCCTATGTCCATTCATAAACTACAAGGTCTTCGCGTTAAGACGGCCACGGTTGATGAGTGGTTATCTGGCGATACTCGTGAAGATGTTGTTGGTGCAATCGAACAAGGCGCATCCAAAGTTGACGATTATCTTATTGTGGCCATGTCTT
>Ga0233445_1001786_pt1 | contig 15401 bp, 19 predicted proteins | sample SI_124_October20_5_FD_182779 | JGI IMG/M metagenome (GOLD analysis project Ga0233445, IMG submission 182779) | Seawater microbial communities from Saanich Inlet, British Columbia, Canada - SI_124_October2016_100_MG | ecosystem: Environmental > Aquatic > Marine > Inlet | place: Canada: British...
ATATCCGAGATACCAAGCATCCGATCCCGAATAATAAATACCACCTGCTATTGCCGATGGTGCTGCCCCTGTTATTGTTCCTAATATTGCTACTTTATTTTGTATTTTAAACATCAATTCATCACTGGCATCATAAATATCAAACAAAGTACTATCAAATTTTACACTTCCAGTAAATTGATGAATGTCATCAGAAGTGTCACCGAAAATTGTTGAACCACTACTAAATGATGTTGTTACTTCTGTAACACTTGATTTTACAATATAATTTTGTGCTATTACATCACCACTTGCACTTATATCACCAGTTATTGTTAATCCTGCAAATGTTGGTACAGATGTACTACTTAATGGTGTATCTAATGATGTAATATTGTCTGCTACAATTTTATTAATCTCTGTTCCACCAATAGATAAAGTATTAGCACTGACTTCAATTCTACCAAACGAACCAGTTGATGTGTATGAACTACTAACATTACCACCTACAGTTATATTAGAAGATACACTTAAAGAACCAGTAACACCTGAGCTACCAGAAACTTGTAGTGATCCTGTTAGGACACTACCTAATTGTTTTAATTTGAGTTGAGCCATTCAAATTCCTTATACTTTAATGCTTCTTGTTCTTTTCTCTCTTCCCAATACAAAGTCATTCCCTGTGAAATGTTTTTCTTGTGTTCTTTTGCCTTTGGTTGTTTCATTTTTTCAATAGTTTCCATAGTAAGTTTTCTATCTGTCTGTGCACAAGACTTACAAACGGCATTATTCCCTATAGCACGGTCAAAAGTGTCTTTTCGTGTGTAATAAATAACTCTATTACAATCGGGACACCTTCTATTTTTTCTATTTGGCCAGGTTCGCTTTCTCATACTAATAAATATCAAAAAATAGTAAAAGAAAAGTGGAATTTAAAAATTAAATTAGTTCCTCAATCATTTCCTCAATTTTTTTATTGAGAATTTTTATTTCTTTTAATCCTTTTTTAATCATGGTAGGTTTACCTTTATTGATTCCCGAAAAGACCTTTCCGAGATTGACTTTCCAACTATCCCCATAGATTCGTAACATTAAAAAGGCCTTTTTATCATCACTCATCTTCTCATCAATAGTTGATTCAACTTTAAATGCTGGTCGGTCTTTAGCAGTATAAAGCTTGCCCAACTCTACATCCGTTCCACCCAATCTCTCAAATTCCGTGAGACCATCTGGTTCTCTACCTTTCATCACAGGTTTAGACCACCTTTTTGGTAAATCTCTAAATGAAGTATCAGTCCATTCTTTTAATAAATCTTTTAATTTAATCATTTTTTTACTCCTATCGTAGATTTATATGTAGATATTCTAAATTTAGTTCCACGCACGGGGACTAAACCTTTATCTTTAATTTTTTGTGTAATATCATATTTGCCCTTTCCCAAGTCTTTAATAAACCAATCACTTTTACCAACTCTACCTTGCCATATTTCCTTTTCTATCATATATTTTATTGCCCGTTTATCCGTGACGGTTAAATGACCAGATAATACTTTTATTCGTATTTCATTTAATAATTCTTTTAATTTAATCATCTTCAATAGTCTCCTTAACCCAATCATTTATTGGACTCGGTAAATTCGTAACATCAAAGTATCCCCAATCTGAATGTTCATGATTTATTCTTGGAATAAATTTTGTATTTCCCTTTAATACATATAAATAAAATGTTCCACCGTCATCTTTCTTATAGGTATTAACTAATTCTGGAATACCATTTAATACTATTTGTGTTTCTTCTGTAAATTCTCTAACTGAACCAACTAATGAATCTTCTCCAAATTGTATATGTCCTTTAGGAATATGCCATTTTCCCGGGCGTTCTCCTAAACACAATAATACTTTATCGTTCCAATAATATAAAACTCCGCCAGTATCATTAGAATCGTTATGTCCTTCAAATAATAAATCTCTAAGTTTAAGCATTAAATCTTCCCCACGCTTTTATTTCATCATCACTTTCTAAGTTATATCCTATACTACTTGGATCCGATATCAACATAAAAGTTGAACCACTTTGTTGTATTTGTAATGCATTATGTTCCATTATTTGTCCATTATTAAAAAATAAAAAATCATTTTCATTTGTTGCTGTTAATATACCAGCTGATGCCGTAACTGCTGTAAAACTGGCCGTATTATTAGAAACAGATATGGCAGTTTTATTATAATTTTTTCGTAAATATGTATTTTTTGCACTATCTACACCACCAGCGGCTTCATCAATATAACTTTTTAATGCACGTTCTGTTACTAACGCGGTTTGACTACTATCAGTTAAATCGGTATCATTTGAAATTTCAGTAATATTATTAGAAGAACCAGAATGTGAAGCCATAAAGAAAGAACCACTTTGATAAATACTTCCAGTCATATAATGATTATCACTCAAATCTTCACCGAATTCTGTGGATCCAGATTTAAATAATGTTGATGATGAACTTAATTCAGCTATAAATTCTTCTGCAGTAACTCTTCCCAATACCGTAGCATTTCCTTCAATATTAAAATCACCATCAACAGTTACAGCACCACTAAATGAAAAATTTGGATCAAGTCCATAATTTCTAATTGTTGTAGAACCCAATAACACTGTAGATGAAGTTACGGCACTAAATTGTGGTTTTCCAGTTGTACTAATATCGTTACCAACTCCAATTTCATAAGTAAATGGTGTAGTTCCATCAAAATCTACTCCAGTATTAGAAATGGACACTCCCGTTCCTTGAGTGAGAGTAAGCGGAAATTTTAACTTTCTTACTGACATTTTTTAACCCTATGAATTAAACTTACCCCAGGCCAATATCTCATCATCACTCTCTAAATCGTATCCAATAGAATCTGTATCGACTTTAAGATAGAGAGTTGTTGAGGCCTGTTGTATTTCAATTGCATCATGTTCCATATATTGACCATTAATAAAAAATAGAAAGTCATGTTCTGTAGTTGATACTACTCCATCTGGTGCGGAAGCAGTGACCGCACTGAAACTTGCAGTATTTGTACTGACTAACCCAGTAGATATTTTTACATACTGTTTTCTTAAATATGTAGAAGTATCCGCACCACCTGTAATCGAGGCATCAGTATATTCTTTTGCTGCATTTTCCGTTACTAATGCAGTAGCACTATTACTTGTTAAAGAAGAATCATTAGATATTTCATCTACACTATACCCATTAAGTGCCCAAGAACCACTAACATATATACTTCCTGTAAAATAATGTGTATCATCTAAAGTATCACCAAATTGTGTAGAACCACTTGAAAATATTATAGATCCAGAAATAAATTCTGTATGGAACTCTTGTGCTGTCAAAGTTCCCTTAATTGTAGAATTGCCATTCACCGTTAAATTACCAATGGCTGTCACATCACTACCAAACTGAAAACTACTTGCTGTCATTGATGTTCCCGTAAGGGTAGAGGACCCCATTAAAATAGAAGAAGCAGTTACCGCACTAAATTCTGGTATTGAAGTTGTTGATACATCTTGTGGTATAGATATTTCATGTGATAAAGCAGAAGAACCATTAAATGATTCTCCTTCATTCGTAATAGTTATACCCAAACCAGATGTTAATGATAATGCATTATTCAATGTAACAGTTGGAATTGGTGTTGATCCAACAGAGGCTGCTACACTCGATAAAGTTTCACCACCTTCTATTTGATCCATTAAAGATGCTACGGGAATATCTGTTTCTGTACCGATACTGATTTGACTTGGTGTAATATGTTGTTGGATAGTATGAGGACCTGCTAACTCATTAAATGCTTCTGGTATCAAATATCCTCGTAAAGTAACACTAAATTCTGTTCGTACAATTCTTTCTTTATCTGAAACTTCTGTACTATCAGTAAAACTCTCTATATTGGTTCTAAACCTCATTTTATTAGGTTCACCCCAATATGAACCTGCTGACCAATTGATTCGTTCTACCAATTTATTCATTTGTTCAATATAATGAGTCCAAATCATAAAATCATAACTCAATACCATATAATCTGGAACTGCTACATTATAAAATTCTCGTTGTGGTAATAATCCCTGTTGAACTGAAAAATTATCGTACCTGTTTAACTGAGTATATTTTCTTTCAAACTGCCAGTGAAGTTTTGGTTCTTCTGGATCCATCTTATCAACAGCCATCGTGTCATCTTTTTCCATTCCAGTTCGTCTAAATGCTATTGCAGGTAATATAATCTGTCTTTTAGAGTCTCTCATAAAACCACTATTTTGTACTGCAAACCATCTTTCGGGAGATGCATACATTGTCGGAACTTTAACGGTTTCACCATTTTCAATAACTGAAGGTTTAATGACATTTTCGAAATAGTACATAATTGCACTATCCATGTCCATTAAACTTACTGATATATCTTTTATGTTATCATCACGTTTAAGTTGTTTTGCCCTATTTAAGGTTGCTCGTTGTGTTCTCGGTACTGGTTTTTTTCTACCGTAAATTAAAAGATCACTTGCCATTAAATACTCCGTATCCGTTCAATATTAAGATTAGAAAATCTAACTCTAAATGTATTACAAGTTACCGTCCAATTATTATCTTGTAACCCACCAATAAGTTGATTTTCATTAATACCTGTTATTTCAAAATATGCCCAATTCCATTCTAATACATCACCGACCTCGGGAATTAACGATAAATCAATCAATGTTTGTCTTAATATATTAAATGTAGCATTTTGTTGTTCATCTACACTAAATTCATCCACATTATAATCGAAATCTTCTGCATCTACTAAACAAGCAAATTTTACACCGTCTTTCCATCTTTTACCGCCCGCAGCTTCACCATACATATTAGTATTGGTATCCTGTACTGATACTTTATAAAGAACTACTTGTTGGTTAATTATTCCATCTTTGCCTGTCTTTAGATCACCAATAAGCTCTTTATTTACCCGTTCAAAAACATTTAAATCTCTCTGTGGTAAAAATCTTCCGGCCATTATACTCGTATCCTTTTAAGTTTGTATCCGTTTTGTTTATTCCACTTCATTAGAAACTACCAAAATTACTAAATGGTAGTAAAAAGGCAAGGAAACTACCAACATAAATTGGTAATGGAACTTTATTTAATTTCTCTTGTAATCGTGTTGATTCATCACTATCGGCCTCCATCATCATTTTTCTACTCGATGCTTCAAGATTTTCTCTCAATTGTGTAACGAGAAACTCCTTTTCAGTAGATGCCTCTCCTCTTAATGTATCACCATCGAGAGTTGTTTCTGCTCCTGGTACTGGAATACTACCATACTTACTTCTAACCATTCCGAGTAACTCTTTAGTTAAAGCCAAACCATATTTTCTAATCCATTGTTTTCCAACATCATTAATAAACTGATATTTCATATTATCATATGGAACATTAGAATAATCAGATACTACATCTGAACTTCCACTATGTTGTGTTTGTAATGGATTATCTCTATCTGCCTTTACAATATATTCAAACCATAATTTATAAGTTGTAGTTGGGTTTGGAAAAATTCTTATTTTATTGTTTCTCAACTCAAATGTATGTGCTGATTTTCTTATTTGATCATTAAATTCTATAGCCTGCATTCTCAAAAGGTCTGCATATACTGGCATCATCATAAATTGAACAGCGGGTGTCATACCACCAAATCCAAACCCATCTAACATTTCGTAACTACCTGCTCCTGTTCCGGCATATGGATCAAAATATCTTTGAACTGCTGGAGTTTCTTGATAAAATACTTTACGAATTTCTATCGCGGCTCCACTTTCTGATACATTTGCCCATAGTGCATTTAAATCATATACTTGTGAACCACTTGAAACAGAAATTGAACCACTTTTAAAATCTATTGTTCCACCGACACCTGCCTCTGTACCATATTGTTCTGAGATTCTAATAGCATCAGCAAAATTAGGTGTAACTCGTTTATGAGTAACACTTGAACCTGTTGCCTGTCCTCGTAATGATAATAAATTTTCTCTAATATTGAATTGATTGACTTGTGCTGAATATTCTGTAATAGATTCCTCAAAACAAGTATAAAATTGTATGTCTTGTAATTCGATTGCCATAATTGGATACCCCAATCTACGGGATGCCCAAGTTGCAAATTTTGGTGCATCTGATTGAAATGTAGAATCGTCATCGTATAAACCGAATGGTGTATTACCACTTACTGCCGAACCACTTCCTGGCCATATAGCTTCCATATTGTAATCTCCTAAAAAAGATATTATTACTCAACTATAAATATAACGGCAATAAAAAAGGGAAGAAATTACTCTTCCCTTCTCTATATAAATATCAAGAAGATATAAATCTTCCGTATTTAATGTTTTCGTAAATTATCTTCCCATTTCATAACCTGTAAATTAGTAATGTTTGCTATTTCTTCGGCTGGTATCATATCTTTCCAACCCCTATTTATAGAAATTATATGGTCTATTTGGTAAGCCCCATCTTCTCCCATTCTTCCCCTATTTTCTTCTAATTTTGAATAGTTTGGTAGGGTGTGGAGTGGTTGTTTTCTGGTTAAGTTATGAACTTCGTTTATGTAGGACTTTTTCATTGGATATTTCTGTTTGTATTCTTCCCATGATGAGAATCCTGCTTTGGTTGCTCGCATTTTCTTTATTTGTTTATCTGTCAATCCTATAGCTACACCTCGTGGTTGTTTAGTTGTGCTACATTTTTCACACATCGATTTATTCTGTTTGGCAACATTCATACCATATTTCGATGCAAAACATCTAACCACCCCACATTCTGGACATTCTAATTTCCATTGGGACTCTGTGTATTTAGTATTTCGATTTGTTGGATAATTTGGATTTTTACGTCCTGTGAAATGTTCACTTAATTTTACCTTTTGACATTCTACACACATAGAGTCATTGGCCTTTGCATTATACCAACTTCTTTTGTTTTCATAACTTACTTCACTATTACATAACGGACATTTTCTATACCACATTTGTCATTTCTCCTTTTCGTATAGTAATAAGTATCAAGTAGGCACAAAAAAGGGGATTTTTCAACCCCCTTTTTTATTTTGATCTATGATTTAATTACTATTAAACGTAATTAATATCTGCCACGATTACCTTACCGTAGAATTCAGGACGCACCATCTTCTTTGCGTATCTGGTCATTACCCCTTTCCTCGGAGTAAAATTAACCGGATCGTAAACCAATGGAGTCATGATTAACGGAACATACGGTGCGTATACAGCTCCAGTTTCAAGGAAGTTACTTCCCCTGAATCCCATTAAGATGTCATTTTCTAACATATAAGGGTTTTTGTAAACCGTATATCTGTTATTCAATGCTCCTACTTTCTGTACACCCATTGCGTATGAGGTGTTATTCGAATCACCATCAGAATCTGCTGCGTACCCAGGAATACTTTCGATAACGGTTGCTGTTTCAGGTGAAACCACCATGAAATTAGCACCACCACGTAAAGTTTTCTGATGGATTGTGTTACTTACTGATTGTAGTTTGTTTCCAAGTGTCTGGAACCACTCACCTTTAGTATAAGCGTTAGAGTTTCCACTAACTTCAGTAAATAAAGATGTTGCGGAATCATACTCAAAACCAGTTTTAGCTGACCAATATTCGGTCTTAGCATCTGCGTTCTGTTTCAACATATCAAGGATTTCCAAATCAATTTCCATTGAAATGTACTCACTCAACATAGAAGTAAGTTCTGCTTCTGCATCAACTGAATGATAAGCGTTAAGGTCTTGAGCTAGCTCAGGAGTCCAGATAGCTTTAAGTTTACGAGTTTTCGCAACTATACTAACTGAACGAAGTGCTATATCAATCTCTGGAATATCAACATCATCTGCTGAACTCGGTGATGGTGTAGTGAACGTACTTTGTTCAAAATCACCACGAGTTGTATCAGTAGGTTGTTTATGATATCCAATACTAACACTAGACCCAGCTGCTACTGGTGTACCAACTGCGAAAAATATTGCATTCGCTCCATCAGTTTTTGAGTATGCTGGATAAGTTGTTCCAACAGTAGACCCTGTTATTGCGAACGCCCGAATACCATCCCAATCTGCATTAGTTACACCAGTTGATGCTTTTAAGAAAGTATATTTATCAATACTTCCTGCTGCGATTGAGGCGGAAAGTGAGGGTTCAAATTCAACGTCTTGCCAAGTTGCAGAACCAGTAGTATAAGTACCGGCTGCTACTGAACTATCCAATGTAAGAACAGAAGATACTTGGTTATTAACTGAATATCCAAATTTTCCTGCTCCGTAGAGTCCACCACTAGCATCTGCGTTAGATGCGGAAGTGTTACCATGTATGTGTGTATTCTGTACATGGTTAGCTGTTTGAGCTGTACCGTATTTGAAGTCAAGATAGAAAATCAGACCACTTGGTAGGTTCATTGGTTGAACAGAAACAAAGTCCTGTGCTGCCAATTCACCAAAAATGCGACGTACCAAAGGTAGTGCCACACCTGACCATTCTTCTGAATTCGAAGCTGTACCAGTTTTAGATGATTCATCTATCAACTGACGAGCTTGGTTTTCTAAAAGAACTGCCATTCCATGTTGTTTGTTACTATCCTGAAGGCCTTCAAGTAGTCCAGTGGGCTCCCACTTATTGACTAACTTTTGGGTTTCAGCTAAACGACTGCGGTTTGAATCATAGCTGTCCATCAGTTTTTCGATGGATTGTAAATTATCTGCCATTTTTTTTCTCCAAATCGTTAAGATTTATTTATTGTTAATTGTTATAGAATATTAGCTAACTTCTGGAAGCGTTGTTTCATATCAAATCCTTCTTCAATCACCTTCGGTGTTGATTTAGGTTTGGTAGAAGCAATTGCTTTAGAAGCGGTGCCTTTACTCTCTTTAATTGGTTTAGACTGACTTGCCGTTCTGCTACCAAAAGATTCTGCCAAAGTTGAAAATACCAACTTGACTTCTCTAAGGTTCTTAGCTCTATCGAAAGTTTCTACGACTTTCAACTTCTGTTCATTAGTTAAACCGTGTGCACGGAATAATTTGTTAGTAAACAAAAGTTTAGCGTTCAATAAATTAACTTCATTCAACTTTCCTCGTAGATACTGTACGACTTTACGGTGCTCTTTGAGATCAGAAGTTAGAGATTCAACTTTATCAGCTGCTGCCTCTTCTTCATCATCATCTTGCTCTGAAAGTGCTCTCAAGATTTCTTCAAGGTCAATGTCATCTTCGTCTTGTTCATTGACTTCAAGGTCACCGTTGCGGGCTTCCCATTCGTCCTGTTCTTTGACTTTAGAATATTTTACTCCATTGACTTCAACTAAGTCATCAACTTCTTCATCTTCGGCGTTTTCATGACCTGCTGCGGGTGCGTCTGCGGATGCTGGTTCTTCCGAACCTTGTCCTACATCAGACGAATCTGCTGCTGCGTCAGCGACTTTATTGTCACTATCACCAATATCAGAAGATACATCGTTTTCTGCTAATTCAGCTTCATCAGCTGTTTCAGCTTCATCAGAAGAAAGACCATCACCTACTCCAGCTTCTTCATAGTCCTCGGTGACTTCAGCATCATCTGCTTCATCTTCGAGTTCTTTAAGAATTGCTTCGAGGTCGAGTTCATCTTCATCATCTTCACCTTCGGTGAAAGGATTTTCAGATTCCTCTTCTTCTTCTTCAGATACGACTGGTGCATATTTTACACCGTTGATTTCAATCACCCCTTCTTCTTCCATTGCTGGTTCTTCTTCAGAATACTCATCACCAGGAACTTCATCCTGTGCAACAAGTGGTTCTTCTTCAGCAGGAAATTCAGCTTCTGGTTCTGAAAATTCATCACCAGGAACTTCGTCCTGTGCCACAATTGGTTCTTCACCGATTTCAGGTTCAGCTGCCACTTCAGGTTCTTCTTCAGCTTCAGGTTCTTCACCTTCTACTGGATATTCATCTGATTCTTCATCATCACCTTCTAATTCGTTCTGAATCTTGTTTGAAAGCATGGATTGAATACGGGGAGTGAAAGCTTCTTCAAGGGCCATTTTTGCATTTGCAAGTGCTGTCTCTCGGACTGCTTTAGCGTCTGCTATTGCGTCTTTTAAAAGATCATCCATTATGTTTCTCCATAAGAGTTATTCTAAGCATAAAATGCTTAGAATGGAATTAATAAAGTTATTAGGAACTTCAATGTGGTTTACATTATCGGTATGTCATATAGAATTGAATGACATATTCTTGTGTATATAAATATACACAAATAGAAAAAACGTTACTTTTTAAATTTTAATCGTTCTTTCTTAATTTTTTCTTTAAGTCCTGCCGTTGGTGGTTCACCACACCAATCTGGATTCCTTTCATGTTGTCGAATCCAATTACGAACCTTTCCCAACTTTTTTTCTTCAGACCTTCTTGCTGATGGTTTTTTGTAGTATTGTCGTTCTCTCAACTCTACCATTAAACCACTATCTTTAATTTTTCTTTTTAATAACCGTAGAGCGAACTCTATATTATTGTGTTTTACTTTTACTTCCACGTAACCTCCGTGTTAATCTGATTCGTTTTCACCACTCCAATTAGCATCAACATAATTGAAAAATTTAACTTTTTCATCATCTTCTAAATCATCTGGTGCTGATACTCCCCACTTTTTAAGTGCGGACTTGAAAAAATCTTCATATGAACCTTCTTGAACTGTATCTGCTTCTACTTCATCACCATCTCTGTATGATTTACCTTCACTCGCTACATCATCTTCGTGTCCGGGTTCATGAATTTCATAATAACGACCAAGAATGTGTCCCATATCTTCATATAGACCACCCATTCTTTCTTGTAATCCTTGTGCCTCTGTCGCTACTTTCTTAAATTGATTAGAGAGACTTGTAAGGTCTTTCATATTACGATTTACCGTGATTTTATCAAACCAATCTTCGGTTTCTTGTAATGTATGTTGTTTTGCGGTCATTGCCAATTTAGAAAGTTTTTCTGCTAACTCTCTTAAATTACCTTCGCGATAAATTTCTTTTGAAAATCTATTGAAATTAGAAACTTCACCCATAAATTCTCTTACATCTACTTTTTGAGTAGATTGACCATAAACATCTTCTACTATATCAGTAAGTTTTGTGGATTTTTGTGTTTTAAATCCCATATCTATTCCGGAAAATGCATTACGTGAAACCATTCCACCTAATACTGCATGTTCTTTAATTAAATCTTTTAATTTAGTCATAATATTCTCCTCAAATATAAATATCTACTTATTTAATTTTCCCTAATGATTTTTGTGCTATCTGCAACAGTTTCATAGCCTGATTTGGTTTGTCATACACACCATCGTCACCATCGGGAGTGGGTCCGTTGGATATCATGTATTCGATTTCATCTTGTGCTTTTCTTAAATGTTCTGAAAATGGGTTTGCTACCTTTTCATTTACGGATTCTTTAAGTTTTAATTTAAGTGTCTTACCTATCATTTTAAGTCTTTCAGGACTATCATAAAATACAGAAACATATTTTTCTTCTGTATCTAATCGGGTACCAGGTTTCCATTTTAATTTATAAAATATTTTTACAAATTTATCATGTGGTCCTCTGTATCTCGTTTGATTATATTCTATATTAGTTATTTCATGTGGAACTTTTAATCTTTTCTTAGCATTATCTAAATATGACTTATCATACCCCACGAGACGCACTTCGTTTACTGATTCTATTTTTATCCCACCCTTTTTTAATCTTAAATGTAATCCCCTCATCCAAATTTTTACCAACTCATCAATATCACCTTGTTTTTTATACTTATCAGTAATTTTAATTATTGCCTCACTAGCCTTGTTCAATTTACTATTTAACAAACTGAGTGTAGCTCGGGGGAGTGAATTAGTTACTTTATTACCACTAAAGAAATCTTTTGATGAAGTTGCTTCATTCACGGATTCTGCTTGGATGGAAACTTCTTTCCAATCATCAGTATCTTTTATAAACTTATTATATGCGATTACGGCAGCTCTTTTACTTGCATGTGTTTTTATCTTTTTATCATCTACATACATTGTCCACTTTCTACCTTCATTTACGGATTCATTTTTTTCATCATCTTCATCATCAATATCTATTGCTGTTTGTGTGGATTTTGAATAAGCCTGTGGTGTATCATGTGGTGGAACTACAGAAGTAGTTGTGGCTTCCTTCCAATTTCCCTTTCCCCTAAGACTTTTTTTGATTATAGATTTATCTTTACTACTTAATCTACTCAATGTTCTTTTATAATCCCAATCTTTTGGTTCAATCGGATCATCTTCCCAATCTGGTTCTCCACCTGGTCCCATTAACCAAAAATATTGAGTAGTCGGGTCAAAATACATTTTTGACTTTGGTAAAAGAACCATTTTTTTCCATTGAGAAATTCCCTTTGGTTTAAATGCTTCTAATTTATTTATCTTTAGTTCTTGTTTAATAAGATTTTGTAACTTTCCATTTATAGATTCACCTTGTAACTTTTTAACATATTTCTGCATCAAACGAACTGCATTAAAACCTCGTATTGATTTTAATGTCTTTAACGCTTTCTTTTGTTCTTTTGGGGTTTTAGCTATAATAAAATCTTTATATAATGGATCATCTCCAAACTGCTTCAATAATTTTTTTCTAATTACTGATGCATTTGCTTCATCTATGGATTCTTCTTTTTCCCACTTTTTTGCCATATCGGGTTCGTTAGCATGCATCCATTTTCTCTGTTTATCTGACTTGAAGGGCATTTACTTATTTTCTTTAATCCAACCAGTATTATGTTCACAAATACCTTTCAAAGTTTCAATAGCTCTGATATATTTGTTAGCGTGAGATTTCTTAACATTCTCTAATACTTCAGTTACAGGTAATTCATTTAATTCACCTATCATTTTCATAATAGATTCATTAATCATACCAACAGCTTCCATTATCTTCTGTCTTTCTTGAAGTTTCGTTGCCTTTTCCTTCAGTTTACCAGATTTAACGGCGTACTCTTTTTGAAATATTTTAACATCATCACTAAGACTACGAACTTTCTTACCCTCGTTAATACGTTGTATTTCTTCCTGAATTATTTCTTTAATTCGTTTTTGTGTTATTTTCATTATTAGCTCCCATCATTATTACGATGTTTCTTTAAAATTTTATTCCAGACTTTATAAGAACTCTCCATATCTTTTAATGCTGAATTGAGTTTCTTTCCTACCTTGTCCATATGTGTGTGGTATTCTTTTGTTGCTGCTTGATAATTTGCTCTACTATTCCAATCATACATATCGGACTCTGTTGGACCGAAGTCGTTAAAACGTTCTAATTCGTTGAACATTCTTCCCCACTTATATGCATAATCAGAAACATCATTTTGTTTTCCAAATATAGGAAGTTTTGATTCCTTGATTGGTTCTTTTGGTTTATTCTGATGTGTTCCCATTACATCCTTAAAGGTAGGAAGTGGATCACCAAATTCTCTCTTGGTAAACCCAGGAGAACCTTCTTTTAATAATTTTTTTAATTTAATCATTTACTTTTCTCCAGAACAACAATCACAACTACATGATTTTGTACATTTACAGTTTTTACAAGAACACATATTATTTCTCATTAAAATGCCCCTTCAATTGCATCATAATCACTAAACGTTCTTTTTGCACCAGTGAATAACATCTTATCTAATTTTTCTCTGACTTTCATCAAATCATTCATTTGGTTCATTTGGTTATGTAATACTATTAATGCTTCATAACTCTTAACTAATGGTGAGTTTTTACCGAGAAATGATTTGGCTAATTGTAATCTAGCTTCATTGTGATTATTACTATCGGTTAATCTATCAATCGTATTAATCATAGCTCCACCTAATTCTTTCTTTTCCATCATAGGTTTTTTAGAATTTTGATGTTGTTTCATCACACCACTAAATGTAGGAAGTGGATCACCAAACTCTCTCTTGGTAAACCCAGGAGAACCTTCTTTTATTAATTTTTTTAATTTAATCACGATTTAATCCTCAATTTTAGCTGTAATCTTCTTTATATCTACTATAAACTTTCTAAAATGTTTATCAACTGCTTGATTATAAACTCTAGCATTCTTTGTACCAGTTATCTTATCTTGACTGATATTCTATTAACTTCTTTTGTAATATCATCTACCATATCAACATATTGAGTTGCATAATCATCTTCTTTGAGTAATTCTTCTCTGATTATTTTTCTTAATTGAGTTTTAGTTATTTTCATTTTATTTCTCCATTAAAGTGTATCACTCAAATTTCATTGGTTCTTGTGCCACTTTGTCTGCAAGTGTACCTATACCAAAACTGACCTGGGATAAAAGTTCAAGCCAAGAATCCAAATTTTCCTTTCCTTTTATTGAAGATTTTACCTCTTTGATAGCCTTACCCAACATCTTTTCATAAACCAGTAAATGTTTTAATAATTCCTTTTTCCTCGTTGGGTCATCCCACCCCTCATTTAACTCTTCCCGAATCATTTCTTTTAATTTAATCACTTTAAATCTCCAATTATTTTTACCCATTGCTCATATCTTAAATCTATTGAATTTGATCTTATAGTACCATAAGTTACATCGTCCCAATCTCTAACAGCACTTGCACCAATAGACTTGGCTACCTTTACTCTAAAATCATTTGGGATTATGTCTTTTCCAAATTTTGCTACTCTAACTTCAATCCAAGGATTATGATTAGCTTGTTTTATAACTCTAACCTTCAATGGTACTTTAAGAAGTTTTTGCATATATGGTTTTAATTTTCTTGCATAGGCTGGATATTGTGCCCATTCTTCTTTTGAAATTTTTTCATTTACGGATTCCATTGTTCCATGTTTATCAATATATTTTTTTAAGTCTTTCATATTTGCAAAAGTTTTTTGTAATGCAGGTACGATAAGTGGATGTCCATCTTTACGATTTTGTCTTTTCCAATCATATCCTTTATATTTTGCTTCATTTACGGATTCATTGAATCTACGAGCCTCTTCCACCTCGACCCAATCAACTCCCTTAATTAAATCCTTTATAGATTTAAATTGTGGAGAACCAATCATTTTACCAGGCAGAGTATAAACAACTTTTCCTGATAAACTTTTACCTTTTTTAATTTTACCTTTTGATATTACTTGCCAAAAATTTCTATTAAATCCCTTTGGAACAAAAAATGAGATGATATTTCCAGTTCCCTGTATAATTTTTAGTTTCTGTGTATCTGAGATTTTGGTTAAAGGTGTTTTATCATCAATCCCATCTAACCCTTTAAATTGTCTTTCATTTACAACTGATTCACTCATACTCAAAATAGCTTTTTTCTTTTTAAGCATTAGTTTAAGGAACGCAT
>Ga0233445_1001787_pt1 | contig 15399 bp, 1 predicted proteins | sample SI_124_October20_5_FD_182779 | JGI IMG/M metagenome (GOLD analysis project Ga0233445, IMG submission 182779) | Seawater microbial communities from Saanich Inlet, British Columbia, Canada - SI_124_October2016_100_MG | ecosystem: Environmental > Aquatic > Marine > Inlet | place: Canada: British...
TGTAAATGAGCTGTAAAAACGGCAGTGCATAAGAATATTATAATTATCAAATGTTTATTTTGAAATATTTAGCCCACTCAGGTGCTTGTTTTCGGACAGCCTCCTAGGTTATTAAGTGCATCAGGATAATCTGGTTTCAGTAATAACGCCTGATTAACCCAGTGCTCTGAAGCCTCTAAATCACCTTTGTTCTTGAATAGTGTTGCTAGGTTATTACAGGGTTCAGGCAATTCTGGTCTTGCTGTAATCAGTTTTTTATATAAATATTCTGCCTGATCGAATTTGCCACTTTGCTGGTATGCAAACGCTTGACTAAACACTTCTTGCAGTGTCATTACCTTGGTTTTCAACAAATACACCTTGCTCTTTCATAATGTTATTATTTCTAAAAAAACTTTAGTCCTGCCACAACCTATGCACTTTTAGTGTATAAGTAGGCAACCAAAATTATGGCTATCTACTTATGCGGTTGGGTAGGGTGCAATACAAAATCGTTCAAAATTAGAATTCATGATAAATTAGCTTCAAATTATGCAAAATTAGTACGAGATTCCGCATTTTTTAACCAATTTTCGTTAAAAATACAGGTTTCAAATGCCCCAATTGAGTTTTGAACGATTTTGTATTGCACCCGTTGGGTATTGACAATGAAGATCATTTTCTACTGTGGTTTTAGATGAAAAGCAAATGATTTTGCTTAAATGTAGGATGATTTTGGTATAAATTATGAAAAAGTTTGAATAATCATGCTGTTATGCATACTTAGGGACGATTCAAAATTAACCTTTACATTTACTTGATCTTTTGCCCACAGGCTTCGTTACTCAAACAGTTGCATAGTTCGACTATGCGCCTGTTTTCACGCCTTGCCTGTGAACAAAATATCTTCGCAAATTGTAAAGGTTAATTTTGAATCGTTCCTTACCAGAGGTTCACCGATAATGAAGTGGCTTTTACTTCCAGATTGTTCAGGTTTGGATAAAATTTACATAAAAATTGATTTTTTTGAAATTTAAATGACAGGTTTTTAACAAAATCGAGTAAATTTTTTAAAAAATGGCTCAAGTTTCACAATAATGGTGTTGCGTACAGGCGGACATGACAGCGCGTAATAAATGTCTGGCTTACTTGTCTTTTGGTTAGAATTATTGACACATATAAATATGTTCATTTTTATTTGACCCATCATATAGTCACAACTAATCTTTAATTGGGGAAATTAGATTTCCTCAAAGAACATTCTATTGCCTGCTATTTCAGTGGAACAATTTGACAATAATAAAACCTTTGGACTCTTAAAAAATGAGTGAAGAATTTGATGAGTTAGACGAAACCAGTTCGTCTGTTAATGATCGAAATAAACTGTTGGATGCATTGACTGATGACAATTTGGACAGTGATGAGCCAGAATATTATGATTTATCCTATGCTCAGGAACGTCTCTGGTTTTTAGATCAGTTTGATCCAGGCAGTGCGGCCTACAATATGCCTGCCGCAGTTCGTCTAAAAGGTTCATTAAATGTTTCTGCATTACAAGATGCTATTTTTGAAGTATTGGACAGGCATGAAGCTTTGCGTTGTTGCTTTGCCAATGATGAGGGGCATGCTGTTCAATTTGTCATTGAAATTGAAGATGTTGATTTACCTGTTATAGATTTGTCAGTATTAAATGATCAAGAACAATCAGCTAAAATTAACGAATTGGCGATTGCTGAAAGTCAAAAATCATTCAGTTTGGAAAATGATTTATTATTAAGAACCACTTTAATACATCAAAATGAAACCGAACATGTTTTACTGATTACCATGCATCATATTGTGTCAGATGGTTGGTCGTTGAGTATACTGGTGCGTGAATTAAGTCATCTTTATGATGCTTTTTCTCAAGATAAAGACTCCCCATTACCCGAATTACCCATTCAATACATTGATTTTGCCGAATGGCAGCGTGAATGGTTGGATGAAGGGACGATGGAAAAACAACAGGCGTATTGGACCAAACAACTGGACAATGTGCCTGTGTTATCGTTAAGCACTGATTACACTCGTCCCACCGTTTTAACTTCAACGGGTGAGCGTTTTCCTGTCCATATCCCAAAACAAACGGTCGATGCGTTAAATAGTTTGTCTCAAAAACAGGGGGCAACTTTGTTCATGACTTTGTTGTCTGCTTTCAAATTAATGCTGTATCGCTACACGGGGCAACAGGATATTTGTGTTGGTACCCCCATTGCCAATCGTAATCAAGTTGATGTTGAAGGGTTGATTGGTTTTTTTGTCAATACTTTGGTGATGCGAACTGAATTTGAAGATTCCACGACCTTTGTAGAATTGTTGGAAAAAGTTAAAAAAACGGCATTGTCCGCTTATGCCAATCAAGATATGCCGTTTGCTAAATTGGTGGAAGTATTAGCACCTGATCGGGATATGAGCCAAACTTCATTGTTTCAGGTGAGTTTTATTCTGCAAAACACACCGATGATGTTTTCTACCGCCAATGATATGGAAATTGAGTTTATTGACATTGATTATGGTGTGGCAAAATTTGATATCACGATTGATTTCAATGAAACAGAAGACGGAATTATTGGTGCATTTGTCTACAATACCAAGCTGTTTGCCAGAGAATCCATTGCTAGAATGGTATCGCATTATGGCATGATTTTAGAAGCGGTGATTGAATCCGCAGAACAAAAGCTCTCTGAATATCAATTTTTAAGTCAACAGGAAGGTCAGTCTATTCTGATCGACTGGAATAAAACAGAAAAAGACTATTCTGAATCTAGTAATATTCAATCATTATTTGAAAAACAAGTCTTAGCAACACCTCACCAAACTGCCGTGGTCTATCAGAATGAATCATTAACCTTTGAAGAACTCAACGAAAAAGCCAATCAACTGGCTTATTTTTTGATTGATCAGGGTATTAAAGATGAAGCACTGGTCGGTATTTTTATGCATCGTGACGTGTCAATAATGGTGTCAATTTTTGCCATTCTGAAAGCGGGCGGGGCGTATTTACCGATTGATCCTGCGTATCCTAAAGGTCGTGTTCAGTATATGTTGGAGGATTCAGGGACATTGCTGGTGTTAACTCAATCTGAGTTATTCAATGAAGTGGCTGATAATTCTGTTAAATGGATTTGTCTGGATAAACAATGGTCGGTCATTGGGCAATTTCAACAAGAAAATCCAGCGTTGGACATTTCATCTGATCGACTGGCTTATATTATTTACACCTCGGGTTCAACGGGTCATCCCAAGGGGGTTATGATTGAACACCGAAATGTGGTTAATTTATCAACAGCTTTGGCAGACGGTATTTATGATGACTTTGATCAACCATTGACGGTTGGATTGAATGCGCCCTTTGCTTTTGATGCCTCGGTCAAACAATGGCAATTATTGTTGTCAGGTTACACCATTCACATTATTCCAGAAGCCATTCGCCGAGATGGTGGGGCATTATTGCAATATTTGCATGAGAATAAAATTGATGCTCTGGATTGCACGCCTTCATTACTGAAAATATTATTATCCAATGATTATCCAGACAGCCCGTCACTTAAGCTAAAACTATCATTGGTGGGTGGTGAAGCGATTGATGAAAAGTTATGGAAAACTTTATCCAGACATCCCCATACTTTATTTTATAATGTATATGGTCCGACTGAATCAACGGTTAATACCAGCCTACAAAAAATTACCGAAGATCATTCCATTCCTGTCATCGGTCAGCCAATTGCCAATATAGAAATTTATATTTTAGACTCATTTTTAAATCCTGTTCCAGCAGGTGTGCCAGGTGAACTGTGTATTGCGGGTCATGGTTTGGCGAGAGGTTATTTACACAAACCAGAATTAACCGATGAACGTTTTATCAATGTTAGTTTTCAAGTGGGCGATCAACAGATTAATAAACGAATTTACCGATCAGGTGATTTGGTTCGTTTATTGTCAAATGGCTGTGTACAATTTATTGATCGTATTGACAGTCAGGTTAAGCTTCGAGGTTATCGAATTGAACTGGGTGAAATAGAAAGTGTTTTGTGTCAGCATAATGGTATTAAAGAAGCGGTCGTTTTGGTACGTGAAGATCAACCAGGAGACCAAAGGCTGGTCGCTTATACGGTACTCACTGCTGAAAAACCTGAGCAAAAACAGTTAAAACAGCATTTAATGGAATTCTTGCCAGAATACATGATTCCAGGTGTTTATATTGATATCAACGAAATTCCTCTGACCGCCCATGGTAAAATTGACAAAAAAGCCTTGCCTGTGCCTGAATTGGAACATTTTGATGTGGAATCATCATTTGAAGCTCCGAGAAACCCGATAGAAGAAGTATTGTCTGATATATGGTCTGAAGTTTTAGGTTTGAAAGAAGTTGGAATATCACAAAACTTTTTTAATTTGGGTGGCCATTCACTACTGGCAACTCAAGTTATTTCCAAAATTCGAGATCATTTTGATGTCGAAGTGGCTTTAAGAAAGTTATTTGAAAGTCCCACTGTCGCACGTTTGGCAATGGAAATAGAAGCTGCAATGCAAACTCAGCAAGGTGATACCATGCCTGAGATTGTGGCAGTTTCAAGGGATCAGTCGATTCCATTGTCATTTTCACAAGAACGATTGTGGTTTTTGGATCAATTAGAGCCTGAGAATGCACTGTACAATATTCCTGCGGCAGTTGAATTACAGGGTGAAATCAATCTCTGTGCCTTGGAAGCCAGCGTTAATCAGGTAATACAGCGTCATGAAAGTCTTAGAACCCGATTTCGTGCCATCAATGGCAAACCGATTCAAATCATTGAGCAAGATTGTCAATGTTCTATCCATCAGATTAGTTTGGATGATGGCAATGATGAGCAAGCGATTATTGCAAAAATAAGAAAAGAAATTGACAAACCTTTTAGCTTGTCCACCGACTTATTAATTCGGGTATCCATTTTAAAAATTAAAAAAGACCAGCATATTTTGTTGTTTTTATTGCATCATATTGTCTCTGATGGTTGGTCTACCGATGTTTTAATCCATGAAATCACCCAAAATTACATCGCTTTACTAGATCAGACTCCAGCCAATTACAAAGTTTTAACCATTCAATATGCCGATTTTTCTTTTTGGCAAAGAAACTGGTTACAAGGTGATGTGTTACAAAAACAAGTGGATTTTTGGGTAGAAAAACTGCAAGGCGCACCTGCTATATTAGAATTGCCGACTGATCGACCACGTCCTGTGGTTCAAACTTATGTGGGTCACACCTCTTCATTTGACTTTCCTAATGAATTAAGCCAAAAAATCAAATCATTCAGCCGACAACACGATGTCACCTTGAATATGTTGTTGTTAACTGCTTATCAAATTTTATTGTCCCGATATTCAGGGCAAGATGATATTTGTGTCGGTACTCCCGTTGCAAATCGTAACCATTCTGAATTAGAAGTATTGATTGGTTTCTTTGTCAATACCATTGTAATGCGTACTAAAATAGACTCAAAATCAGGTTTTGAAGATATTTTAAAACAAGTTCGTCAATATGCCTTAGAAGCTTATGCTCATCAAGATTTACCGTTTGAAAAAGTGGTTGAAGTCCTACAGCCTGAACGCAATATGGGACATACCCCTTTATTTCAGGTGATGTTTGCTCTACAAAAACAACATAATTTAGAAATAGATTTACCTGAAATCAGCATCAAACCTTTTGCAGGTGAAACAGGTATTTCTAAATTTGACTTGAGTTTATTCATCGAAGATGGCGAGGATAATTTCACTGGACGCATCGAATATAACACCGACTTATTCAATGAAAGCACCATTGCACAGTTACAAAAACACTATGTTAAATTGATCGAAGGCATGCTACAACATCCTGAGTTAGCAATAGCAAAAATTCCATTGCTCACCAGAGATGAACGCCAAGTTATTTTGTCTGATTGGAATAACAAGCAAGTCGCTTATAATCATCAAACCATTCAGCAGATTTTTGAACAAATGGTCAACAATCATGCCGAAAATACGGCATTGATTTTTGGTGAAACTCATTTGACGTATCGCCAGCTCAATGAAAAAGCCAATCAACTGGCTCATTTACTCTTGGCTGAAAATATAAGGGCAGGTCAAAAAATTGCGATTTGTTTTGACCGTAGTATTGATTTTATCGTGGGTATCATCGCCATATTAAAAACAGGTTGTGCTTATGTTCCGTTAGACCCGAATTATCCAGAAGATCGGTTAATTTACATGTTAGAAGATACTGAAGCACCTTTTATTATTACCGATAGTCTTCATGCCAAATTGTTGCCTACTGAATCCATTCAGATGATTTTGGTTGATGAAAAGCAGCAAATTATTTCTGAACAAAGTCTGGAAAATCCAACAATAGAATCGAGTTTTGACCAGTTGGTTTATGTCATTTATACCTCTGGCTCGACGGGCAAGCCGAAAGGTGTTTGTGTCTCACATCAAGGGGTTGTACGTCTGGTATTGAATACCGATTATGTGGACATTAACAGTCATGACACTTTTTCTTTTGCCTCAAATATTTCATTTGATGCTGCCACTTTCGAAATTTGGGGTGCATTGTTAAATGGTGCCACACTGGTTGGTGTGACCAAAGATACCGCATTATCACCTAGATTGTATGTGAATTTAATTCAGCAACAACAAATTTCCATCATGTTCATCACTACGGCATTGTTCAATCAGATTGCTCGTGAAATACCTGATGGTTTTAATACCATTAAATCGGTATTGTTTGGTGGTGAAGCATGTGATCCAACCAGTGTTAGACGAGTGTTATCCGCTGGTGGGCCAGAAAGCTTGAATCATGTTTATGGCCCGACTGAAAATACCACTTTTTCTACTTGGTATCCAATCAAACAAGTGCATCAAGGTGATGTCACCATTCCAATCGGTTATCCCATTGCCAATTCAACCTGTTATGTGCTTGATCCATTGTTAGAACCTGTTCCCATTGGTGTGCATGGCGAACTTTATGTGGGTGGAGATGGTTTGGCTCAAGGTTATTTAAATCGCCCTGATATTACCTCTGAAACTTTTATTGAGCATGATTTTGGTCAACAATCCATTAACGCTGAGTTGAGTGGCTCGTCTGCGCAAACGAAACTTATGCCCCTGCGGTGTAAACTCTATAAAACTGGTGACCGAGTACGTTTTCTGGCTGACTCAAGTATCGAATTTATAGGTCGAGTGGATCATCAGGTTAAAATTCGAGGTTTTCGTATTGAAATCGGTGAAATCGAAGCTGTTTTTGGACAAGTTAAAGGCTTAAAAGAAGTTTATGTAATGGTTCGAGAAGATGTGCCTGGTGTGAAGCGCATTGTGGCTTATGTGGTGATGGAATCAGTTGATATCATCACTATTGCTGACATTAAAGCCGAAGTTAAACAAACCTTACCCGATTACATGGTGCCAACAGCCATTATTACATTGAATGAATTACCGTTAACACCGAATGGCAAAGTTGATCGTAAGAAATTACCTAAACCAGAAGGTGGACAAGGTAATGAATTTATTTTACCCCGTGATAAAAAAGAAGAAAATTTATTACTGATCTGGTCTGATTTATTGGGTCTTGATAAAATCAGTGTGCGTGATAATTTCTTTGAATTGGGCGGGCATTCTTTGTTGGCGACTCAAGTTATTTCACGAGTTAAAGAAGCCTTTCACATAGAATTACCTGTTAAAGCTTTGTTTGAATCACCCACCATTGAAAGTTTGGCGTTGGCACTTAATTCAACACAAAATGTAGAGCAAGGTTTACAATCACCACCGATTTTACCGATTGATAAAGATCATATTCCATTATTGTCATTTTCTCAGGAACGATTGTGGTTCTTACAGCAATATGAAACTGAAAGTCATGCTTATCATATTCCCGTAGCCGTTCGTTTATTAGGTCATTTGGATATTGTTGCTTTGGAACACAGTTTTACCGAAGTCATCCATCGTCATAAAGTATTAAGAACAAGCTTTGATAATTTGGAAGACTTGGCGATTCAAAAAGTCAATTCTGTGCCAGATATGACGTTGCAGGTTGAATCGTGTCCTGATGTAAAAACATTACATAAATACATTGATGAAGAAAGTAAACGTTTGTTTGATATTAAGCATGATTTATTAATCAGAGCCAAATTATTACAATTTTCTGTTGAAGAACACATTTTAATTGTGGTGTTCCATCACATTGTGGCAGATGGTTGGTCGATGGGTGTATTTGTTAAAGAACTAGGGGCGCTTTATGAAGCCTTTAGTCAAGGTTTGGCTTCGCCACTGCAACCCTTGAAAATTCAATATACCGATTATGCTTTATGGCAACGACAATGGTTAAAAGGTCGTGTGTTGGATCAACAAACTAATTATTGGAAACAGAAGTTAGAAAATCCGACGTTGCTGGAATTGCCCACCGATTTTAGCCGTCCTGCACAGCAAACTTTTGATGGTTGCCAGCATTTATTTAATATTGAATCTGGCTTAAGTCAGGCGTTACAAAAAATTGCCAGTCAACACGGTGCAACACCTTTTATGGCATTTATTGCTGCTTTTAAAATATTGTTGTTTCGGTACAGTCGCCAGCAAGATATTTTTGTCGGAACCCCCATTGCTGGCAGACATCATGTAGAAATTGAAGACCTCATTGGTTTATTTATTAACACTCAGGTAATTCGTTCTGAATTAACGCCTGACATGAGCTTTACTCAGTTATTGCATCAAATTAGACAAACTTCACTGGATGCGTTTGCTCATCAGGACTTGCCCTTTGAAATGTTAATTCAACACTTGAATGCTGAAAGAGATGTGAGTCGAAGCCCACTATTTCAAGTGATGTTCATGTTTCAAAATTTGCCTATTCCTGATCTGGAACTACATGGTATCAAGCTGGAAATGATCGATATTCCCAGTCAAACAGCTAAATTTGATTTAACCATGACATTAACTGAAACTCATGACGGTGTGTCAGGTATTCTCGAATACAATAAAAATCTATTTCGAGAAGAAAGCATTCAACGCATGGCTGGACATTATCAGTGTTTATTGGAAAATATTGTCAATGAACCAGGAATGTCATTGTCACAGATTCCACTGTTGAATTCAGCAGAACTCAAACAATTGACGGTTGACTCCAATCAAACTGAAATGGTTTATCCTGAGGGTTGTTTTCATCATCTATTTGAACGCCATGCGGAACAACATCCCGAAGCAATTGCCATTGAATTTGAACAGCAAAGTATCAGTTATCAACAACTGAATCAACGCGCCAATCAGTTGGCTCGACATTTGAAGTCATTAAAAGTCTCACCTGATCAATATGTCGGTCTTTATTTGAGTCGAAATATTGAATTAATCGTCTCAATTTTAGCCATTCATAAAGCAGGCGCAGCATATTTGCCTCTGGATCCTGCTTATCCCGCTGAACGTCTAGCCTATATGTTGGCAGACAGTGAAGCACCGATTGTATTGGTGAATCATGAAACAAGTGGCTCTGTACCCAATGGTTCAGCAAAAATTGTCAACATAGAATCTATTGATAAAGAATTAAACAAGCTATCGAACGACAATCTTGATATTGTCGCTTGTAGTGACGATTTGGCCTACATTATTTATACCTCTGGATCGACTGGAAAGCCGAAAGGGGTACAAATTGAACACCGTAATTTATTGAACTTTTTGGTGTCCATGCAACAACAACCTGGCATGAAACGGCAAGATAAATTGTTGGCGGTGACCTCATTGTCCTTTGATATTGCAACCTTGGAACTTTATCTACCGTTAATTACAGGTGCTACCGTGGTACTTGCCAGTCGTGATGAAACGCTGGATGCAGGGGCACTCATTAAGCTGATCGACAGCAAAAAGATCAGCATGATGCAAGCAACCCCTGCGACATGGAAAATGATGCTGACGATGAACTGGTCGCCATCTCACAAAATTAAAGCCTTGTGTGGTGGTGAAGCTTTTCCAGTGGTTTTAAGTCATCAAATGCTGGATGTTGGCAATATTGAATTGTGGAATATGTACGGTCCGACTGAAACCACGGTTTGGTCAACGGTTTTCAATGTAACAGAAAAACACCGAGTCAATATTCCTGTGGGTAAAGCCATTGGAAATACTCAGGTTTATATCATGGATGAGTCATTAAATATCATGCCGATAGGTGTTCCTGGGGAATTATTGATTGCTGGTGATGGTCTGGCTCGTGGTTATTTGAATCGTCAGGATTTAACCGATGAAAATTTTATAGAGCATCCCGATGAGTCTTTTGGCCATTTGTATAAAACGGGCGATTTAGCCAGAATGATGCCTGATGGTAATATTGAATGTATCGGACGTATTGATTTTCAGGTTAAGGTTCGTGGTTTTAGAATAGAGTTAGGTGAAATTGAGTCTGTTATTCAGGCGACACCAGAGGTTAAAGAAACCGTGGTGGTGGTAAGAGAAGATGACGGCGATGCCAAATTGGTGGCCTATGTCATTGCCAAGACTGAAACCCCTATTGAATTTGTATCACTGAAAGATTTAATTGGTCATCAATTACCTGAATACATGATGCCATCTGCTTTGGTCAATCTTCAAAAATGGCCATTGACACCGAATGGTAAAATAGACCGCAAAGCTTTACCTGCACCAGATTTAGATCATTTGGTGGATGAATCATTTGTTGCTCCAAGAACTGATGGTGAACAAACCATTGCCAGCATGTGGGCTGGTATTTTAAATCTTGAAAAAGTCGGTGTTTACGACAACTTTTTTGAAATTGGCGGGCATTCTTTGCTGGCGACTCAAGTCATTTCACGAGTCCGTGAACAGTTGAATATTGAGTTGCCCTTGAAATCATTGTTTGAAGCACCTGTATTACATCAATTCGCCAGTCACATTGATGAATTTGTGTCTGTCAGTACACAGTTCTCAATTCCCGATATGATCGCAGTTGATCGAAATCAGATGTTGCCATTATCCTATGCTCAAGAACGACTTTGGTTCATGGATCAATTAGATCCTGATAATGCAATTTATAATGTGCCTGCCGCCATTCGTTTGTTTGGTTCTTTAGATGCCGATATTTTAAGACAAACCATCGAAACACTGGTGGATCGTCATGAATCATTGAGAACCAATTTTATAGCGGGTAGTGATGATTTAGACAAGCCGCAACAAATCATCCATGCATCCATTGACTGGGATTTTGATGTCATTGATCTGACGGTCAAACCAGAAACCGTCAAGCAACAGGAAGTCACTAAACTGGCTTTTGATGAAACCAAATTGGCATTTAAACTGACCGAAGGGGCTTTATTTCGGGTTAAGCTCATTCAAGTCAGTGCCAAAGAACACGTTTTATTGTTCACCTTGCATCATATTATTTCAGATGGTTGGTCAATGGGTGTGTTAATTCGTGAGATTGCTGCACTTTATCGTTCCTATTCTGAAAATATTTCAACCCAACTGGTAGAGTTAACCGTACAATATGCCGATTTTGCTGTTTGGCAACGTAACTGGTTGCAAGGTGATGTATTAAATAAACAGTTGGATTATTGGCGACAAAACCTGGAAGGTGCCGCACCTTATCTTGGTCTGCCGACAGATCGACGCAGACCCACTATGCAAACCATTAATGGTGCTCATCATCGTTTTGAATTGTCTGCAGGATTGGTGGCGTCGGCTCAACAACTTGCCAATGACAAAACGTGTACTTTGTTCATGGTATTGTTGTCAGCTTACAAACTGTTGTTGTCCCGTTATTCAGGCCAACAGGATATTCTGGTCGGTATTCCCATTGCAGGACGTAATCGTGCTGAAGTCGAAAACCTCATTGGTTTTTTTGTCAATGGTTTGATCATGCGAACCGATGTCAGCAGTAATATTACCGTGGATGAATTGTTGTCACGAGTCAAAGAAACCGCTTTAAATGCCTATGCTCATCAGGATTTGCCCTTTGAAGTATTGGTTGAAGCGATTCAGCCAGAACGTAATACCAGTTATCCACCCATTGCTCAAGTCGGTTTTGCTTTACAAAATACGCCTTTAAATTCCTTGGAAATTCCTGATTTAATCTGGCAACCTTTGGAAGTGGAAAGTCATGCGTCTAAATATGATTTTTCAATCATAATGACAGAAGAAAAGGGCACAGTGACTGGGGTTGTCGAATACAATACCGATTTATTTGATGCCAGTACCATTGAACAATTGGTTAATCACTATCAAAATTTATTGGAGGGTCTGGTAGAAGATTCCACCCGATATCTGTTTGATATTCAATTGATGAAAACGGAAGACTTGTATCAGGCACTGGATTGTTCAGCGGATGACTATGAATCCATTTTACCATTGACCAGTATTCAACGTGATTTGTATCTTGAAATGGTGCTGAATCCTGACAATCTTTATAACAGTATGGGCTATTCGGTTGAATTACCCAAAGATGTTGATATCACTCTTTTAAAGCGGGTGTTACAGACCTTTGATAACAGCCAAACTGTTTTACGAACTCACATTATTCCCAGTCAACAACCTTATTTAGAAGAAGCTTATCAATGTGTTTGTAAATCTCGACCAATTGATATTGAGCAATTGAACTGGCAAGGATTAAATTTATCAGCAGAGGAAAAAGCAGAAAAACTACACGCTTTGGCGGTTAGAACTTGGCAAATTCACCAGCAAGATTTGGTCAAATATAGTCTGATTGATAATGGACAATCGGGCTGGATTATCGTCTTTGCTGTTAATCATGTGATCATGGATGGTATGTCGGCATCATTACATTTCGACCATATTATGAAGTTGTACATTGGCTTGAAAAGTAATGAAAGCAATGACATTGTACCTGCTAATTTCAATGACTATGTCGATTATCATCAGAAAACTTTTAACAGTACAGCCGCTAAAGATTACTGGCAAAAACAGGGTGAACATATTGAGCCACTTGATTTTCCAGCACCCAAAGTGGAACAGCCTGAAAGATGTCGAGTGGTTAAGGTCATAGCGGACGATCATTGGGCGGCAGTGAAAAAGTACAGCCGTCGCATGAAAGTCACGCCTGCAATTTATTTTAAAGCTTTATATGGTATTTTATTGAGTCGTTATTGCCGAACTGAAAAAGACTTTGTCATGATTGATGTTTCATCAGGACGTTTTAAACAGTTTAACCGTTCAATGGGGTGCTTTTTTCAAGAATTGCCTTTTGTATTCAGTCATCAGTTATTTAATACTGACACCTCGATGGCGGATTATTTCAAACAAGTGAAATCCTATTACCGTGAATTGGGTGATCATAAAAATATTTCAATTTTTGCCAGGCAACATTGGTTACCCGTAGGACGTCTGCAATTTAATTATAATTTCTACAGTTTTGAAGCAAAATATGAACTGTTTGGTGAAACTTTGGGTTGTCATGTTCATGAAATAGATATTCCTGACAATCAGGTGTTGTTTGTGGTGGATGTGGGTAAAGCCAAACCTCAAATGAGCATTGAATATCATCAGTCAATGTTTGAAGATCATCACTTTTTAGAGCGCATGATTCAATTGTCCGAGCAAATGATAAATGCGGATAAAATCGTTGCAACCATGGCTGATATTTCACTGTTAACTGAGTCAGAACAGTCTCAAATCAAACACTGGAATGATACGAGTAAAACCGTTGATTTATCGCACAACGTGGTGAAAATGATCGAGCAACAAGTCACGGCAACACCAGACGCCATTGCTGTTCAATGTGGTGACAAGCAATTAAGTTATCTGCAACTCAATACTCAAGCCAATCAATTGGCACACATTTTAATTGAGCAAGGTGTTAAGACCGATCAATGCGTGGGTATTTGCCTGAATCGACAGGTTGAAGTGATCGTGTCTATTTTAGCGGTGATTAAAGCGGGTGGGGCATACTTGCCAATTGACCCAAATTATCCACAACAAAGAATTTCTTTTATGTTGGAGAATTCAACTGCTTCACTATTAATCAGCAATACAATGATTGATATTGAATTGCCAGAAACTATTCAGCATATCACGCTAGAAAACCTTGATTTATCAGGCCAGGTATCATCAAATCCTGATGTTGAACTAAACCCAAATCAAATGATTTATGTAATTTATACTTCTGGTTCTACTGGTCAACCTAAAGGTGCAGCGGTTGAGCATCACGGTGTTACCAATCTTTTGACTTGGTATACATCTCAATTCAATATGACCTCTGAGGATAATGCTTTAATCATCAGCTCCATCGGTTTTGATTTAACCCAGAAAAACTTATTTGCTTTATTAACCGTGGGTGGAACGGTGATTTTTCCAGAAACGGACGATTATGACGATCAATTAATCAATCAGCTGATTGATAAAAACAAAATCACTTTATTAAATTGTGCACCGAGCGCTTTTTATCCTTTGGTTGAATTATTGGAATTAAATCATGCAGATTTTACTGCATTACAATCATTACGTCGATTGTTCTTAGGTGGTGAACCCATCGCTTTAAGCCGATTACAAAACTGGTTGGACAGTGATGTTTGTCACTGTACTGTTGTAAACTCATACGGGCCAACTGAATGTACCGATATTGCTGCTTATTTTGAAATAACGCAAAACAGTGATTATTATCATCAAACCATTCCTATTGGCACACCGAATCACAATGTTTGTTTGTATGTGTTGGATGCTCAGTTAAACCATACTCCCGTCGGTGTGGCTGGAGAATTGTGTATCAGTGGTTTAGGGGTAGGGCGTGGTTACATCGGTGATGAAGCATTGACCGATGATAAATTCATCAACAATCTATTTGATGATCAATATGATTCTAAATTGTATCGAACAGGCGATATTGTCCGTTACAATCAAAATGGAGATCTTGAATTCATTGGACGGATAGATCATCAGGTTAAAATTCGTGGTTTGAGAATTGAATTGGGTGAAATAGAATCGGCATTGACTCAACAAGAGAATGTTGATGACAGTTTGGTCATTGTCCAAGATGACAAAATCATTGCTTATTGCTTGTCTAAAGAAAAAACGATAGACAATAGTTCATTGAAACAATCGTTGGCAAAATATTTGCCTGACTACATGATCCCATCGGTTTTTGTGTTACTTGATAGTTGGCCGTTGACACCCAATGGAAAAATAGATCGCAAAGCATTGCCCGCACCAGAAATAGCTCAGATTGAATACGAAGCTCCTCAATCGGACACTGAAATAACACTCAGCCAAATATGGTCACAACTATTGGGTGTTCAGCACATTGGTCGGCAGGATAACTTTTTTGATCTGGGTGGTCATTCACTCTTAGCAACCCAATTAATCTCTCAGGTCAGAAAACAATTTGAGATTGAGTTACCTGTCAGATCGTTGTTTGAAGTTGATTCATTACAATCCTTTGCCACGGTG
>Ga0233445_1001792_pt1 | contig 15359 bp, 12 predicted proteins | sample SI_124_October20_5_FD_182779 | JGI IMG/M metagenome (GOLD analysis project Ga0233445, IMG submission 182779) | Seawater microbial communities from Saanich Inlet, British Columbia, Canada - SI_124_October2016_100_MG | ecosystem: Environmental > Aquatic > Marine > Inlet | place: Canada: British...
ACCCTTCTTCGTTCTCCCACTTGTGAAGACTAACTGTATATCTCGCTCGCGCAACTTCAAATGCTTGTTTACATCAAGACGCAGCTCCTTTAATTCATTAGGGTTCAGACCCTCTATTTGATTGCGTAAGACTAGTATTTTTGTGCGCTCAGCTGTTCCAAAAGCTGCTATGATTTTTTTTCCTATCGCAATATCCGTGTCATGTAATTTGCCGCACAAAACCAGCAACACTTGATCGAACTCTAAAAAAGGGAAGTGCTTTTTGTAGGAATCAGCTGGGTGCTTTTTCGTTCCGTACCCGGGAATGTCAACAAAACTATAATTGCCATAACGACAGAAGTAATCAGGCAACATTTCTTTATGCCAATCAGTTGCGTCCGTTTCCTGACCGATCTTCGGCTCCGGACGACACCTCCACTTTGTAATGGCCGACAGAAGCGTAGATTTCCCGGCACCTGGCTGCCCTAAAATCGCTATGACCCTCTGGCCATTCTCTCTTTCCTCTGAAATCTTTGAGTACAGTGCAATAAAATTCTTTTCCAAGACAGTGGGCTGGATCTCTATTGGCTTCTCACCCGCCGGCGTTTTCTTACCAAAAAGTCGGCGCAGGATACGGGTGAACATCTATCTAGCGTTGCAGTTCATGCTCCAAAATCGCTTCGGCAATGCTGTGGCAATCCTTCATATAACTCAAACCGGCTGAGCTAGTAATGGCGAATCCGACCGACCCGGCAATTACCTGACCAACCAGAGGAACATATTTTCCGACACGCCTTGCAGCCTCTCTTTTCATAAACTTCTTGAGCAGCAATGGCACGCCTTGCTTTGTGGCGTACTTTAATAGGGTATTGTATAGTTTCATTTGTTGAGGAGATATTTTGGACGCCAAGTCCTTAGCGTTGGCTTCATCAAGCCCGAAGACTCCTCTTATTTCCGAAAAGAGGTTAAGTAGTATTGCATAATCAATGGTTATGTCCACGCCAGGAACGGGGTTCAGGCCATTAGCGGCAGCCAGCCCAGCAGCAATGAGCACTCTCGTTTTGCACGCACCGGTTTTACGATTCAGCATCTCCACGGAATTCGCCTTCGCAGCTCTTGCCCACTTATCTGCATGCCCCTTATCTAAGTTGTCTGCTATCGCCAAGGAAAGGCCGGGCATGCCCTCGCCAGTTTTACAGCTCACGAAATGGACCTTTACCTGGCTTGCAACCTGAATAGCCGCATCTTCTTCAACATAACGTTTTAGATCACCGAGGCTTTTTCCTTGCTCCCACATCGAATCCAATTTATTCCGGACGAACAAGCAGACCCGTTTTGCACGATGCAACTTTCGAAAGAACTCTGTATCAGCATCATGAAACTTTCCAGCAAAAACGCACAAGAACATATCAAAACTTTCAATATCAAATGATTCCATAAAGTCATTAGCGGGGAATCCCTTCGTTCCGTACCCCGGCAGATCTACCAGCACAACATTTTGGCCGGACCATTCATGGAATTCAGCCTCCTCGGTAGTATCTGTCTTGCCGCCCGTTATCGTGGCCTCAAACCCAACAAGGCTGTTTATCAAACTCGATTTCCCAGCGCCGGGTTGCCCGAACAAGGCAATTTTCAATTGCTGCTTTTCAGACTCTTCTAATTTCTTCCGAAGCTCTTCTGCCGCTGACTCTATTATTTGTTTGTCCATTTGTTTGTCCATTTGTTTATCCAAGATTATGACAACCTCGCCGGCAATTCGCCACGCTCGTCGTCTGCCCACTCTATTTTCAACTCGTACATTTCAGCGAGGCTTTCTAAGAGCGCTGTGTCACCACCATATGCGACATATGCAAGTGCCTTTAGGGTGGAACTAAGCTCAAGTTCAAATTGAGTTACGACGATTGCATCTTCCTCTAACCTTGCGGCTGCTTCAAAGGAAGATACATCATGCCGATCGCCCATCATAGGAATTGGATAATAGACATCTCCAGAGAGAGAGACGCCAATTCCCCCATCTTGCACAGAGATGTTGGCATTGAGGCCGGAGAGATGGCTAGTGATTTCTGAAATGCTTGTCATAATTCATTTACTTCAAACGCTGTGCGCAAAAATGCCTCAAAATGATATAACTTTCGGCCTATGTGTTGCCGGAGTCATACATGCCCTCATCTCTTAATCACCTCGCCAATCTAACCGGCAGTGAGCTAATTAGCGATACTCTCACATACGATGTTGCGGAAGAGAGAGACTCAGCATTGGGGCGTTTTACGCGTTGTGAGTTTTCTTGGGATGAGTTTCAAGATAAATGGAGATCAACTCAAGGGGCTCTCGTTTGCTGGGGTAAATATAGGTTTAATTATGACAAAACAATCCAATACCGTTACTCTTCCCAGCCTTCAACGCGCAACAAATGCGGTTGAAAAGGAATTCATCAAGCACGGCCTCTATACCAAGCGTCTTGCGGAAACGCCTGTTTACCTAATCCCAGCATCTAGCTGGATAATGGCGGAAGGGCTTTATTACTCGGGAGCCGTGCATATGCCTCAAGTTAACATCCTTACACTTGGGCGAGTGCTTGGCTTGAGCCCCAAGCCAGCACTCAGGGAAACGCTCCGCCACGAATTCGGGCACGCCATGCTTGAGCACAACCCTGAGTTGATTTCACCGAAAGAGTGGAAGACCGTTTTTGGTGGTGCGAAAGGAGAATCTTATGAATATGAAATCGACGATGATGATTTCATTACTGATTACGCCCAAACAGATACTGAAGAAGATTTCTGCGAAACGCTAGCTGCATATTTCAGAGTGAAAGGCGATATCGATCGCTACTCTCATTTTGAGGAAATCTATAACAAAATGAAACTCATCCAAGAATTACCCAAACGCATCAAGAAGATGGGCATAAGAGCTTAATGAATCATGATTGAAGTCACACTCACCATCGCACACCGCCTGGCCCTCGCCGCGCTCGCCGCAGTCGTTGTTGTAACGGCTACAGACCGCGCAACGGGTGGGCGTCTCAGTAAATACCTACATAAACAAACCACAGGAAAGGCTCTCTAATGGAAACACCTTTGACAATTCTCACTGCGGTGTTTGCCGCATCTCTTCTCATCGTCGCCGGTATTGACAAAGTAGTCGGCGGCCGTTTAACTAAGACGATGCATGAGGCTAACAAGAAAGATTAGTCTTTCAATTCCGCATCTAAGACTTTCCAGCTAGCATTAGCCCAGTTATATCGCATCCGGCGCTCGCCCCCGTTAGGGCTGCTATTGGAATCGCCATCTTTATAAACAGGCCAGCGCCTTATGAGATTACCGCTGGCGGCCCACAGCCTGTCGTGCCCCATGGTGCCTTCAAGTTGGTCGAGCGTTGGCTCAGGGATTAGTGCAAGCTCGACACCCGAATCGGTGTATTTCAGATATTGCAATGAGCCATAACTGCCCGAGCCAGCGCTCTTTGTAAACAACACGAGCCCAGCAGATTCACCGTAAAACTGATACGGCGCAAAGACCGTGCCGTCGCGCTCGAGGGCGAACCTTTGGGCGGGGAACTCACCGGTTGCAGGAAACTCGACAATAGTTGTACCGACGCTCGCTGCCTCGCCGGCGGGGACGGAAACGCTGAAATCGCGGAAATCACTACTTATATTGAACCTCTCGCCCACTTCGATTTCAGACCCCGGCGAAATGACGCCCACTTGACTGTTGTAAATAAAAACCGCAAATGCGGCGAGGAATAGAATGATGGGAAGGGTGTTTTTTTTCATGCTGCACGCATCCTAAAACACCGCACCGTCTTTTTCCATACAGCTTTGGCAAATTCGCTCGCACCGATTTAGCATTCGATTGCTGCGACTAGCCCTTCTTCAATTGCGTCGGCTAGGCGGCGGGGCTGGCATTTCTCTCGGCAAATCTTCGACGGCCTTAAGTCGGTCGACTAACTCAGGGCGCAGCTCTTTCACCGCAGCGACCATTGGCCCGGCAGTCGCGCCATAGGTGTCAGAATCGCGGCCGATCATGGCGACCCAACTAATGACTTCTGCGCCGGTGCGCTCAAATGGCTCGGTCGGAAAACCTACGGGAAGGAATTCGATCGGGTAAGCGCAATCTCGCTCGGCCCATTGCATCGCCCACACGCCGATTTGAAAAGTAGTCAAAACAAAACCAATATGCTCGATATGTGCAAACGGCCGGAAGGTGTCGGGGTTGAAATCGGCGGCTTCGAAAACCTGCCACGCTTCGGGATGATCTTCCAAGGTTGTATCGCGCCAGTGCTGAACAATGGAGTCTTCTTCACTGCCAAGCCAAAAATCCCAATCGCGTCGGAACGCCACGAGCCAGCTAGGCGAAAGGATTTCCGCACCCGAATCGCCGCTGAGCCACTCTCTATAATTACGAATCAGCCAATTTTGTGCCGCACAACAAATCGCCGGCAAAGGTGCCCAATGCGTGATTAGGCCATGATGCAGGGTGTTGCGGAAAACATCAAAATCGGTTGCGCCCGTCGCGGCAACGATGCCATTGCGCATTAAACTACCATTACTCCAAGCGTGGCGATTGGATTTCCAGAAGGCATAACCACCCTTCCACCAGACTTCCCCATCACGGACGGCACTCAAAGTTGCGCGCGTGGCCATGCCCATGTCGGGCGGATTGCCGTTCATCCAATCGACAAAGTTGTGAGCGATTTTTTCACCGTCAAAGTGTGGGGTGTCGAATTCGTTTTCTTCGGCTGTTGCCAGCCAAGCATCGATGATGGCCCGCGCCATTTCGGCGTCGTCGGTGGGATAGCCGGGCTTAAAACCAAATGCGCCACCGCCGACCGCGGTGAATGGCCAACCAGATGCCTTGTGCTTAAGATAGGTTGAAGCGATTTCATGAAGAGGTTGAAATTCAGATGTCGCGCCAAGCGCGTCGCCCGCGGCAAGGCCGGCCATGAGATTGTAGAGGTTCATGGGCTTAGTTTAGCGGGGAGATTTAGGGTGGGATACCCCTTTTGGCGCAAGTAAGCGGCCCCATTTTCATCCTGATTTCGGCATGATCGAGCCGATGTCCGTGATAGTTCTAAATCTCGATTTAAGTGCAGCATTCAGGCTTGGGGCAATTGCAATCATGACGGCTTGGAAGACATATATGTATATTTGTGCGCCGGATCGAGTGGAGCGCGGTCAGGGAAAAGTGGCATGGTCTAACCTGCCGTTCTGACGGCGTTGATTAAACAACCTAATAAAATCAAGCTAATCTAAATTCTATATAGTATGTCAGCAGGATTAAACCATAGGTGGCTACGAAGCCACCGTCAATTATCATGAAAACCGACAACCACAACCAACAAAAAACTTGAGGGGCCCTCTGTCGCTCGCCATTTATTGCGCATTGACGCTATTTCTTCTACCGCTTGTATTTCCAACACAAGATGGCAGGCATCACTTTGGGAAAGAATTCAACAGGCTTTGGGGGAGCATAAGCCATGCGTGAAAAACGATTTATCCTTACCTTATGCGGCACGAGCGTTTTAACGAATATAGCACGCAATCAAGAAGAGCGAAAGCTCATCAGAAAGTGTACTAATGTCAAAGACAAGGGCGACATCCCTAAAAAAGACAGAGAGGAGCTTGAGCGATTACTTAATTATAGTAAACATAAATTAAGCGAGGCGGACGGATTTGAAGCCACCAAGATGTCGGCAGAGCTGAATGCTCTAAACAAACTCTGCTCGGGATTTCCAAAGAATCGACAAGACATCCATATGCTTCTCTGCAGCGACACCTGGCTTGGCCATGAAGTCGCAAAGGGCCTTTCTCGGTGGATAAATACCCAGCTCGCAACTGAAGCAATCAATATTCAGAGACAGACCGACTTGCAAACTCAAGATGTTGAACTTTTTCAGAATTCACTCAAAGACCTGATCAAAAAACTATATGAAGAGCTACCTAGTTATTCCGGTAGCGGCCATAAAGTTATTTTCAATTTAACTGGAGGCTTTAAACCTGTTCAGGGCTTCCTGCAAAGCATCGCACATTTTTTTGCCGATGAATGTGTTTATATTTTTGAATCATCTTCCGTGCTATTAACCATGCCAAGATTACCCGTCGAGCTTGCTACACCGAACAGTATTAAAAAACATATCAATTTCTTTCGAAATATTGACCTGCAGCCAAAAAATCCCATTCCTTCAGACATCCCAGACACCCTCTTGCTCGTTTCTGGTAGAGAATGCACTCTTTCTGCGTGGGGTGACCTTATTTGGAATGAGGCCAAAAAAGCCTTATACAATGAGCGAATACTCGATAGCCCAAATGAAAACAAAATCAGATATGGAAAGCAATTTCGGCGAGATATCAACGGGATTGAGCAAGATCGCATTTTTATTTTGAACAACCGCCTTGACCAATTGAACAGATATCTTTACGACAAAAAGAATTTATGTTCACTCGACTTCAAAAAACTTCGAGGAAACCCGACACCGCCCTCGACTCATGAATTTGATGCTTGGGCAGACGGTGCCGCTTACCGAGTCTTTGGGCATTTTGAAACTGACACTTTCGTCCTAGACAAGCTCGCTAAGGGTCTTCATTAATCGAGCTAGATTGGTCTAGCGCAATCCTTTCTCCGAACCAACACACACATGTCATACAGTGAAGACAGAGCACAATCGATTATCGAACAAATACTAAGCGAGGCGGCCCTAGATCGATTCGACGGGCACCCACTATATGCCTATCGAATGTCCCACGAACTGTTCCAAAAATCCCAAGCGATCTTAACTCAGCATCGTTCATCTTTGCTCGCAAAGAGACCTAGCATGAGTTCGCTATTCTGCATTTTCTCTGCTGAACTATTAGTCAAAGAATATGCGGGTGGATCCTGGACTTGGAACTTGATTTTTGACGCTCTAAATCAGGTGACACCTGAATTGCAAAACGAGCTCTACCCTATTGTCCGAAAAGGAATGCGCTGGTGGCGAAGGGATATCGCCACAAGTCAGGCCGGCCGTCGCCAATACCTGAGAAGCCTAATGAAAGAAGGTGGCTTCCCTTCCTACTTCTTGCAAAAAGAAGGCTCAATTCGAGATTATTTCCGGCAAGTACTTGCCCACCAAGAGATGAACCCCGCTCTTGGCCTGGAAGACTTGACCATGGCTTACGCCCAGGACTTGCCAAAGGAATGGCGCAATACTAGTTTCTGCGCGCTAGCAGAAAACTTGCTCGAACAAGTAATGAAATTGCGCGCTGAGTTCCCGGATATTGGAAATGCGAAAGAATTAGACATTCTATCTCCCAGCTGGAGGCAAACATTTCCACTAAATTTAAGCGCAACAGGCGCTATCACTTTAATCGAAGGGCTCCTGCGTGCCCCACGGAAAACGCACAAAGAAGGGCGAAAGCCCAAACTAATTCTCGCTCTTCACTTAAATGGCGAGTCTGCCACGGTCGAGCGGCTCATCCATTTACCAAGAGCGTTAATAGCGTCAAACGACACGACTGACTCGCGCCTGAGACTTTGCTTAACTTCTTCAAATGGTGCAAGAATCGACCTGCCATCAGCACGACTTGATTATCAACAAACGCAATATGTACTTGGTGAAAGAACTCAACGAATACCAATTCCCACGCAAACTTGCTTGGCAAGCTGGTCTTTAACAGCAAACGGAAAAGGCTATGAGTTGCGAGATGCTTCAAACATTGAAAAGGTGCCTTGGGTTTTTTCAAGGAGCAACCCCTACTTACCATTTCAATACTTAACTGTGGGCAGCATAGAGGGCGACGCTCCGGTGCTCTATATCGCTCTTCCTGAAGACGCAACGACATCAGGGCATTGGAAGAAAGTTGCACAGATCCCAGAACATTCACGCATTCTGTGGGAACTTAGCACAGATGGGCAAGCAAGCCTCGGCGACGCGACCTACAATTTCGCACCAAAAGCAGAAACAACGAGCTTGCGTAATTTTTCTCTGAAAGGTGAGCTATCACCGTTTCAATCGAATTTCGGCCTCTGCTATATGCATGCACCATCTCTTTTTGCCACAGCGGGCGACAGCGATGATTCAGAAAGAATCTCGAGTGGTTTGCAATGGAAGGGAAGTGAGCCCGGCGCACAGTGGCAAGAACTCAATCCAGACTACTGCCTGGGCGAGGGGAAGCTGCGTCTTTTTCGAAACTCGCAAACTCTCTTCTCTGAAGACCTTGTCATACTACCAAGATTGGAGGTCGAGTATCGCCGGATTCAATCGGATTGCGGGCATATCAACCTTTACTGTGACTCACTTGAAAAGGCAACGCCAATAGCAAACGCTGATTTTCTTTTTAAGACAACAGATTACAATTCTGTGGGCGATGCTTGGGTTGTAAAAGTGATAAGAGCTTCAGCTAAAGAAAAGCTTAGCCCAATCGGCCTGACGCTATCTTTTGCGAACGGCAACCATGCAACGATTGAAGTTGCGGCTCCCTTTTCTTCTTGCTATTTCCTTAACCAACACCACGAAGTTCTGACAGCTAATGATTGGGTATCAATACGCCAGCTTAAATCATGCAAAGTAAAAGTTTTTGCTACACCGAGATGCAATGCGTCAATCAAAATCAGCTACCAGAATAACCGCCACGGTTTTTCGTACATCTTACTTCGGGGCGACGAGCAAGAAGCCAGAGGCTCAGAGATTAGAGTCTTTGACCTTGACGACTTCGCCAATCAAACAGAAGCCTACTTTAATGCGGCCTGCCCCGATCTTGATAGCCAAATGACCCTTTCCCTATTCGTCTCCAATCATGGCGAAACGCAGCAACAGCTTGCGAAAATCATCTTGAAGCGTTTTTCTTTTTCTTTTGATACCACTATTTCCTCCGTAAACGAAGAAGTACATTTGCAACTCTCACCGAAACCAAAAGAATATGAAAAGATTGATGTTCTCGCCCGACCGGCCTGGAGCCCAACAAGCCCCCCGACAGAATTAGAAAAAGGCCGAGATGGCGCTTGGCTATTCGCGACAAGCCACCACAAGGGCCCTTGGCTCATCACAGCGGGGGCTGGCTGGTCTCAAGAGGTCCGCCCCACCTTGATGACATCTTCAGATGATTTTGTCGATTCCTTAGAGCCCGAATTGCTCGATAGTGCTCTTCTAAAAATATTCAACGAATATCAAGTCGACCTGCGCACCAAACGCTATCAAAGCGAGCTTCTGCCAATTCTTGAATCTGACATCTTGCACCCTGAATGGGAATATACACTTCCATTCCTAAAAAGCACTCGCGAGTTACCAGCAACCACCTTTGACCTTTTAAGAGTTTTTACCTCTAGTCCAAAGTCTATGGCAATGGCAGCAATCCGAATGTGCCATGAGCCAGAGTTTGATTGCTGGCAAGAAGCCATGCAAGAACTCGCGTTTGACTGGAGCTTTGTCTCAAGAAACACATGGAAACATGCCCTCGGGCTTCTTGAACAAAATGAAGTCCCGGAATCCTTCGTTGCGGGGGTTTATAAAAAACTTAAAGATACATTCGGTGAAGCAGTAACCATGAACGAGCAAACCAATCCGGGGCATGTCAATAACCCCAAACGCCACATTGATTTTTTGCGAGAGATCACCTCATTAACTGTAGATTTTAAATCTAACAACGCCCAACGATTTTGGCCTCAACGGCTTAGCAAGCCCCGCCATGACCCATTAAACATCATTGCCATAATGGCCTCTGGCTCTGACCATTGGCGCGAATCCATCTTAGCTGCCCCAATCGTCATGATGGAATTCGCCCTCGACAAGCAGGTCAGCCCAATGTCCAACATCTGTAAGATACACCTACTTCGTGCGCGAGCTTTTGACGCCACTTACCTAAAGGCAGCCACGCAAATCTACATTGAATATGAGCTCTCAAAACAATCGTGATTTGTTTGGCAATGTCGCCGACAGCATCCTCAAGCAAAGCGTAGATGCCAGCCTAGGCCTATACGCGCCCCGCAATCGGGCCTTAGCCTCTCATCTAAAGAAGCAGCTCGGCCAAACATTCGGTGACGGCGACTCCTTCCTGGCGGCACCCGTTCTAGAGGCTTTATTTGAATGGGAGAATCACTCAACTCCAGTTTCAAATTGGAAGAACAAAGACGGCGAAGGGCTTCACCCCGATTTAATCGAAGCTCTTAATCAACCCCCAGAACAATACGCTCACAATGCTTTCCGCAAAGAGTGGCACCCCTACAAGCATCAACACATAGCTTGGGATGCTCTCTCACAGCATGATCCCAAATCTGTAATCATCAGTACAGGTACGGCCTCGGGAAAAACCGAAAGTTTCCTAGTGCCCATTCTTGACGACCTAACGAAGCAGCAAGACTTAGGCGAAGGAGTGCAGGCGCTGTTCTTATATCCATTGAATGCCCTGATCCATAGCCAAGAAGAGCGCCTTGCGGCCTGGACCTCTGGATTAACGCAACATGGCATTCAGTTTTGCCTCTACAACCGGCACTTGCCACACAACGCGCCAATTAGGAATCAACGCAAAAAACCATTCCAAACGATAAGTCGAGCCCAACTTTGGAAGAGTCCGCCGCAATTGTTGATTACCAACGCCACCATGCTTGAATACCTCTTGCTGAGGAACAAAGACCGACCTATTTTGGAAAAGTCTCAAGGCAAACTGAAATGGATTGTATTGGACGAAGCCCACACATATCTTGGCTCAAATGCTGCTGAAATCTCACTCTTACTTCGACGAGTCATGCATGCTTTTGGCGTTAGGCCAAATCAAGTGCGTTTTATCGCAACCTCAGCAACGATTGGCGATGAGCAAGCGACTGAAAAGTTAAGGAAATACCTAGCTGATTTATCAGGGGCCAGTATTGAACAGATTACGGTCGTTACAGGGCGCAGACTTCCCGCAAAAATCACAAACGACGGGGCAGGTGCGGTGCCCCTGCTCAGCGAAATATCCGCTGCGATGCCACAAAAAAATTATGAAAGGTTTTGCGCGAGCAAGACATGCCTTGACCTCAGGCTTTCTCTTGCCCAAACCCCGCGCAGCATTAATCAAGTCAAAGACGCTCTAAATGCAGCACTTCCCCCTGACGCACAACTGAATTCGCATGAAGCGCTCGAGTTCTGCGACCGACTCGCGGAAGCCGAAAGCCATCAGGGTGAATATTTCCTTCCCTTGCGCATTCACTTTTTTCAACGCACGCTACCAGGCATTTGGGCATGTTCGTCTGCCCTGTGCCCCGATACATTTGCGGCGCAAAAGTGGAGATACGGCAAGTTGCATTTTCATCGACGAGAGACTTGCTCCACTTGCGAATCAAAGGTCTTTGAACTTCTTTTTTGCAGGCAATGCGGAGAAGAATACCTGCTTGCGGAACGAGTGCCGCCAAAAAAAGAGGGTGCAGCAGACAAGCTAATGCCCACAGTGCTAAGCGTTGAGAGCAAACTCCCTGACATCGCTTTATTGCAATCAAGGCCGAAAAACAGGCACACATGCCAACCCGAAGAGTTTTGTCCAAGAACAGGGAAGATTGCAGACAACCTTGATATTGAAGACGCACAAGCCGTTGTTATTGGTAATGGCTCTCCGGACAAATTAAGGTGTTCTCATTGTCTCGGGATTCATTCTGAATTGCGCACGACCTTAAAGAGCTTTACTCCCACAAACGCTTTTCTGCTTCGAGCGTCTGTTCCCGAACTGCTTAGACATATCCCTACGACCGATTCAGGCAGCAGCGGGTTGCTTGGCGGAAGCCGACTTCTTACCTTCACAGATAATCGGCAAGGCACAGCTCGGTTCGCTGCGGGCATGCAAGCCGACGCCACGCGCTCGCATATGCGCTCCCTTATCACCCATAAGTTATGGAAAAGCCAGCCGGTTTTAACGGCGAAAGATCTAGAAACAAAAATAGACTTAGAAAAGCAAGTCAGCGATTTGCTCAATCATATTAAGTCAAACCCTCAAGCAAAAGGGATATTAGAGAGAACAATTCAAACGCTGAGTGATCAACTTCAAACACTTGACGACGACGATAGCGTCAATAGTCTTTCTTGGCAATCGATTGAGCGTCAAATATTAAATGACCCTATTGTTCGAAGTTGGTATCCACGAATTCATCGCTTCCACAAAGAGCTTGGCGGACTAAATGAAAAAGAATGGGCCGAGCTCGGCCTTTACAGAGAGTTCATCAATCGCCCTAAAAGAGCCAACTCGCTTGAGACCCTTGGCTTAGTTGCGCTCGGATACCCAGACATTAATGCCATATCCAAGGCGCCAAATGGATGGCCACTATCTTCAGAAGAGTGGAAAAACCTCCTTATTCTTTTACTTAATTTCCAATTCCGTGGCAAAGGAGCACTGCAAGTAGATTGGCGCATCATGAGGTGGCTTGATACTCCTGTCAAAATCCAGTCCGTGCTTGCTCCAGGAGACGAAAAAGAAAATGATTTTCAAGCCTACTGGTACAACCCCAACGCAACTGTCCAGAATCGCTTTCAGCGGATGCTGGCAAAAACACTCGGCCTTGACATTCAGTCGGACGCCGGGCGTACACGCATTGCATTTTGGCTCGACCTTGCTTGGAAAACACTGCTCGAGCAAAAACTAATTACTAAGGAAGACTCTTATGAAGGCCATCGACTCAACTTGCCAAATAAGTGCATACTCTTTGCGCCAAAAAAAGGATACATCTGCCCTATTACGGGCCGTTTCTTTAGCGAAGTTTTTTGTGGATATTCACCCTTTCAGTTTTCAACAGAGAATCAAAATAATGACGAAAAATGCCGCGAAATAACGATGCCAAGTATTTCTCCAGATTCTTGCTACCCCAAAAACCACAAAAGCGGTGCGGTCAAAAACACCCAAATGCAAGAGTTTCTTCAGTCTGACCCGCTCGTCGTCGAAGCTCGTCGCCTGGGCATCTGGTCTGACTTGTCCGATAGAATTGCTGAATTTTCTTGCCTATTTACTACAGGGGAACACTCTGCTCAACAAAACTTTCAGACCCTCAGCACTCTCGAAACAGAGTTTAAGCAAGGCGAGGTCAATGTGCTATCCTGCTCAACAACAATGGAAATGGGTGTGGATATTGGCGGCCTAAATGCTGTCTGCATGAACAATGCCCCCCCTGGCCCCGCCAACTATCTGCAACGATCCGGTCGAGCGGGTCGCCGAAATCAGAATAAGGCCATTGTGCTTACTCAGTGCCCGAACCGCCCTCACGGCGAGGCACTTTTCGACAATCCGCTCTGGCCTTTTGAAACGGCCAACCCTGTTCCGACGGTTTCGCTAAATAGCGAGCGCATTGTTCAAAGGCATATCCACGCTTTTTTACTCGGCGCGTTCCTCAAAGAGTATTCATCCGCAGGCATGTATTCCGACTGCAATTGGTTCTTCCACGCCGACATGGCTGCAGATTCATTAAGCAATCGCTTTCAAGAATGGTTGCTCGACGCGAGTACACAAAGCAAGGACATCGCCCAGGGCATAAAATTGCTTAAAAAATACACAGCCCTTGAGCATGTGAGCCATCAAGAACTTGCCCATAAATGTCGAAAGCATTTAATTCGTGTTGCAAGCGCATGGTTAACTCAAGATCAAATATTAATCGAGCAGTTAGAAGACGAGGGTGGACTTTACCCCACCGAGAAAACTGCAAATCCAGTCCAGAAAGCGATTGCAAACCAAATCACCCGCCACCGTAAAGAATACTTATTCAAAGAGCTTTCTAAGCGCAGTTTTCTACCAAGCCATGGTTTTCCTATTCATGTTGTGCCTCTTGTCACCTCAACAATTGAGTCACTTATCGGACACGAAAAACAAGATTATCGAGCCAACAAGAGTGATTTCCCTACACGCGAACGACCCATTGCGATTCGAGAATATGCACCTGGCAATACTGTCATTATTGATGGCTTAGCTTATCAAGCCGCGGGCTTGAACTTGAATTGGAAAATTCCTGCTAGCGATGAAAACATCAAAGAAATCCAAGATTTAAAGTTTGCGTGGCAATGCAATAAGTGCGGCTCTGCCGGAGTTGAGACAAAGACCACGAAACAATGTTCGCAATGTAAGAGTGAAATAAATGCACGCCAATATATCGAGCCCGCTGGATTTGCCGTAGACATTCGGGCAAAGCTCAATTCAGATTTCACGAGCCGCAACCGCCCACGCTTTCACAAACCTCAGGTCTCGGCAGGTATGGGCTCTTGGCAACGAGCGAGCTTTGGGCGAGCAAGACATGACGCCAATGGTGTGCTCTTCCACTCTTCTGCGGGCGAGTCAAAAAAAGGCTACATGCTATGTCTTGCGTGTGGTCGCGCAGTCCCTGAAACGCGCAATGGGGTAATCCCGAAGTCATTCAGAAACCATTCTAAATTACGCAGCGGCAACATGAAACGAGGGACGCACATTTGCTTATCAAATCAAAACGCTTACCAGATCAAAAGAAGTTTATTGCTTGGAGCAACACACCAAAGTGATGTCATTGAAATCCAAGTTTGGGGATTCAGCAAGAATTGGCTACAAGGCGAAGATGATGCGGTTGCCACGACCTTGGCAATTGCTCTTCGCAAGGTCATCGCGCAAAAGTTAGCTATTGACGAGCGTGAACTGGGGTGGGCCGTTGAGCCACGCTTTCAAGGGCAAGAGAAGCGGCACTCTATCTTCATCTACGACAATGCCGAAGGGGGCGCAGGATACGCGAGACTCGCTCTTGAATTGCTGCCATCTCTCTTTCAAGACTTGCCCAAGACTCTGCAATGCCCACAGAAATGTGACCGTTACTGTCACTCGTGTCTGTTGACTTATGACACGCAATACGACGCGGACAAAATTGTCCGCGCAAAAGCGTTTGCGTTTTTGACAGGCAAGCTATTTTCATAGATTCCTGAACCTAGCAATCAGAGCCGCGATCCGAAGACCGCGGAGACGGCATGAACTTGCCCCTTTGGGCGGCCTTACTAGAGGCTTCAACGGGGCCGCGATCCAAAGACCGCGGAGACCTAAGCATAGTGTTGCTCTTGCTGGAGAATTACGATGCGCTTCAACGGGGCCGCGATCCAAAGACCGCGGAGACCGGTAATCGTCATCTTGTTCAGTAACGATGATGGGATGCTTCAACGGGGCCGCGATCCAAAGACCGCGGAGACTTGACATCTGGCCCAGTTAAGGGGTACCTCTCCCTAAAGCTTCAACGGGGCCGCGATCCAAAGACCGCGGAGACTTGCAGTGCATCCAGTGGGTATCGGCTCCCTCCCTTTGCTTCAACGGGGCCGCGATCCAAAGACCGCGGAGACCCGAGATAATTATCGGGAGCATCCTGATAATTATCTTCGCTTCAACGGGGCCGCGATCCAAAGACCGCGGAGACGGTCGTAAACTTTGCGCTTAGGCCCGTGGGATTGCGGAGCTT
>Ga0233445_1001795_pt1 | contig 15350 bp, 19 predicted proteins | sample SI_124_October20_5_FD_182779 | JGI IMG/M metagenome (GOLD analysis project Ga0233445, IMG submission 182779) | Seawater microbial communities from Saanich Inlet, British Columbia, Canada - SI_124_October2016_100_MG | ecosystem: Environmental > Aquatic > Marine > Inlet | place: Canada: British...
TCTTTATTGAGAGATGGTATTAAGGGTAGTGAGCAGGAAGTTATTATGAAAGCATTAATACAGTTAGGGTTTGAAGAAATTACAGAAGTTCTTTATGGTGCTGTATACAATCTTACATTAGATGATAGTATGTCCGAAGATGAGCAAAGGTTGAGGATTAAAGAAATGTGTAGTACAAATATTATTAATACTAATCTATATGATTTTAAAATCAAACTTATTGAGGAATGACAATGTGGAATAATAGAAATGGACAACCTTTGGTTATTGGATTTGCTGGTAAGGCCCGAAGTGGTAAAGATACAGCTGGAAAACATTTGGTAGAACAGTATCAGTTTGCACACTACTACTTTGCAAAACCTTTGAAAGAAGCAACCAAAATAATGTTTGGTCTTACTGATGAACAAATTAAAAATAAAGAAAAAGCAGCAGAACCTTGGGGTAGATCACCAAGAGATTTATATCAACGGTTAGGAACTGATATTGCCCGTAACATTGATATCAATGTATGGGTGAAGGGTGCAGATATATTTATGAGAAATAATCCTGGCCGTTCTATTGTTATCACTGATGTTCGTTTTTCTAATGAAGCATTCTGGATTAGAGATCAAGGTGGCATTGTTGTTTACCTTCAAAGTGAAACTAGAGGTATTCATGAACATACTGGACATTCAAGTGAGAATGGTTTGAAGGGTGACGATGTTGATATCATTATACAGAATGATGGAACTATCAATACTCTCTATGAAAAGATTGAAGAACTTAAAACTGAAAGGTCTTTTGCGTGAGTGAAACAGGATATAAAGAATATACTTTGAAGGATGTAAAAGATTCAGCTGATAGGAAACTATTTACAGTTGTTTCTACATTCGCTGGTGGTGGCGGAAGTTCTACAGGGTATAAGTTAGCAGGTGGTCATGTACTTGCAATGAATGAATTCCAAGAAATTGCTTGTAAAACATACTCTGCTAATTATCCTGATACTACAACTATTTGCAAAGATATCAGAGAATTGCGTGTCGAAGAAATTTTTGATGCAGCTAAGATTAGACCAAGAGAATTAGATATATTTGATGGCTCTCCCCCTTGTCCGCCATTCTCTATGTCAGGTTCAAAGAGGAAAGGTTGGAATAAAACTAAAAGGGTATATGGAAAGGTTCAAACTAATATTGAAGATTTAACATTTGATTTGATTAACCTAGCTAAAGATGTTCAATCTAAGGTTATTGTATGTGAAAATGTTAAAGGTTTGACTATGAATTATGCTAGAGATCACATGAAAAAGATGATTGAAGGTTTTGAGAATATCGGATATACAGTTGTTCATAGAGTATGTAATGCATCTTTTCATGGTGTACCACAGAAGCGTGAAAGAGTTTTCATTGTCGGTGTTAGAAATGATGTGATGGAAAAACTAGGACTAAACATTATCAGCTTAGGTGAAAAGGTTTTTCCAGTACCCTATAAATTACAACCTACACAAAAAGATGCTATATATCATTTGTTAGAAGATGAAGATAATCTTGCAGAAGGTAAAATCTTAGAAGATAAAATGAGTGGTAGCACTACTGGTCAATGGGTTAAGATGATGCCAAAAGACCCGCCTAAATATGTATCTGTTGGTGATTATAACCCTAAAGGTAATGGCTTTCAAACAAGACGCTTAGGTTGGGATCAAGCTTCTAATACTATTTTGGAAAAGGGATTAATGGGTCAGTCACATATTCATCCTATTTGTGATAGGGGATTTACTACTCAAGAAGCAATACGACTTATGGGTTTACCTATTGACTTTAAACTTGAAGGTACATTAAAAGAAAAACTTGCTAGAATTGGTTTGATGGTTGCACCACCGCAACTTAAAAGGATTGCAGAAACAATTTATGAAAATATTTTGAAACCGTATAAAGAGATAGAATATGAAGATATTCAAAGCTGAAATAGAACATAACGAAAAAGAAACTTCAGAAAAATGGGTTGGCAAATTTGTTTCAGATGACTGTTATAACAAAGTATTTAAACACAATGAAGATTTCAAAGTAGTAGCACCTGCTAAAAATATTTTTGGTGAATATGAACCCATCGCAATAGTAGTAAAGAATGCTTTTTCTAAAGAAGATCATACTCTTGTAAAGGATACTCTTTTTTCAATTGAAGAAACATCTAATATGAGAGCTAATTGTTCTGGCCCTATTGATAAAGAAAGATTACTTGAAGAAAAAGGTTGGGTAGAAAATGTTGATTACAAATTAAGAACACCTAATTCTTATTATACAAAAAGGTCTGATGGCTCATGGGGCGACATAGCTGTAGGACAGGATATACATTCTTTACTTCTTGGATATAAACGTGGAAGGTTTACTGGAAAAATTCAGTTGTCTGCTTGGGCTAGAGATAATGAAGAAAGATGGAAAATCTTATTGAAGATTGCTGATGTAAATGCTGAGGCTTTCAAGAAAGGCTGTACTGATAGATATGTAAAACAGAAAACATTTGCAGAAAAACATATAGATAAAAATCATAGAATGGGTATGTTTACAGCATTCTCTCCGAATAAATACAACGAGGAACAAACTAAACAGATGTCCTTGCACATAGATAAGGGTGATACTGATTTAGGATTTACTACAATGTGTGTATTTAGGGTAGACAAGTATGATGGAGCATATCTAACATTTCCAAGATGGGAATGTGCTGTAGATGCAGATGATGGTGATGTTATTATTGCTAATTCCAGACAAGTTCATGGAGTATCACCTATACATGGCAAAGGAACAAGATTATCATGTGTGGCTTATTGTGATAAGAATGTTGCAACTCTAGCTAGTGGTGAGATACTAGCACGTCCAGAACAATTGATTGGACAAACTTTTAAAAAGGAAGGTGTGAAGCCTAACGATTTGGAGGCATTCTTATGATAGCACTTGTTATGGGTAGAGGCGTTGAGGGTTGTGGTGTTACCAGATACACTATTGAATATAAGAATTGGTTAGAGAAGCAGTGGGAAGGTTTGCAAAGGAAAAGACTCCTAATATAGAGGGTTTTTTTAAGTAAACTTTTTCCTTGTGTAATGAATACCATTATGTTATAATGGTTATAATAATAAGAAATATTAAGAAATATTAAGAAATAAGGAGTAATATTAAGTGACAACTAAACCGATGGAAAGAAGGGCTAAAAAGAAGAAATGGGAAAAGATATTAGAGGAAATGAAAAATCCTCCAGTTCCATTGACCAAAGAAGAAAGGATCAGAGGAATCAAACGGGCCAATGCTGAACTTTTTAAGATTCTTAAAGAAGAACTATCTTTAAATCAGATTAAAATTATTGCTGACCCTATGAGAACAGGAAAAACTTATAAGAGTATTGAACAGCTCATACCTTTGTTGAAAGAATCTAGGGTTGATCTAATTATTATGACTGCACCTCTTAATGGTATTATTACACAAAATCTCGACCACTTGAAAGATGTTGCACAGAGTCGTGGGTATCATGTTGAAGATAGCCCGGCCAGAATTCTTAAACTCCTAGCTAGAGGTGACAGAGTTATAACATATTTATCCAATGCTGGTGCTTATAACATTGCCAGTGTAGGAGCGAAAATATTAAAGAAAATTGATTTAGATCAGGTGAAAGTCGGAACAATTGTTGATGAAGGAGATTATGGTTCGATTAGTGATAAAGGACTTACAAATGCATCAAAGGGAACTCCTGGCCCAAAATTCCTAGCAACAATGTATAACTTTTTGAAACAAATTTGTGCGAAATCACCCCATACTTATCTTTTGACTGCTACACCTAATTATGAGCAGAATGGTTTTATTACTTCAGCAGATAAATGTAGTTTTAAAGTTTTAAAACCAAGAAAGAAGGGAGAACAGAATATTTATGCTGGACAAGTTGGTTGGGTAGGTGATGCTAAGTTTTATGATTTTGGGTCAAATAGTATATTCAACATTGGTAACAAATCTGTTGACGATGCTTTGTTTGATATGTCTACAAGTTTAGTTACTATTGATACTGAAACTGGATGGAAACGATCAGCTATGATTCAAGTTAGTGATAATGATGAGGATTATCCTGCTTATCTACCAGTAGGTCATAAGGATGCCAAAGAAGCAAAAGAGCCAGTTGGTGTGGTTATGGAGATTGCAAACAATCCAAAAGTCAAGGCAAATTTTCTTAGATTAGTAGATGAAGATACTTATATTGGTGCTATATTGAGTGCTGATGAAAAATGTCTTTTTAACTTAAAGGGAGAAGTTTTAGATATATCTAAACTTAGTAAAGTTTCCGATAAATTAGAAAAACTTGGTTTTGATACTATTTCTGGTAATATAGAAGATATAATTTATGATGCGATTGATGACCAAGATAATCCACTACGGTTATTGATGGTAAAGATGATGGCAGGGAGAGGTGTTACATTACGAACTATTAAAGAATATCTGTCCTTCAAGATGTCTGAAACATACAGTCAATGGGAACGTACAGCTCCCGAATGGAAGGATAATATCACCCATCCAGAAGAACTTGGACATATTACAGAATCATCTATACAAACTTATGGACGTGCTAAATCTTTATATGTTGTTAATGGTGACAAAGTTGTTGACAATGATGAATTTTGGGGTGAAGATATTTGTGGTGATTTAAAAAATCTACCAGATTTTGACTATCGAATTAATACTGCTAATTATTATTTGGGAAGTTCCAAAAAGGCAGAGGCTTCTTTTGAAAAATTCTTGGAATATGATGCTTGTGTTCCAGAAATGATGGCAAACGAGAAAGTTGGTTTCGGTAGTGTTGTCCCTTGCCCCCTTTGTGGTTGTCCTTCTAATGGTCATTGTCAAAACCATGAAAATGTAGAAGATATTGAGAAATATATTACACCTACTATAGATCGTGGTAGTGTTACAGATGAACTTAAAATTGAAGGTTCATAATGACACTAAACGGAGTGTATCATACAGCAAAGATTGGGGATATAATATATAGTTTACCTGCTGTTTATTTGAGAGGTGGAACTAAGTATTATAAAATCAAAAGGGAAGGGGTATGCGAATACCTCAAACCTTTACTAGAAGCTCAACCCTACATTGGTAGGGTTGAGTACTCCTCAAACGGAAATGATTGTGAGCTGGATTTCAGTAACTATCAGGCGTTGTATAAGTTATACCTTAGAGGAAACTTAACTTATATGCATTTGATATGTGCTGGTATCCGAGCTCACCACTTTCCATTAAAGATCAGTAAGTTGTCAATAAAGTCAGACCATTTATCCTATGGGAATGTAGATATTGACTTAGATACCCATAGAAATATACCAATTTGGTCTGATGAAAAACCATGGCTTACTAATATAGAACCAAAACACGTTGCAGATATTATTATTAACATTACTGATAGATACCATGATTGGAAAAATCACGGAGTTAAAGAACATGATTTTAGAAACTTTGATTATACATTATGTAAGGATTATGATTGTGGCTTCATTGGTTTAGATAATGAATACCAATTGTTTGTTGATAGGTATAAGTTTGAACCGAAGTTCATCAGGGTGAGTGATGCTTTAGAAACTGCACAAATCATAAAAGGTTCTAAGCTATTCGTTGGCAATGCTTCATCCGCAAAAGCAATCGCAGAGGGAATGAAACATCCAACCCTTATGGAGATTTCTAAAACATATCCAGATTGTATTCCTATGCATAAACATGGTTATCATTTTATATCAAAGGAATTAGTTGAACATTATATAAATAATGATACACCTTATGCAGAGTTTCCAGTAATTGAGCCCAAACAAGTAGTTAAACCTAAACAAGCTTTAGAGGGGTTTTTTAAATGACTGATAAAGATATAGAAATCACAGAATATTTTGAGTGTGAATGCTATTCAAATAATCACTTAATGGCAGTTAAATATTACAAAGAGAGTTTAAGTGATGAACAGAAAGAAAAATGGCCTGAGCAGGAATTATGGGAATGGATTTCCTTTCATGTGCAAATGTCTCACTACCTGCCTTGGTATAAAAGGATTTGGTATGGATTAAAATTTATGATTGGATTACAAGATCACGGTTGTAGTTGGTCAGAAACACTTATAGAAAATATAGAAGATAAAGAACGAATGATTAGTTTATTGAAGAAATATAAAGCATGAAAGAAACAATAGTATGGAGTATGATATGTATTGCTGTTGTCATGTGTTTAGGTCTAGCATTGTATGAGTTGAATAACTTCATGGAAAGTTGTCAATGTGTTAGTCTGTAAGGAGAGATGTTTGATCTTATAAATAGTGGTACAGGGGAAGATTGGCGTCTTCCCCGAATACCTAAACACAATTTTATCGGAAAGGATAAAATCATGTCTAAATCTATTTATACCCACAAACATCACATAGTTCCAAAACACGCTGGTGGTTCAGATGACCCTAGCAATCTCAAAAAACTTACAATAGAAGAACACGCCTTAGCTCATAAGAAGTTATTCTTTATCTATGGAAATCCAATGGATGAAATAGCATATTTGGGCTTAGAAGGAATGATAGATAAAGCAGAATGTATAAGAAGGTCTTTATCTGAAAATGCAAAGAGAGTGAATAAGAAATGGCCAGCAGGAACAAGAGGTCATTGGAATTATTCTAAAGCTAAAGGTAATGGAAAAAACTTCAAGACAGATAAAACTTATGAGATTACATTTCCAGATGGAAAAAAGGAAACTATCAAAGGTTTGTCAAAGTTTTGTAGAGATAATGAATTGAATCTAAAAGCCTTTCATAAAGGTTGTATTCAGCGAGAAAGAAAACACAAAGGATATAGTGCTGCACGAATTGTCGTATAATTGATATAGTTGAACCATTTAAGAACCGGCTATCGTATGCCGGCACCTCCACCAATTTTTCCCTTATACCAAATTCGGGGGTGAAAGGATTCGATTGGATGAGCGATTCTATATTGACGACACCGAGAAGAATGGTGGCTCGGTTATCAACCATTCAAATCACAAATGCTAACGATTATTCGTATGCAATTGCTGCGTAGTCTTTGACTAAGTAGCGGGGTTTGGTAGTTTTCCTAGCAACAGAAAAACTACCGCCTATTATTCCGGCGTGGCACAATTGGTAGCGCACTCGACTGTTAATCGAGTTGTTGTAGGATCGTACCCTACCGCTCCGGCGGTAGCTACCGCCGGAGCCAAAAACCTTGTTTACCTATGGATTTCGACAAAAAGACCCCTTAAAACGCATCTAAGGGCCTTAAAATATTTGTTTTGTTGTTTTATAAGGGTTTACACAGTATTTAACTTTCAGCGGGTGTAGCTCAGTGGTAGAGCTTCACGTTGCCAACGTGAATGTCGCGAGTTCGAGCCTCGCCACCCGCTCCAAACAAGGAAAACTTCTTCCTTGTATTACCAATACCATTATGATATAATGGTTATACTAAAGTGATGAATGACTCATCACTAATTTGATGTTTAATTTTTAGGAGATTTATTTTATGCGTAACACAACTGTTGGTCAACCAAAAGTAGGTATGAAGAATGCTCGTAAAATCACCCGAGCAGAAGCAGACGTAACTGGATTGCCTCGTTGGGTAGAGATTTACACTTCACCTGCTACTGGACAAACTGCTTTCAAGGATTGTGATCTTGATGGCGGAGCAAAGGCTGTCTTTGCTTGTCGTAAAGCACTAAACTCTCATTGGGGTGTTTAGTCTTTAACTAATCATGGGGGGATGGGCAACCATCTCCCCTATTTTATTATGAAAACATTCATACTCATATTTTCATTTTTAATATTAAGTGGATTTACGAAAGTTTCAAATGAAGAACTTACTTGTTTGGCTCAGAACATTTATTTTGAAGCTAGAGATCAAATTACTAAAGGTCAGATTGCAGTTGCACTTGTAACTATAAATAGAGTGAAGAGTAGAAGATTTCCAAACTCTATTTGTAAAGTAGTGAAACAAGCAAGATATAGAAATGGAAAGGTTGTTAGAAACAAATGTCATTTCTCTTGGTTTTGTGATGGTAAATCTGATAGACCAAAAGATAAAATTGCATGGAAAGTATCAAAGGTAATTGCAACTGCAATGCTACAACAGCCAGGAGCTCATATTAAAAATTACGGTGAACGATGGAAGGTTAATGATTTTCTAAATGGTGCAACCCATTACCATAGAAATGATGTTGATCCTTATTGGAACCGTAAAATGTTAAAGGTTGCAATAATAGGAGATCACGTTTTCTATATTGATCCTTATAGATATTAACTTAACAATGGGGGAACAAATGTCTGAAAAAGAAAAGAAGGGCCCCGCCTCTCCAGAAGAAAAGGGTGTGTACCTTTTCATGGAAGAAGTAAGTCAAGAAACTTGTAAAGAACTTATTTCTTTTATGTTAACTAAGAGTTGGCAGAGACCTAGACCTAAATGTTTACAGATAGTAATTAATTCTCCCGGCGGAGACTTGAATGCTGCGTTCGCTGTAATTGATGTTATGAATGGATGTCCGTTTCCCGTTCATACAGTTGGATTGGGACAAATCTCATCAGCAGGTTTTATGATGTTTATTAATGGTACTAAGGGTCATAGACTATTGACTCCTAATACCTCTATTATGTCTCATCAATGGAGTTGGGGTGCATGGGGTAAAGAACATGAACTCATAGCTCAAACAAAAGAATTTGAACTAACTTCTGAAAGGATGATGAACCATTACAAAAAGTGTACTGGTATGAGTGAGAAAAAGATCAGGGAGTATTTACTTCCAGCTACAGATGTTTGGATGTCTGCAAAGGAAGCAAAGAAACTTGGTATTTGTGATAAGATTAAGGAGTTCAAATGAGCATAGATGTTAATACTACCATAGAAAAACTTGTTAGAGATAAGAAGATTTCATACATGGAAGCTATTATTATGTATGCTGACGATGTGGATGGTGAGATTGAAATGGTTGCAAAGCTTCTAAATAGGTCTATCAAAGATAAACTTGAAGCAGAAGCTAACGACTTGAATATGATGAAGAAACAAGTTACAAAATTACCTTTGTAATGTGCGTGATGAATGTTTAGAATGATACTAAGAAATATAACGAAATAAGGAGAAATATGTATGTCTAGTTTTAAAGATTTAAAGAACAACCGAATGAATAACCTGCAGTCATTAACAAAACAAGTAGAGAAGCTATCAGAGAAACCATCTTATGAAGATGAACGAATCTGGAAGTGTGAAAGAGATAAAACAGGTAATGGTTATGCTGTTATCCGTTTTCTCCCTGCAGCTGCAAATGAAGATGTGCCGTGGGTTCGTATGTGGTCGCATGGTTTTAAGGGGCCAGGTGGTTGGTATATTGAAAACTCATTGACTACACCAAGAGCAGATGCTCCAAGTGGAAGTGATGATCCTGTATCAAAGGCAAATACTACTTTGTGGAATTCTGGTATTGAGTCTGATAAGAATATTGCAAGAGATCGAAAGCGTAAGCTAAGTTACTATTCCAATATTCTTGTACTTGAAGATTCAACAAATGCACAGAATGAAGGTAAAGTATTTTTGTTTAGGTATGGTAAGAAGATTTTCGAGAAAATCGAAAGTGTTATGAATCCAGAGTTTAAAGATGAAGAGCCAATGAACCCGTTTGATTTCTGGTCTGGTGCTAACTTTAAACTCAAAATCCGTCAAGTAGAAGGATATGCAAATTATGATAAGTCAGAGTTTGCTTCACCATCTGGATTGTTTGACGGCGACGATGCTAAGTGTGAGGATGTTTGGAAACAACAGCATTCACTTCAAGGTATTCTAGCTCCAGAGAACTTTAAGAGTTATCAAGAGTTGGAAGCACGTTTCAAAACGGTTACTGCTTCTAGTACAGGCAGTGATTATAGTGAAACTATTGAAGAGAGTACTGCTGATCCAATTGCATCTGTTGATTCAGCTGAATCAACTTCTGAAGATACCCTTGAGTATTTTAAGAAATTAGCTGAGCAGTAATTAATATTGGGGGAGTATTATTTGTTATATTGGTGTATAACCAGTAGTATGCTGGTATCATTCCGCAGGAGCTCCGTGATACCTTGTGAAACCGTTTCGGTAATACTCCCCCTTTATTTTATTCCCAGTTCTTTTTCTGTAAGGACTACAAATTCCCAATCCCTTTTCTCAGCATATTTCTGTGCTGCTTTCCATTTTGCTTGATTCATTACATAAGCTTTGATTTTATTCTTATAGCTAACAGTCTGTCTTTTGGGTTTCTTAGGTGGGAAACATTGACTATATGGTTTAATCTCTATGATATACTTCTTAGTCATCCCTGAGCGAGTTACTACCTTGACATAGAAATCAACTAAATAACGCCTATAACGCTTGTCTATTGGGTGATAATAGGGTATTATGACAGTCTCAGAGCCCCATTCAATGACATTAGGGTTACTGTCTAAGTACTTCATATAGATGAGCTCCCAGCGTGACCTATGTTCACATTCATGGAGATTTCCCACATATTTCTCTTTGTTTCTTACCTTATATTTTCCAACTCTAGGGTATTTGTTCATATATCTCTTATAAATATAGTATATAGTTACAGATATTTATAACAGAGGAAAAGGAAATGGCCAAAGGAGTAGATCAATTTAAAGCACAGACGTTAGCGAATTTCGCAAGTCCTAATTTATTTAGAGTTGAAATTACTAAACTTGACCCTAGACAAGTGAATTCAAGCATCCGAGAAAGACTAACATTTGTCTGTCATAATGCACAAATTCCAGGCCTAACTATGGTAGCAACAGATAAGGATTTAGCTTATAGGTCAAATGTTCGTCAAAAAACTTATGATGATATAACATTAGCTTTCCATTGTAATGATGATATGCTAGAGCTTAAATATTTTCAAGAGTGGATGGCAGAGATGGTTAATCCCGAAACTAATAGAGTTGGTTTTTATAATAATTATATTGGAACTATTACAATACATAAGTTAAGTAGGTTAAAAGGAAATAATTCAACAGTAGAAGCAAACGCAACAACCTTAGTAACAACAATACATGAAGCTTATCCAAAAAGAATTGAACCGTTATCATTAGATTATTCTGGTACTGGTGTAATGTCATTAAGCGTTAATTTTTCTTATAGAAACTATGAACAGAAATGGATAGCATTAGAATCACCAGAGATTATAGGACAACCGTTAAAAGCACCAGATAGTGTTAAATTTCTTGATACAGATAGACAGAACTTAGGTTCATTGAGTTTAAGAGCATTAAGTAAAACTAGACCATTAAAAGTAGGAGTGGGGATTCGATCTGGTGGAGATGATTTGCTAGATTTTAGAGGAGCACGATAAATAATAACAATATCATTTTATATTAAGGAGTTAATGAAATGGGATTACCAAAAATTGCAGTACCAGAGTATAGTTTAAAATTACCATCAACAGGTGAAGAAATTAAATATAGACCTTTCTTGGTTAAGGAAGAAAAGATTCTTCTTATAGCTATGGAAAGTGAAGATGAGAAACAAATAGCTGATGCTACAAAGACAGTTATCAAGAATTGTATTTTTGGTGATGTTGATGTTGACTCATTGCCTATCTTTGATATTGAGTATATCTTTCTATGGTTAAGGGGTAGATCAAAAGGTGAAGAGATAGAGCTTAAATACAATTGTCCTACCTGTAAAGGAGAAATAGAAGTATTTTTTAATATTGAAGATGTGAAGGTTAAAAAGAATGATGAACATACAAACAAGATTCAATTAACAGATGATCTTGGAGTATGTTTAAAGTATCCTGATATGAGTCTACAGTCAAGAATAGATAACATTGATAGTGATAAACAAATTGAAATAGTATTTAAAACTATTTTATTGTCTATTGATTATCTCTATGATAATGAAAAAACATATCCAGCTAAAGACCATACTGCGGCTGAGATGGAAGAGTTTTTAGAATCATTATCTGATGACCAGTTTCAAAAAGTTTCTAGTTTTTTTGAGACAATGCCAAAACTAAAGCATGATATAAAGTTAGAATGTAAAAACAAAGTAAAGGGTGAAGGAAAGAAAAAGGATAAAGTTTGCGGATATAAAGAGGACATGACTCTGGAGGGTCTACAGTCTTTTTTCGCATAATCCTCTGTGATAATTCATTATCTAATATGATTAACACTAATTTCTCAATGATGCAACATCATAAATATTCTCTAAGTGATATAGAGAATATGTTGCCTTGGGAAAAAGATATCTATGTAGCATTATTAGTTAAGTTCATTGCAGAGGAAAATGAACGCATTAGAGCACAAAATAAATAAAAGGGATAGAGTATGTTACAAATACCACAAAATACAGAGTTTTCCGATTCTATAGGGAATGTTTCTCAGAGTGTGTCTAAAATGGCAGTTTTTGCAGAACAATGCATGGTAGTTCCCAAGAAAATTCATATCACTATAAATGATCCCTTAACTGTTGAAGCTCCTAAGTTGATAACTGATGGTAAAGATAAAGACGAAGAAAAACCGAAAGCAACAAAATCAGAATCAGTATTAGCACTAAAAGCTAAAGAAAAGACCAAAAGAGCAGAAGAAAAAGAGAAAAAGTGGAGAAATAATGTTAAGAAATGGCAAGACGGACTGCTTATTACTCTTACAAAAACTTTGACTGATAATCCCATAACAAATTTCATAAAAGACCATTGGGGTAAATTGTTAATAGGTCTTGGATTTTTATTTCTAAAACCTGCACAAATGAAAGCGGTGTGGGAAGCACTTAAAGGTATGGCAACATGGTTATGGAAAAATGGGCCAGGGATATTTAAAGGTATATATGATGGATTAAAATGGCTTGTTCCAAAGATAGGCAAGTTGATTGGTGGAATTTTTAAGTGGCTTTTTGGAGAGACTGATAAAGAGAGGGCACAAGATAAAGTTGATAATATGAAAAGGAAGGATGATGAATCTGAGGTTGAATTTATAGATAGAAAAGCTGCAGAACAGAAAAAAGTTGACCAGATGTTAGACGGTGGTGAAAGAACTGGTGGACTAGATGATAGTCTGTTTAAAAGAGTTGCACTTGGTCTAGGTAGTCTTATATTGCTTTTGAAAAAATTAGGGCCGGATGGTATAGTTGGAAAGATGTTTTCTAAAATGGGTAAAGGACTGTCTTTAATGGGTAAAGGACTGTTTGATAAGGTTATTGGAAATAGGGTGATGGAACATAAAGCTAAAGATTTTTTGACAGATGATATGATGAAAATGGACAGAGGTAAAAAACTTTCCATGATGGACAGGTTTCGTAATAATGATTATGTTAAATATGGAAAAGATAAAGCAAGTAAAGTTGGTGGAGTAGTCAAAGCTGGTGCAAGTAAAGTTGGTGGAGCAGTCAAGAATGTAGCAAGTGCCGGTGGTGATTGGTTTAAAACTTTAATGGGTAAGTTTGGTAAAGCAGGAAAATTCTTAGCTAAGATGGGTAAAAGTGTTGTCCGAGGTTTGATGACTATGGGCCCTTATGGTTGGGGAATCCTTGCAGGTATCGCTCTTGGTGGATTGGTTTGGTATTTTTGGGATGACATTACGAAAGTGTGGGATAAAGTTGCAAGTTCTATAAAAGAAGGATTTACTGCAATTCTCACAATGGCTTCTGGTATCGTAGGAAGTGCAAGGTCAATGCTTGGTAACTTTTTAAGAAGTATTGGTGCGGGAATGATTGCTGATTGGATTGACCCTGATGGTGCTGATCCAGAAAAAGAGAAAGAAGAATTTACATGGGGTGGATTTGCAAAGGAACTTTGGAATATTTATAGTGGTATATGGGGAAAAATATTTGATTTAATTAAAGCTATAAATCCTATAGCAATTGCTAAAAAAGTAGGAGGAAAAATCTGGAATACCGTCAAAGGTATTTTTGGTATGGATGATGACGAAGTTGAACCGATTTCAGATGAACAAGTTAAAATACAAGATGATAAAATAGAGAATCGAAAGTCAAAAGGAAAATATGGAACTAAAGCTGAATTTCTTCAATCAGAAGAATACAAATCACAAATTCGTAAACCAGATGGTACTCTTAAAGGAATAAATACAAACAAACAAGACAAAATGTGGGAAGCATATCTTGATGGTGTAGACAATAAGCCTTCTGCGGTATCGACTCCTAGTAAAGTCACAGCAACACCAATAGCAACAAGAGGAACAGAAAGAGCACAGAAAAAAATAGAAGAAGTTAGAAATATAAAGTCTACAAAAGAAAGAAAGAAAAAGATAAAGAATATATTGAAGGGGCCGGATGGTGAGGAATTTTGGGAAGCAATGTCACCCGAAGAGCAGGATAGACATAGAGGGGTAGCAATGCTCGGTGGTGTTATTACTAAGGAACAAGCATTAAGTATGCAACCAAGAGTTTCCCCAACAATGAAAGCAGATACATTGAATCAAGTTCAAGGTGAAAATACAGAATTGAGTTCAGCTGGTAATACTGTTGTAGCACCTACTACAATAAACAATTATTATAATAGTTCTGGTGGCGGTGGTGAAGGTGGTACTGCAATATATGGAGTTCCGACAGCACAACAAGGAAAACAACATAGACATAGCAATATAAGATAATCTAATGGCTGAAGAAAGAAGGTCACAGACTTTAAAAAGAGCTGGGGTGCAGGAAAAAAAGATTTTCCTGTCTCTTTCAAAGTTACAAAAATACCCAAAGGTTAGAGAAATCTTTAAAGAGTCAGCTCGTCTTTTTAGAGCTGGAAAAATTAAAAATATTAAAGATATTTCTAAAGATAGAAATATAAAGAAGATGCTTTCTGAACTTCCTTATGAAGATAGAAAGATGTATAATAAACATTTGGAGAAAATAGGGTTTCCAACCATTGATGAGACTATAAAGCAGATACAAAAAACAAGAGCTGCAATCAAACTTGCTGGAAAAAAGAAAGATGAAATAAAACAAGTAAAACAAAGATATGGTGAAAGGATAGAGGAATTTACAGAAAAAAAGAATCCTATATTAAAAACATTAAATAAGCATATAAAATATCTAGGTGAACAATCATTCTTTCAGAAGGCTCACCTTGCAGCAAAACAAAGAAGCATCATAGAAAGAAGTGAAACTTCTATTAATTTTTATAGAGAGTATGCGATAGAGTATGGTACAGGGTTTAATTTTAGAGATATGATTCGCGAAGGTGGAAAGAGGAAAAGTAATTTTCTACTAGGAAGAATGTATTTCTACAAGTACAGGCCAGACCCCGTTGAGACAGATTTTGATTTATACCCGTTGATGTTTATCTTAGATAAATCAGAAGATCATTTTTCAGGAATCAATTTTCATTATATGAATCCGCGATCAAGGGGTA
>Ga0233445_1001804_pt1 | contig 15297 bp, 11 predicted proteins | sample SI_124_October20_5_FD_182779 | JGI IMG/M metagenome (GOLD analysis project Ga0233445, IMG submission 182779) | Seawater microbial communities from Saanich Inlet, British Columbia, Canada - SI_124_October2016_100_MG | ecosystem: Environmental > Aquatic > Marine > Inlet | place: Canada: British...
TGTTTGCTACTATTGCCGTCTTTGCTCCACGCTCTACCAGGTGTTTTAATACAAGTTCGCACATCTCTCCTGCGCCGATTATGAACATCGTCTTTTCCGAAAAGTCTTTAAATATCTTGATGGCAAGGTCAACGGCGACTGTACTCACCGATATGTTTCCTTTTCCTATGGCAGTCTTAGTGTGTACATCCTTGGCGACTGTCAGTGAACGCTGAAAGAGCTGGTTAAGGATACTGCCGGTTGTCTCTGCCGTAGTCGCTGTTTGATACGCCTCTTTTACCTGGGAGATGATCTGTGTCTCACCGAGGACGCCTGAGTTGAGACTGGAGGCAACAAAGAACAGGTGCCTGACAGCATTAATGCCCTGGTGGTGGTACATATGATCAGCAAATTCCTCCTTTGGTAGTTCGTGGAATGCAGAGAAGAAATCCAGCAGGGTGTCTTTATTCAAACTGTCATCTTTTGACGTCGCATAAATCTCTACACGATTACATGTGGAGAGTATGACAATTTCCGAAGACGGGAAAGACTGTGCAAATGAAGAGAGTGCTACTGGCACTGATGAAGGGCTGAAGGCGAGCTTCTCCCTTACTTCTACAGGTGCAGAGTCATGATTCAGACCGAGTGTATGTAAATTCATAATATAGTAATTCTAAGTTTTGACGCAGATAAACACAGATTATAATGGTTTAAAGACCGCTAAAAAACTAAGCTTAAAGAGTTTTAATCTGTACTTATCTGATAAAATCTGTGTCCTATTATTTTTTCGTAATTGTAAAATTTTAAGATTCAACTTTAATCATTCTGGATTCTTCCGGTGTTATTATCTCTTGTTCGAGTATTACTGAGCTCTTCTCATATCCATGTTTGTGTCCCATCAGGAACGGACCTATAAAGGTAAGAATCACAATAACAAAACCTGCTATTGTAACTATTGCTACCTTTGTGCCATGAAAAGAGGCTCCGAGTCTCAGGTGTAATATCGCGGCATAAATAAGCCATGTCAGTGATCCCAACAGCACTTTTGGATCAAGGTACCAGAGTAGTCCCAATATGTTGGTTGTCTTTGCCCAGACTGTACCTGAGACGAGTCCAATCGTCAGCAGAGGGAAACCTAGTGTGATAGTCTTCCACATTAGCGCGTCCAGGGTCTCAAGAGATGGTAAGCTATCAAAGAGAGGCCCAAATGACTTCTTCTTCAATTGTCTCTCCATTGTCAGGTACATTATGCTGAATATGAAAGAGACTGTGAAAGAGGCATAGCCCAGGAATATCGGTATTATGTGGGCAAACAGCCAGAATGTCTTTAAATTAGCCGTCAATGCCAGGTCGTTTTTTACCAGTGTAACCGCTGCAATTGAAAATCCGGTAACTATCGGCATAACAAATGGCGTTAGTGATTGTAGTCTGTATAGAAATTTGAGTATCACCGAGAGCAGCACAATCAGAGAGAGGTAAAATGTGGATGACTCAAAGAGTGTTGATATCGGCAGAGTACCGGATTGTACACTTACAATAATCAAAAAAGCGCAGTGAATTGATAAACCGGCAATAATAAAGTAATCGGCCAGCTTTTTACTGAATCTGTTCGGATTGAATATAGATCCTACTTCCCATATTGAATCCAGAAGATAGAGGACTATTGCTGCTATAAAAACAAATTGTATCGGACTGAACATGGTTACTTTAAAAATTATTTATCATAGTGAGCCAAAACGGCGCTATGTATATGTCTGATAAATATTTACACAAATCCATGATGGCTGTGCAAACTAGATAAACATATTATTTTATACATAAAATGCAATTAATCAAACAAAAAAAGCATTGTACACGCGACGTTACATATACACATAAAGGAACAGGCAGCATTATGTTTCTTCTCCTTTTCGTGCTAGACCTATTTTCTTCTTGATTTCCATTCTTGTTTTTGTAGCATGCAGCGAGTTTCATAAACGGAATTGCGTTTTAGTATATCTCTAATCATTTATTAAGGTTATAAAAAATGCAAAAAAATATCAGTGTATGGAATAAGTTGTTTGTTGCTTTTGTGATGCTGTGGACAGTGTTTGCTATATTTATCTTTTACGGTACATTTCATGATATTTCCAGTGATTGGGACAAAATTGAAACAAAAGCTGTAGAGAAAAGTACAGACAGTGAAGAACAAAGGCTGGATCATTCAGTTGCGCATGCGCTAATGAAGGAAGAGAAAAGTAAGGCGAGAATTCTGTTCTTGGAATTATGGGTTCTTCCTCTCGTCTTAGTCTACTGTTTGGGGCAGATTGCAGGCTGGACTGTCAAAGGATATTTGAAAAAAGAAGAGGCAGGCTAGACCAGTGTTTTCTCCAACAAATTATGTCTCTTATTAGTAAAATTTAATAAGAGCAAACATAGCCCCGCGAAGATAAATTACTGAATGGTCCCATCCACAGATAACCTGGTTGCAGATTGAAAAGGTAGTGCTTACATATGGAAAATTTGTTTTCATGGTAAGCCATTGAGACTAACCGCTTATATTAAACGTTCTGGTCATTCTAAAGAATCTCCTAAGATGGCGTTTAAAGTTCAAACCGGTTTCTTCAAGGCGATGGGCTTGTGACTCGACAATTTTTTTCATAAATCTCTCATCATTCTTGAGATTGGAATCAAAAGTATTTTTATCCATAATGTTGAGCTTGCAATCTGTAAGAGCTATTGCGGTTGCAATACGTTTGTTTCCGGTTATTAATGACATTTCACCAAAGGAATCACCTGAATCAAGGGTCGCCAATATTATCTCATTGTTTTCTGCACTCATCACTATTTTTACCCTTCCCGAATCTATAAAATACATCTCCTTGCCTTCTTCCTTCGCGTTAAAAATAACTTCTCCGCTTTTATAACGTCGTTTATTCTCGCTAAAAATCAAGCCATCCAGAGTCATCATTTTTTGTAACCTCCCTTAAGCCACGCACAAGATTAGAAACTTACACTTACGTACATAAACAACTATTGTATATCATGCTGAGAAAATATACAAGTTCAGGAATGTCTCCTGTTATGTCAAATGGAATATGTAAGTAAATCAGATCATGGGCAGCAGGATTTATCTTAGAAGGCATATGGACGGGTAGATAAACGACTACAAACGTTTTTTGTTGGTAATGCTTAATAAGAGCATGCATAACCCTGTGAAGATAAGCAGTGAAGCAATATTACTGAATGATCCCATCCATTGGTATCCTATCTCAAGCGTGGTAACAAATGTTCCACTGTATGATGCCGTTAGCGCCAGCCCGACGCCTACAAGCGCACTTCCGGCTATCAAACCGGAACTGAACAGGATCCCACTTTCACGTTTCGCCTTGAGGAGATTCTCATCTGCTGTTTTTTCAGTTAAGTATCGAAGTAGTCCACCTGCCATTATAGGAGTGGTGAGATATAATGGTAAATAGACACCTACCGCGAATGGGAGAGAACGAATACCAACAAGCTCTACAATAGCTGCCAGGAAAATTCCGATAATCACAAATCTCCATGGAAGGTCACCCGTAATTACACCTTTAACTACCAGTGACATCAGTGTTGCCTGAGGTGCTGGTAATGCCTCTGATCCGATTCCTACACCTTTATGGAGTCGTAATATAACCCAGCCAACAAAGATTGCAGATGTGAGTACTCCGATAAACTCGCCAATTTGCTGTTTCCATGGTGTGGCTCCTACCAGAAAACCTGTCTTCAAGTCCTGTGATGTGTCTCCGGCAATCGCAATCGATATGCAGACAACGGCTCCAACGCTCAGTGCTATTACCATGTGTGCATCTGATGTCCAGCCCAGAAGTGAAAAGATCAAACTTGTTAATAATAGTGTGGTAATCGTCATACCGGAAACCGGGTTTGAGGATGATCCGATGAGACCTACAATACGTGATGATACAGTAACGAAGAAGAATGAGAAGATTACCATAAGAAATGCTACTAATAGATTGGGAATGATTCGTATTTCAGTTGCAGTCCAGAACGAGAGCACCAGCCACAGGCATATTCCCAATATGACAGCGCCTCCAATAACAACCAGCATGGGAAGGTCTCTGTCAGTTCTCTCCTCGTTCTTCCTGTTCTTATTTGACACCTTCCTCAATCCTGTTTTGAATGTCTCCAGTATGGTTGGTATTGCCCGAACTAAAGTTATCATCCCGCCGAAAGCGACTGCACCGGCACCGATATATCTGATATAGTAGTGCCATATCTCTTTAATACTCATCTGAGAGATCAGGATTTTAGCAGGGTAGATCGGCTCGGTAGAGTCTTTACCAACCGCCATAATCAACGGTATTATCACTAGCCAGGCCAGGGCGCCTCCGCTTAACATAATGGCAGAAATCCTGGACCCGATAATGTACCCTACTCCAAGAAGGGCTGGTGTGATCTCTCCGATTATTTTACCTCCTTTATAGAATGGGATGTCCCATGAAGGTCTGAAGTTCCAGAGCTTCAGGCCGTTCATCAGGAATTCGTAAAGAGCGCCTATACCCAATCCCATAAACACGGTTCTTGCTTCTGTTCCTCCTTTGTCGCCAGCCACCAATACCTCTGCACATGCAGTGCCCTCAGGGTATGGTAGGCGTCCGTGCTGTCGGGATATAAGAAGACTTCGAAGGGGTATCATAAAGAGTACACCTAACAATCCACCCAGAAGTGAGAAGACAAATATCTTGGTCAGTTCAGGTTTCATTCCCCAGATGATGAGGGCGGGAAATGTGAAGATGACTCCGGCCGCCAGAGATTCACCAGCTGATCCTACCGTCTGGACCATATTATTTTCAAGGATGCTGCCTTTGCCTAAAATGCGGAAAATGGCTACAGCCATAACCGCTACCGGAATGGATGCACTCACGGTTAAACCCACCTTGAGCCCTATATACGCATTGGCAGCGGCAAAGATGATTCCCAGAATTATTCCGGTTAAAATAGCTTTGAAGGTAAATTCAGGAAGGTATTCATGTTTGCCTATATACGGTTTATACTGATCACCCGGGATTTCCCGGTATGCATCTGAAGATAGTTTCCGTGTCTCTTTTTCCATTTTTGAAATATCCTGCTACAAAGATACTAAGGAGTCAATGCATAAGCTTAAAGGGCATAATAAAGCATTTATTTGCTTGTTTTACAACTTTCTCTTTTGGATTCTGTTACTCTTTGTGACTTGGTGCCTTTGTGGCAATTGTACATGTTTTTTAAATCCCTTGAAAACTAAGGCTGAATTGATATAATTGCAAAAAATATAACTCCTTTAGTCTTTTAATCTTATGTGATTTAATCAGTTATGGGAAAAAGTGACGAAAAATATGTGCAAGCTCCTTTGGGCATGAAAGATATCTTCCCTGAGGAGAGGTTGTTGTGGATAGAGATGGAAAATGCCGCAAGGGAAGAGTTTGAAATAGCCGGGTATCATGAGATAAGGACACCCGTTTTTGAAGATACACGTCTCTTTGTAAGAAGCATCGGGGAAGCGACTGACATAGTAGAGAAAGAGATGTACACTTTTGGTGATTCCGCCGGGACATCCATTACGCTTCGCCCTGAAAATACAGCATCCGTAATGAGGGCGTATTTACAATATGAGCTATATAAGACAAAGAAGTTTCAGAAGTTTTATTATATCGGGCCGATGTTCAGGAAAGAGCGTCCTCAGGCTGGCAGATTAAGACAGTTTCATCAAATGGGCATAGAGGCAATCGGATCTTATGATCCGTTGCTGGATGTAGAGACTATAAAGGTCGCTACGAGGGTATACGACCGGCTTGGTCTGGGCGGTTACGTAGTAAAGATAAATACTATTGGATGTGAAAAATGCAGACCCGGTTACAGAGAAGTATTGAAAAATGAACTTTCAAAACGCAAAGATGAACTGTGTGAACTATGCCAGGCGAGGATGGATAGAAATGTATTCAGAGTCCTTGATTGCAAAAATAAAAAATGTAAAGAGATACGTAAGAATGTACCAAATACAGAAGACCACACATGTAATGACTGTCTCGAACATTTTAAGGTAGTTAAAGGTGCGTTCGAGGATATTAATCTTGAATACACTTTAGATCCGCACCTTGTCAGAGGTTTGGACTATTACACAAAGACGGTTTATGAGATAACACATTCGGCAATGGGTGCCAGAGATACCATATGCGCTGGAGGGCGTTATGACAATTTGGTATCAGATATTGGTGGTCCGCCAACAGGTGCGGTAGGTTTTGCAGCCGGGATGGAAGCGTCAATGATTGCCTTGTTGAAGACGAGAGCAGAAAGTCAGATACCAAAATCAGATACTTCTCCACTGGCACCTGATGTATATATAGTGTCAATCGGAGACGAATCCAGGAACTACTGTTTCAAACTACTCAATGAGTTGCGGCAGGGGGGTATAAAGGTCGACATGGACTATGAATGCAGGACTGCCAAGGCACAGATGAAGGTTGCCAACAAACTTGGTTCAAGATTTACAATAATAATGGGTAGTGACGAAATAGAAAAAGGGATAATTAAATTAAAGAATATGCAGACGGGAGATGAGGATTTCTCGGAAGATACTGATAAGATTATAGAGATAGTGAAAGGAAATAGTTAAATGTCTGATTTACAGAGAACACATACGTGCGGGCAGCTTCGCAAGGCGGATGCAGGGAGTGATGTTACACTCTCTGGTTGGGTAGATACAAGGAGAGATCACGGAGGCGTCATATTTATAGATTTAAGAGATAGATACGGTAAGACACAGATCGTATTTAATCCGGTACATAATGCTGATACTCACGAAACCGCGTCAGCGCTCAGATCTGAATTTGTTATATCAGTGAGGGGTAAGGTTGAGGAGAGACCGGAGGGTATGGCTAATCCTGATTTGAACACGGGTGATATAGATGTGATGGTTGATATTATCGAAATATTAAATACTTCTGAAACAACACCATTTGAAATTACGGGCGATACTGAAGTCTCTACGGAATTAAGGCTCAAGTATAGATACCTCGATCTAAGAAGACCGCTTATGCAGAAGTATTTAAGTGCCAGGCACAAGGTGTATCAGATTACCAGAAAGTATTTTGATAGTAATGATTTTATTGAAATAGAGACGCCTTTTTTGACCAAGAGTACACCTGAAGGAGCAAGAGACTACCTTGTACCAAGCAGGATAAACAGGGGGCAGTTCTATGCGTTGCCACAATCTCCGCAGTTGTTTAAACAGATCCTAATGGTTTCCGGTTTCGACAGATACTTTCAGATAGTCAAGTGTTTCAGAGATGAAGATCTTCGAGCGCAACGTCAGCCTGAATTTACACAGGTAGATCTGGAGATGTCGTTTGTACGTGAAGATGACGTTATCAATATGATAGAGGGTTTGATGGTCGAGATTTTTAAGGAGGTGCTTGGTAAAGAGATATCCGTTCCTTTTCCACGACTTGCATACAAAGATGCCATGACTCTGTACGGGTGTGATGCACCTGATCTTAGATTTGAGATGACGATAAAGGAGATCACTGATATAGCTAAAAAATCAGACTTCAAGGTGTTCAAAAGTGTAGCTGAATCAGGGAATCAGATAAGGGGTATCAATGCAACCGGATGTGGAACTCTGTCCAGGAAGGATATAGACGGGCTTACAACATTCGTTAATCAGTTTGGGGCTAAGGGGCTTGCGTGGTTTAAGGTTGATGAAAACGGACTCACTTCTCAGATTGCAAAGTTCTTTAATGACGATCTACAGAAGGAGATAATCGAACGTTTCAATGCTGTTCCCGGTGACCTGCTCCTGTTTGTTGCTGATAAGGAGAGCGTGGCATCACAGGCACTTTCTCAGCTCAGGCTAAATATTGCTAAAAATAATGGAATGATCAATGAGGAAGAGTTTAATCTGTCCTGGGTGGTTGACTTTCCGTTGTTTGAATATAACGAGGAGATGGATAGAAACGATTCACTCCATCATCCATTTACCTCTCCGCATCCCGACGATCTTGGCCACCTTGAAGAGCGTCCGCTCGACGTCAGGGCAAGGGCTTATGATCTGGTGGTGAATGGTGTTGAGCTGGGAGGTGGTAGTATAAGAATACACAAGCAGGATATACAAAAGAAGATATTTAGTCTGCTCAATATCGATGAAACTACGGCACAGGAGAGATTTGGATTTCTTCTAGAAGCTCTCAAGTATGGTGCACCTCCACATGGTGGCCTTGCATTGGGACTTGACCGTATGGTTACGCTGCTTCTGGGCCTTGATGATATAAGAGAAGTCATTGCGTTCCCTAAAACCCAGAAGGCTACGTGTCTAATGGTGGATGCTCCTTCAGACGTAGATGAGAAACAGCTCAAAGATCTCGGCCTCTCAATTCTAAAGCCGGAATAAGCTTTAAAAAAATTGCCACAGATTTACACAGATAAAAGAAGATTGTAATTATCCAATAAGTCGTTACAAATCCCCTCATTATCCTCTCCTTGGTAAGGAGGGGAAATGGGTGGTCATAAAATACTAAAACCTATATTTTTACTTTGCGCTCTTCGCGTCTCTGCGGTGAAAATTCAGTGTCTACATCCGATCTAGACAAATCTATCCAATACATCAAAGGCGTTGGCCCCAAAAGAGCTCAGTCTCTTGGGAAGTTGGGAATACACACCGTAAAAGATCTTCTCTACTACTTTCCACGTACATATCAGGACAGATCTCGCGTAGAAGAGATTTCGAATTTAACTGATGGCTCTACTGCAATGGTGAAGGGTATTGTCCTCAATATTAAGTCATTCAGGACCAGGGGTTGGAAGACCGTTTTTGAGGCATCAATTGGTGACGGAACCAGTTTGCTTCAGATTAAATGGTTTAATCGTCCGTATCAGAGTGAAATATTCCAGGTGGACGACCATGTGTTTCTGTACGGCAAGGTCACCTTATATAAGCAGTCACTTCAGATGGTAAATCCTGAATATGAGATCGCTTCAGGGGAAGACGGTCCGGCTAAGAGCGCGGGTATATTGCCGATATATCCGCTGACAGAGGAGATGAGACAAGTCAGTTTTCGTAAACTGGTGAAAACTGTTGTGGATGAACATTTCCATAAGGTTGAAGAGATATTTACGGATGATATTGTAAGTAAACATAAGTTTGTGCCAGCCACCTATGCAATTAAAAATATTCACTTTCCCGATTCCATAGACAGCCTGGAAGAGTCTAAGAGACGTCTCAAGTATGAGGAGTTCTTTCTCTTTGAGACGGCAATGGCACTTCGTAAGCGCGGCATTAAGGAAGTGAGCGGGTATAAATTCCGTATAGGTAAAAATGTTGAAAATCACATCTATAAACTCTTTCCATTCGAGCTTACCAAAAGCCAGCAGAAAGTAATCAGTGAAATTAACGAGGACATGTGCAGTGAGAGGCCTATGAACCGATTGTTGCAGGGGGATGTCGGTTCCGGCAAGACGGCAGTAGCTGTATATGCGCTGCTTGCAGCTGTTGCAAACGGTTTTCAAACAGCCTTTATGGCACCGACTGAAATCCTTGCTGAACAGCACTATCGAACGCTCAGCCACTTGCTGGAGGACGCCGATGTGGAAATACTACTCCTCACCGGTGGTGCTAAGACAAAGGTAAAGAAGGAGAATATCGAACGAATAAAACATGGCGATGTTAATCTTGTTATTGGCACACATGCATTGATAGATAAAGGTGTGGGGTTTAAGAAGCTGGGATTAATAGTGATAGATGAACAGCACAAGTTTGGCGTGATGCAGCGTACTCGCCTGAGGCAGAAGGGACACAAATGGCAACCTGACGTACTCGTCATGACGGCAACTCCAATACCCAGGAGCCTCTCTCTGACCGTATTTGGTGATCTTGATATCTCAACCATTGATGAACTTCCGCCCGGCCGTACACCGGTGGAGACCTATCGTGTACCAGCTAAGAAAGAGAGCGACGCCTACGCATTCATTCGTAAAGAGATAGAGAAGGGGAGGCAGGCGTTTGTCGTCTACCCGTTAGTGGATGAATCAGAGAAGCTTGAACTCAAGTCGGCAACGGTTGAAGCGGAGAGGCTCAGGGACGAAGAGTTCACAGGGTTAAATGTAGGACTATTGCACGGACAGCTAAAACCTGAGTTGAAGGAGTTGATAATGTCTGACTTTGTCAATCACAAGTATGACATCCTTGTCTCTACTATTGTGATAGAGGTGGGGATTGATGTGCCGAATGCAACCGTGATGGCGATTGAACACGCTGAACGGTTCGGCCTTGCACAGCTCCACCAGTTAAGAGGCAGGATAGGACGCAGTTCACACCAATCCTACTGTCTGCTCTTCGGGATACCCAAAAGCGCCGAATCCAGACAGCGGCTCAAGACAATGCAGGAAACAAACGACGGCTTCAAGATAGCAGAAGAGGATCTAAAGATCAGAGGGCCGGGAGAGTTCTTTGGTACAAGACAGCACGGCCTGCCTGAATTCAAGATAGGAGATATTATCAATGATTACGATATTATCAAACTGGCACGTGCAGATGCCTTTGATCTGGTCAGGGAGGGCAATGAATCAAAAGACTCAAAGAAGCATATGCTGCTTAAGAGAATAATGGAAAGCTTTAAGGACAAGCTTGATTTGATAAATACGGGTTAATTCTAATCACACTGAGGTGCCTGATTGCGATTAGGAATCGAGTGTGTGTGATGCTTGATTCATTTAATTAATTTATCTGATTGTCTGTTTGACGCCAGGACTATTGGATACTTTTCTTTCTTCGGCTGCTTCTGTATCTCTGGTTGTAATGTAACCAGCATCTTCGTCATGATTTCCACAACGCGCTCTTTTGCTCCAGGCCTTTGGGCTGGAAGGCCATAAGCAACAGCTCTTATTTCCCATCTGTTCATAATATTAGAAAATAGAATAACAACATACCCCTCTTCCTCTTTGCTGAAAACAACCTCTAAGGGAATGGGTATATACGATGGATGCTCTTCCCAATATTGCACATCACCTCCGCATACTGTGACATTGTAACATGGAGCTGGAGTCTCGTTGACTTTAAAGCTTGTTGGGAGGCCAAATTCATCTGTGAATATTTTAAGCAATTTACCTACATCAAGAATCTGTTCGGATCTTTTTTCAGAAGTATATTTGTGGGGATAGTGAAATAATTTGGAGGCGCCAGAATATTCTGAACTTGCCATATGCTTGAAGAATTCTATAGAGAGAGACTGAAGCTTGGCTTCAGTTGGGTCCTTGTCTTCAAATGATTCCTGTCCGAATGCACGAGTACTCAGAAACGGAAGAAGTATACAGCATGTTAAAATTAGAATAAATTTCTTCATGATCTATTAACCTCCAATAATGTTCACTTCAATCCTGGTTTGTATATCTGAAACAAACCAGAGTATTTTCATTCAGAAAATACTTTATCAAAGTTGTTAAAAGTATCCTCCAGTATTGCATCTAACGTGCCATAACACTTTTGTGATAACTGTTTTCATTCAGAAGATACTCAAGTGCTGATTATTTAACACGATACATCAGATAATAATTTCCAGTGATTATCTGAACGAAACAGGTTTGAACGTTGTGGAGCAGGCAAATGTTTCCTGTTCTGGATAATTCTAGGTGGATTTCAAAAAATGGGGAAATGAAGATTTATGAGTTACGGGCTATGAGCATGGTGGCGGGTTTGACCTAAAGAATCAAACCTGAACATAAACCTTTCTTGTCCTGGGCCCGTCGAACTCGCAGAAGAAGATGGATTGCCATGTTCCCAGCAGAAGCCGGCCGTCTTGGACGATAACCCTTACGGATGATCCGAACAGGGATGCCTTGATGTGTGCATCGCTGTTGCCTTCCATGTGAGAATAGTTGTCCTGCTGTGGGATCATCTCTTCAAGCTTTTTCAGTATATCCCGCGGAACGTCCGGATCTGCATTCTCATTTATGGTAATCCCGGTTGTAGTGTGTGGGACGAATATTGTGACCACGCCTTCAGAAACATCTCCAACAAGGTCTTGAATATGTGGAGTGATGTCTATGAACTCGTTACGTTTTGATGTTTTAATGGAGAATTGTTTGATCATGTATTATTTAGAATATTGATTTTCAAGACTGACGGCTCATTATATATTCAATCAGTTAGTTCTGCATTCAGCATCTTAACTTTACCGCTGAATATTCCTCCCTTATTTACGATTAGTTTACGACAGGTTATTGAGCCGTATATCTCACCTCTTTTTTGAATCTCTACGGTTCCCATCGCATTGACATCTCCCTTGATCTTGCCCTGTACAACAGCATCTCCAACATGGATACTTGAAATTTCTATTATGCCTCTCTTCTTTAAATGAAGTGTGCCATAGGTCTCAAGGTTTACGCCAAGAAGTGTCTTTACTTTGTGGTCGCTCAAGTCGTTACTGTTGTAACAGTGCTGGCATGTTACCGCTTGTGCTTTTTTATCGGTGAAGATCTCTCTCTCGCATTTGAAGCATCGAACTTTTTTTTGCCCGACGGGAGATACTCGCTTCTTTTCAGAGGGAAAAATGATCTCTTTAACGTTGATGTGTCTATTGCAATGGAGGCACGGCATTGACATGCAGCCGACTGATACACTTAGACTGCCTTTACAATAGGGACATACTATATTTCTTAGACCTGACATCTCGTTTGATTTAGCTCTCATAAATCATTTAATTTTTAAGTGCTCCGTTTTCTCACTGTTATATGTTTTTAATTACTTTAATATTTTGTCTTTCCGCACTCTGATTTTCCGCTTTTGTACCATCAGGGTTGACGTTGCACTGACCGACAAAGACAACGCCCTCCTCTATAACTAATGTTTTTGCCTGAAGGTCACCAATGAGTTGCGCATTTTGCTTGAGCTCAACTCTTTCTGCTGCTTCGATGTTTCCATCCAAACGGCCTTCAATAGTGGCATTTTTCACTTTAACGTTTGCTTTGACAGTGCCTGTCTTGCCTACTATAAGTTCTCCGTTGTCTGCTATCAGTTCTCCCTCAAATTTCCCGTCGATGTTCATAGTCTTCTCAAACTTTATCGTACCCTTAATCTCTACATCAGTTGTCAAATTAGTTACACTGTTGTCGCTCATCTTAAATCTCCTTTCAAATTATATTATTTAAATGACAATCATAGGAACTGGTAGTTGTTCTAACTGCAACTATATAATAATGTTATGTGTGTGTCTTTGCTGTATGGCTATATTTTTTGAATATATGTAGACCTGTCTCTACTAATTGATAAGGAGCCGGTTATTTTATTAAAGAATAGTGGTTTTTTCTTAAATATCAATAGATTTATCGGTTTAATACAACTCATCAGTTTATATGCAATTAGTTAATCCTGGATAGTAAATTCCATGCCAAATTGACATTCGCTTTAATATTTACAAATTGACGTCTGCCAAAATGGCATCTTGAGGTCTTATATTGAAATCTCCAAGTAGAATTGATTTATTATTAAGTATGTAACATCATATGTAATAGTCACATATGGTGTTGCTGTAGTTCATTGGTATATATTTTGCTTCTATAACTTTGAATCTAAAAATATCGAGCTTGCAATTTTATAAGGAGGTTTGTAATGGCAGCAAAGCAGTTGTTATTCAAAGAAGATGCAAGGATGGCAATTAAAAGGGGAGTTACCAAGTTGGCTAGTGCGGTTAAATGCACACTGGGACCAAGGGGTAGAAATGCTGTTCTTGATAAGGGATGGGGAAGTCCTACAATAACAAAAGACGGTGTATCCGTTGCTGAAGAAATTGAGTTGAAGGATCCGTATGAGAATATGGGTGCAAAGCTGGTGAAAGAGGTAGCATCGAAGACAAGTGACATTGCAGGAGATGGAACTACTACTGCTACAGTATTGGCTGAAGCTATTTTCAGTAATGGCTTGAAGGCTGTTTCGGCAGGTGTAGATCCAGTTGCTCTTAACCGTGGTATGAAGGCTGCAGTTGATACTGTTGTGGAAAAGCTTCAGAGCATGAGTAAAGCGATAAAGGGTCAGGCCGATATTGCTAACGTTGGTACTATCGCATCCAATAACGATAGTGACATCGGTAAAATGATTGCAAATGCGATGGAGAAAGTTGGTAAGGACGGTGTTATTACTGTTGAAGAGGGAAAGAGTCTCACTTCAGACGTTGATGTGGTTGAAGGTATGCAATTCGACCGTGGATATTTGTCTCCGCATTTTGCTACAGACAAAGATAATATGAAGGTGGAACTGAAGGACGCATATGTATTAATCCATGAAGAGAAGATATCAAACATAAAAGGTATTGTTCCTTTACTTGAAAAGGTTTCGAAAACTAAGAAACCTCTTTTGATAATTGCTGAGGATGTAGATGGTGAGGCGTTGGCAACTTTGGTAATAAATAACATTCGTGGTACTATTGTCTGCGCTGCAGTTAAGGCTCCGGGTTATGGAGATCGAAGAAAAGCCATGATGGATGATATTGCAATACTAACTGGTGGTAAGCCTGTTGTTAAGGATTTAGGCATGCAGCTGGAGAGTATTGAACTAACCGATCTTGGAACTGTAAAGAAGGTTAATATTGATTCCGAGAATACGGTTATTGTAAGTGGCGGAGGCAGTGCGAAAAATATAAGTTCACGTATAAATCAGATAAGAAAAGAGGCTGAAGAGACAACTTCTGACTATGATCGTGAAAAATTGCAGGAAAGATTGGCTAAATTAGCAGGTGGTGTTGCACAGATAAATGTGGGTGCATCAACTGAAACAGAGATGAAAGAGAAGAAGGCGCGTGTAGAGGATGCATTACATGCCACACGTGCTGCAATTGCCGAAGGTGTATTGCCTGGTGGTGGTGTTGCTCTTTTAAGGGCATCTGAGACGTTAGATGATCTGACGTTGAAGGGTGATGAACATTTCGGTGTTGACATCATAAAAAATGCTCTCACTGAACCAATAAAGCAGATATCCAAAAATGCGGGACTGGAAGGTGCAGTTGTTTTAAGGAATATCTTAAAATCAAAAGATAAGGCATTTGGATATGATGCAGAAAAAGAAGAATACGGTAATCTCATTGAAGCGGGTGTGATTGATCCTGCTAGAGTAACAAGGAGTGCATTGCAAAATGCTTTAAGCATTGCCAGTATTCTGCTTACCAGCGATTGCCTTATTTCTGAAATACCTGGCAAAGACGAAGCTATGATGCCTCCTGGTGGTGGTGGAATGCCTGGTGGTGGAATGGGCGGTATGGGCGGCGGAATGCCTGGAATGGGTGGCATGGGCGGAATGGGTGGCATGGGCGGAATGCCTGGAAT
>Ga0233445_1001826_pt1 | contig 15188 bp, 18 predicted proteins | sample SI_124_October20_5_FD_182779 | JGI IMG/M metagenome (GOLD analysis project Ga0233445, IMG submission 182779) | Seawater microbial communities from Saanich Inlet, British Columbia, Canada - SI_124_October2016_100_MG | ecosystem: Environmental > Aquatic > Marine > Inlet | place: Canada: British...
CTTTCTATAAACTGTTGATGCCATCTAATTAATGAATATATAACTAGACTCTTACCTGATGATGTAGGTGACAACAACAACGCACGTTCCTGTTTTGCACAATGTATAAACGATGATATCTGATAATCTCTAGGGGCAATAGGAACATTCTTACAATGGAGTTTTAACGAATCGAAAAACTCTTTTATTTCTGCAACACCCATACCCTTTAACTTCTGAGCCTCTACGATGTCAGATTGTAATTTGTAAGAATGTTTCTCTGCCCAATCTTTTAAATATGGGTATAGTCCAAAATACATCTGTCCTGTTTGTATATTAAACAAACGGATTTTTCCATCCCACATCTTTGCTCGAACTTTAGGATGAAACTGTGCATTAGGTACTTTGAATGAAAAAAATTCATTCAGCTCATACGCAATATGTCTCTCACAAGAAACTTGTAAGAATGATTCATTTAATTTACCTACAACAATCATCCAAGCTCACCATTTAAAAATTTCTTCCACTTTATTGCATTACCAATATTAAACGACAAATTCATAATAGACTTGACTTGATCTGTTAATAGATTCAGTTTCTCTTCCTGTGCCTTTACTTTTAAATGACAAACATTTAAAGCACCATCGGCCTCTAAGAATTTATCTATATCTGCTTTTAATATATTAAGATTAAATGGTTCTTTTTCGTATACTTCGGGGTCAGCTTTTCCTGTATAATATATCCATCTATCTCTTTTTAAAACTTTATATTCAGTTCTAAAATACTCTAGCGCAAGTTTTTCTTGGTAGATTAGTTGATGGTATCTTGCACACAGCTCTGGCACTCGGAGAGATGCAATATCAATATTACATTCCTCTTTCAAGAAGGCTGCGTCCTTGTCAATCATTTGATTTATCTCTTCAATTTTCATATACTAATTATAACAAAAAATTATGCAATATACAAGGAAAAACTTTAAGTGATTTTTTCTATGGAAAATGAGCCTGTGTAAGCAAAGGAAACATCCAATATAATGGGCTCTAGCGATGTAGCTGCAGCATCTAATTCAATACTTCCAAGTGATACTGGGAAAGCATCTCTAAATGTAATGCTGTAATTTGGGTTGGATTTATTAGTATTTATTATGATATTCATATCTGATCTTAGATTTTCAGTTGGTTCAACATTACTATTATTTAAGTTAAACTGTGTGTCATTCTCTGGAAAACCTATAGAAATAAGCCAATTATATATTTCTAAATAATTTGACAAATCTTCACTAACTATAAAATTTAAAGTTAGCTGCTCAAAAAGAAGTTTATCGCCTAATACTGGTATATCTGAAAATGGAGTAGCTTGACTAGCTAATCCTAAACCTATTGATGGTATATTTATTCGCTGACAAAAGAAATTAACATTAGGCAAACGGGTAAAGTTAGTTTCAAACGAAACTACATTTAATTGATTTATCTCATTCGGCTGTAATGGCATTTAATAATACTCTAAAGAATTAATATAAGTTATATAGCTATTTATAATACTTATTAAAAAGAAGTAAATATATAAACAATTAGTTATCTGAACCAACCCACATATCAATAATAACACACTAGAAACAGCAATACAAGGAAGAAGTTAAGAATATTTATATCCCCTATGAGATAGCTGTGTTCTATTAAATAGGTGTTCTTTTTCAATGTCCATCTTAGATTGGCCATGATAAGCAACAGCAAGGTTTTCTTCAATCATTTGTTCATTTAGGTTGACTTTATTGACTATAAGTTCACCTAGAATACGTCCAAACTTGCCCTTTTTATCTAAATGGGTTCTAAGGGTTATATACGACCCTTTAGGACAATAATCGTTTAAAAACTGTTTAGATATGTTTCCGTAAAACTTTTCTTCCTTATCCCTAGTTCTGGACTCTGGTGTATCTATGCCGAATAATCTTATAGTCTGATTAGCCATTACTATGTCGAATCCTAAATCAATATCACAACGAATGGTATCACCATCAATAATCTTCGTTACTTTAGCTTTGTATTCATGCATATAAAAACTCCAAAAAAAAAGAGGGACAGGGAAATCCCCATCCCTCTTGATTTAAACAAAAAACAGAAATTACATCAAGTTTGCAACGCGAACTTTTCTGTAGTACTGATTAGTACCACTTGCTAAGGCTCCAGAACCATCACCTACAAATGGATTAGCAACCATACCATAACGGGTCTTAAAACCGATTTTTGGTTGGAATGTGTTCTCGCCCATAGCACGAACCATCTGTAGAGGAACGTAAGGACAGTAGAACATACCAGCATCATAAGGTGAAGAACCCTTATAACCAAGTACATAGAACTGACCAGCACCGGCTGTGTAGTAAGGATCAACATAAACTTTCAGACCGTTCATTGTACCAGCGAAAGTTGACATTGTATCGTCTACATTCAGTGCGTGTCCAGTTTCCAACATACCTGCCATTGACATAGCAGAAGCAACGTCAGCAGAACAGATCATAAAGTTTGCTTTGCCGCGTCGAGTTGCATGACCAATTTCATTTCGGTCTCGCTCGATCTGGAACATCAAACCTTTAAACTTCTCAACTGACCATCGACCGTTAGAGTCTGTGTCAAGATCAAAAATACCACCGTTAGTAGTATCTGACTGCGCACCATATTGGGCAATTGAATAAATTGTACGAATAACTTCTCGGTTGATTTCCTGAAGGATTTCAGTTGAGAGGATATTTGCCAATTCTGTTTCAGCGTCCAAACCGTGAACTGCTTTCAAGTCTTGAGCCAACTCCGTAGAGTATTCAGCTTTCAGAGCTCGAGAACGTGCAGTTACGGAAATTTTGTCGATACTGAAAGCCATCTCTGCAAAAGCATTACTTGCTTCAACATCACCAAGAGCTTCAGCATTAGCTGTTGTCATACCCTCACCACTAACGTGATTAGTAATACCAGCCTCAGCACCAAAAGGATTAACTGTATCTGTCAAACCCGTTTGTGTTGAATTAGCATTACTATTACCACCAGCATTGCCAGAGAAATCAGTTTCAGATTCATTAAAGAGTGCTTCTGAACGAACACCATTTCGGACATATTGTGATTTCATTGCGAAAATCAAACCCGTAGGGCCTGTCATTGGTTGAACACCACAAACATCATAGGCAATCATCTGAGGCATAGATCGGCGAACCAAAGAAATTAAAATTGGATCCCAGCCATCAATGTTAGAACCAGCAGGTGCAACACCAGAGTTTGTTGGTGCAGCTTCTTGAAGAAACTTCTCTTGGTTTTCCAACAAACGCAATGTAACATCACGCTTATATGAATCTTTGATTTCTGGAAGATCGCCATGTTCCATTACAGGCTTCCACTTCTCAGAAATATTTTCGGATAAATACATTTTCTTACTCCTTTAAAATTTATTTAATTAATTTAAGTTTAACTTCGCTCAGTCCATTATTTTTTTGATAAGTGAGAAATTGCACTCATTACACTATCCATACGACTATCACTTGTTCCATCTACAACTGGATTATTAGTGCCTGCAGTTTTCTTGTTATCTACAACATCTTCTTTTGTGTCTGATTTGAAATAACTGTTCTTAATTGTGTTCAGTTTTTCCGCATACTGTTCGTCAGTATCGTAGTCAACATCCTCAGTCAATTCATTAAATTTTTCAACATCAGTATCAACCATTCCTTCTGAAACGGTCTTGAATACAGAAGCAGCCTTATATGTATTTAATTCTTTCACGGTATCCATGTGCTTCTCGGTTTGTGAGTCTAGTTTTTCTTCAAGTTCTGCAACTTCAACAACTAGACTTTCAAAAACATCTTCCTTCTCTTCGGGAACATCAATATAATGCTCTTCAAACAACTTCTTCAAACCAGTAATGAAACTCTCTGTAACTTCGTTACGAACACCAGTTTCTACTGATAGTTTATTTTCTTCCATCCATTCTTTTGTAGCATAAGAGAGGTACTTATCCATGTTCTCTGTCATCTCTTCTTGCATGGACTCAATACGCTCGTCTTGCTCTTTCTTAGACTCTTCACGAATCTGTTTACGAATCTTGGAAATCTTAGACTTAACTGCAGCTTCAAAAATTGTAGAAGCTTTTGTTTTGAACTCTTCGGAAAGTTCTTCGCCATCTACTAGAGCAGCAACGTCTTCGTCAACATTAACTTCGATTTCTTCTTTCTTCTCTTCGTCTTCATCTTCGTCTTCATCTTTACCCTTTTTAGCGTCGATAGCTTTTTTCAAGGCAGGGGGAAGTTCACCCTCTTCTACTTCTTTAGCTTCTGCTTTTGCAGATGCTTTAGACTTCTTTGTTTTAGGATCAGAAGCTTTAGATGTTCCACCTTCTCCATCTTCCTCTGATTCTTCTCGACCATCATCAGCATCTAGTGCTGGAAGACCTAGTTCTTTATTAGAATCTTTTGCTTGCTCTTCGATTTCTTTCTCAATTTCACTGTCTTCCATCATATCTGCTTCTTCAACTTGTCCATTTTCTTTAGCCATCTTAATACTCCTTTAAATTACTTATAAGTTTTTAATAAAATTTTGAAATAGTTTAATCTTCTTTTCTTCTAATCTAGACTTTACGGTATTCTTAATTTCCTTCCGAATGTGATACTCAACTTCACCTGTCAAACTAAACTCTTTACCTTCCATGATGCCATTAACAAATGCGTCAGGAGCAGATGGGTCAGAAACAATATCAACTGTAGAAAGTACAAAATCATCTTGTACTTCATTTACACCAGACTTATTTGTTTTTATTGAACCAAGTCCTCTTGAACTAACACCCAAACGAACACCAGACTCAAGAAGATTTTTTACAATCTTACCATTTGGTGTATCAATAATTTTTGCTTTACCAATGAAATTTTTTCCATCTTCGTGCAATTCTGTGATGATATGAGAAACCCTATCAAGATTAACAGAGGGGCCTGAAGGATGTCCAAGTTCACCTAATGCTCTATCTTGTTTTACAAATTTCTCATTAAATTCTTTTACTTGTTTTTTGAGAACAGAAAAAGGATATACTCTGCCATTCTGATTCTGAATATCAGACTGCATAAAAATACCTTTAATATATTGTTGTTTGTTTTTACCTTCAACAATATACTCTACTTCATTAGTATGTTCTGTTATTAGTTTCATTTATTTCTCCTTTAACTTTTTAAATCTTTCTACTTCTTTTTTTCTAATCTGTGGTAAAAGTTTCTTTGCTATTTTGTTAATTACACCTTTTTTCTTACCAAGTTTTTTTTCTAAATTCTCCCTACTTGATAATGACAATTCGCTTTTATCTCTACCTTGCAACATCTTTTTAGCAATAATATTTCTAGCAGTTTTTTGTGCTCTTTTTTGTAATGTCTTGGAGTCAGCTTTTCTATTTAATGCTCTTTCACGTTTTCGTGCAATAATACCACTTTTAGCTTTCATCACACGAGAACGCTTCATTCTTTGTTGTATTGTTAGAGCCTCTTCCATTTTACTTTTCCTTTTTTTCTACTTCCTTTTCAGATGCAGCTGCTTCTGCTTCTTTTTTCTGAATTGCAACATACTGAAATGCATTCTTAAAATCATCAATTGCAGAATATGCTTTATCTCTCATAAGATTTGCAAAATCTGAATTCGCACGCGAAAACTTTTTATCAATAACATTCTGTACCAAGCTTGCTTTTATTTCATCACTCATTGTAATTCCTTTCGTCTAATATAAATGATTCATCGTTTATTTTTTCTCTTATTACATTTTCATCAATCTTGAATTCAACAGAAGCTTCTAGGATTGATTTGTTTATTTTTTCAATACCATACAAATCTGTAAGTCTGAAAGCATACTTTATTGCTTCATTGATTTTTTCTGAATTATCAGCTGAAACAATTTTGTTCTTATAATTATTTAGAAAACTAGATTTAGAAATACTCATTATTAATCTCCCTGATAATCCAATAAGTCTGGATTAATTGTTGCATCATCTGGCTCAACACCAGTTTCAATTTTAATCTGTTTATCCATTTCATCAATTTCATCTTCAGATTGTCGGAGAACATTTTTTCTAACCCATTCGTTAGAATAATATTTTCCAATGTATTCATCCAATGATGAAAGAACTTCTAGTCGCTCTCTAAGAATTTCATTTTGTTTTAACTCTGCAAAATGAGAATCTCTTGTCCAAACATATTCTATTGAATCTTTAATTTCATACCAATCATCTTCTTTAATAATATTTTTAAGAAGTAATTGGACTCTGAGCAAATCTGTAAATAAAGATGAAAATCTTTGTCGTAATCTTGAAATAAACTTAGAAAACTTTACTTCATCTCTGTTAATCTCTGTACTTCGGCCGAGATTAAAGGCAGTTGAATCAGTTCCCTCAATCCTTGAAATAGGAATATTAAGAGACTGATAAAGTTTCTTTCTAAAATATTCTATATCGTCAATCTCACCAAGATTCTGTCCAGAAGGCAAAGTATTAATTTCAGTACCCCGTCCACCCTCTCTTCTTGGTAGCCAGAAATCTTCTAGCATTGACATTTGTTTTTTCTGGTCTTCTACTTCACCAGTTGATGCATTGTAAACAACTTTCTGTTTATACTTATCCATAACAGAACGCAAGTATTGTTCTGCTTTTAATTTGGGTAAGTTACCAACATCAATATAAAAAATTCTACGTTCTGGAGCTCTTGCTAAACGATAGATAACAAGTGAATCCTCAATCATCCTTAATTGGTTATAAGGTTTAATTGATTTATATAGATAACCTATAACAACTTGTTTCTCTGCGTCAATCATTCCAGAATGAACATAAGAGATAGCATCAGTCTGAACTTTTACTTCTTCATTATGTTGTCTACCGCCAGGAGTAAACTGTCCTGTTGCTTGGTCTGGTTTATAAATAAAATATTCTTCTATTTCTTTTACAAACTCAACACCCGTAACCGTATCTTTTTCTTTTTTTATTTCACGAATTTTTTTAATATCAAGTGCATCAACTGAAATTAAATGTTTAATTCCTTCTTTTGGTTTTGTTTTATCAATAACAATATGATGATAAAGTTTACCATCAATATACCATTTTCTAAAAGTATCATAACCAGTTTTATTAAAATCTAAAAGCTTTACGATATTTTTAAATTCATCAGAAATCTTTTTCTTAATTGCATCACTTTGATCTGATTTTTCTAAAGATAAATTTACGGATGCTTTTCCAGTTTCATGCAACACGGCTTCGTTGATAACATCTGTAATGGCTAAGTCAACTTCTTGTGTCATTGCCATTTCCCGATATTTCTGAATAAGAACATTTTCGTCCCTTGCATCAATATCAGTATTTAGATATGTACCTACAAATCCTCCACCTTCGACATATGTAATTGCACCATCATCATTCTCTGGTGTTACAAATGTTTTTTGTGTTTTCTTTTTTGAAACTGAAAAACCAAATAAATCAAAAGCCATATTCTTATCCTTTATTCATTATGAAAGTTAAGGGGGAGAATAAACTCCCCCTTATCAAAAAATTAAGTACCAATACTAACACCAACACCACCAATATTACCTCTAACTTGGAAGTCAATATCAAGACCACTACCCTGTCCATTAGGTTCAGGATTAGAAGAACTATACCAATTATTAACTGCGAAAGTAACCTGAAATTCTTCAACTGAATCATTAGTATCAAATCCCAAATCAATTGCAGCTACATTCGTTGGATAAATGTCTTCCATTGTGTATGTTGCAATTGCTGTACCTGTTCGTGATAACTGTTGAACAACAGCATTACCATAAACATCAGTTGCAGCTACACTTCTAACAGGTTCTCTATGACCTTGAAGAACTTGCATCCATTTTTCAAAATATGACCTAGCAGACCATTCTCCATCATTGAAAACTGTTAATGTCCAATCTTCAAAAGTTCTGTCGCCAGGAACTTTCAGTTGACGGCCTCGGTAAGGAACATCAACATTTCCGATGGTAGAAGCAGGAATACTTGCTGCTTTTCCCAAGAATGAAAAGTTTTTCGTACCAATACCATTAGGGCCTTTTGACATGAAAACTCTGAATTGATTAGGTCTTACACCACCTTGAAACTGACTCTTAAATTCTGCGATATTACTCATTGTTTGTTACTCCTTTATTTTATTATATTTATAAGACTTAACCACCAATTTCTGAGAAAGATACATCAGAACGAGCAGCAATAAAGTTAAGTTGAATGAAGTTAATAGACCTGTTTGGTTTGATATAAATATCACCAACAAAATTATTAGTATCAATAACCTGACCTGTATTGTTTGAACTATCACAAACTACTTTGAAGTCTGTGAGTCCTCTACGTCCCTGTACTTCCCTCAAAAAAGGAGTAACAATATTAACAAATTGTGACCTTGTGAATTCATCATTGAATTCAAACAACATTGCTTTAGCAGCAATCGCGATTGCTTTTTCAAGAACAATGAACAACCTACGAACATTGATTCTATCAAATGCTGATGGAACTGCTAACATAGTCTTATCACCAAACAATATATTACCAGCTCCTAATTGTGTAGTAATAGGGTTAATACCACCTTTATAAAGTTCATCTCTATCACCTTGGGATGCATCCCAAGAAGGTCTTACAATATTTTTAATAACACCTCTGTTTAGACCTGCTGGTGAAAACCATGCATCGTTAGTGAAATCAGTTCTTGCACAAAGACCAGCAATATCACCGTTCATTGGTACATTAATAAAAACATCACGGTAACGATCATATTGGTATTTCCATGCATTATCCATAACACCATAACTAGAAGAACCAATAGCATTTTTCTGAGAAACAATAGAAGCAGTTTGACTATCTACAGCTGCATTAACTACTGATGCTTTAGTAGGTGAAACAAATGCTATACAATCTTTTCGATTTTCTGCTATGGTTAAAACAAGATGTTGTGCAGTAGCCTGTAGAGCAGGGCCACCTATAAGTAGTGATATATCTACTGTTTCAGCATCTGCAAACATATTATATGCTATTTGTTCTTTAGCAGGTGTAAGAGGATAAGTTCCATCAGAACCACCAGCAAGAGAACCACCGATAATCTTATCTGCATCAGACGCTGCATTTATTAATTTAAAAGTGTTTCCAGCTTTTAATGAACCAGCATCAACTTCTGAACCTGAATCAGTTGTTGATTCAGTAATTTTAAGTACTTCTCCCAACCAAATATATCGTGATTCATTTTTCAAAACATTTTTAACGTAATTTGATGAACCATCAATCTTTTTTGCGTCACTTGCTTTACTTACGAAAGCATGAGCTTCTAATATTTCACCAGCTACACCACTAAACAAACCATTTTCATCTATAACAAGAACGTGCATCTCATCATTAGAACCACCTGATGCAGCAACATCAGTTGATGTGCCGGGTGCTCTATCAAAATTAGCAAATAATAATTTTTGGTCTGGTGTTCTTGCACTATTAGCAAGACCTGAAAATGATGCCCAACCAGCACTATCTACAGCAATAGCTTTCAAACTACTGCCTCTTGCGCCAGGATACTTGGCAATAAACAATTGATCGGTAAAATCTGAAGTTCCATCATAATCATCTATGTTATCAATTTTTTTTGCTGTACCAGCATTATCATCACCAACTACTGCGTTTATTGCATTAGCTTCAGTGTTTCTTACTACTAATAGATTATTTGAATATGCTAGGTAATTGGCAGCTGACCAAAAATATTCTGCTGTATCCGCAGTCGGCTCACCAAATGTTTGTACTAATTCGTTTTCTGTTTCAATTCTAACTCTTTGTAATACTGGGCCCCATTGAAATGCTCCAGCAAAAGCACCAATGCTTGTTGATACATTGGGCACTACTGTAGTCAAATCTCTTTCTGTAACTACGACGCCTGGGCTAACTTGAAATGGCATTTTATTCTCCTTTACAATTAATTACATTTTTTATATTAATATAGTTTTCATCAATTGCATAATTTAATTTATTGTTTCCCATACTGTCCCATCAGAATCTATCTCATATTCTTTCTTGTTTAACCCATTATCAATAACACCAAAAGGTGTCGTTAAATCTTCTAATTGGCTCATTTGATTTTGATATAAATTATCTCTTATATTTTGATTGCTTAAATCTTTAAAATATTGTTGGTCTATTAACCAAGCGAATAATACTAATGTTATTACTAAATCATCATTAGTTCCATCTTCACCAGCAAAAGATTCACCAATAGCAATAAATGTTGTTAGCTCTGTTATAATATCGTAGTCGTTGAATAAGAGTTTGTTTTCTTCAATCAGTGATTTTAAATTTGAACAACCTATTTTTTTCATAGATTTGGTTGTTCTTACACCAAATGCAGATTCCCTCTTTGCACCACTACTCAATTGTTGGCCGTGTCTTCCATACCACGATGTTGAATATAAATGTTCATACTCTAAATCATGGTGTAAAACGTCAGCAACCTGTGAACCAATGTCATTTATTTCTATTAAAAGATATGCATAATTATATCTCTTTCCAACAGTATTTATAATATTCGGAAAGTGTAGGGGTGCTACGGTGTTATTTCGGTATTTTGCAACGATTTTGTACGGAATTTCAGTAATATCGAACACCGAAAAGGCAGAATAGTCCTGTCCCTGCCCTCTAGCCACGTCAACGGTGATAGTATATGTATGTCCATCAACCGGCTCTTCATGCACATCTAATCCCTCTCTGGAGAATAATGGCTCATTATATGACATTTCTTGCAGTCTTTCGGTAGAAATCAGAGTATTTGTGGAGCCCAAAAACTCTGCCTCATACTCCTGTCTGAAAGCATCTTCACCGATTGTCGATACAGTTCTTTTATGCCATGCTTCATCTCGGCCGGGAACATTTGACCAATGTACTTTGAACGGGTAAAATGTATTATTTCCAGCTTCTGCATCATTCCAGAATTTGTAAAAAAGATTAAATCCATTTGGAGTAGATACAATAATAACTTTGGTTTCTTTACCAGATGAAATCGTAGGATAAACTGAGCGTATGAATTCGGAAGCGATGTGTCTCTGAACGTGAGCAAACTCATCAAGGAGAATACAGGAAAATGAAAATCCACGGATTGCACTTGAAGATGTGGAAGAAGCAATAACCTTACTTCCATTCTCAAGTTCCATAGAACCTTTATTCCATTCTCTTAAACCTTGCTGAAGAAATTTGGGGAGATGCTGATAGGATGTTTGAATTCTACCGAGGATTTCACGAGCAGTGATTGCTTTGTTAGCTAGAACACCAACAATTTTTTCTTGATTGAAAAGAATATAATGTAACAACCAACCGATAGTAGTTGTAGTTTTACCAACCTGTCTACCTGTCTTTACAATAACATTTCTATTTTCAGTTATTGCTTCTACTAATTTTCTTTGAAAGTCATACATCTTAAAAGGAACAAGCCCTTCATCAACGTGTACAATCTTCACATAGTTTTCCAAAAAATAGATTGGATCATCTTTACACTTGATGTATTCCTCTATTTCTTTCTTAGTAAACTTATGTGGTACACCTACACCTTTTAAAAGGTTATTTCCTAAATAGGAATTATCTTCTGGCATATTATTTTTTCTTTTTCATATCAAGAAGTTTTTGAAGTTCGGAAGTGCTACCAATGAAAAGATTATTTTCATTCTTCGTAGGTTTAGATGTTCCTTCAACTTCTTTCTTGGTTTTTTGTAATATCAAAAGTTCTTTAGTAGTTGCAGCTAAAGAATTCATAAGTTGGGTTGCAACCTCAAATGCTCTTGGTTGTTCACCTTCCTTTGCAATAGCTAATAATTCTACTAGTGCCTCATTACCTTTTTCAATAATGTTATGGTATTGATCTCTTGAGAAATCATAGTCACTTGTTAAGTCAGTAGTTGTTATTTCTACTGCTGGTGCTTTTTGTATTTCTAATGGTTCATCAATATCAATAATATCATCTGCAATATCTAAAATATCATTCAGTTTTTTTACAGTTTCTTTTTTCATATAGTTTCATTATAAGTCAGTTATAGTTGTTGTTGTATTTATTGGTGCATCATCAGGGTCAGCTGTTGTTGGGTTTGGTACAACATTAACATTAACTACTGGATCATCAATAATAAAATTTGTTCCAGTATTAACATCAACTTCCCTAATAATTCCTTGGTCAGAGGTTGGGCCATACAAATAACCCTGTACTGTAAATGATAGAGTATGAACTAAAGACCTTCTTGAAAGAAAATCACCTTCATAATCATCTTCCGTTGACATACTATTTAAAATAATTGGTATATCTCTTTTTATTCCCAATGATTTCATTTCGTTCATTGTCACATGAAACTCTGGTGTAAAGTACGGCAAAATCTGTTCAAGTATTTGTGAACCATCATCACTATTTAAAACCATAATGGATAAATCAATTTCAAAGTTATATGGGACAGGTGTATAAATAGTTTGTAATGTAGTAGTATTTGCATCAACATTAGCTGTTACTGTTGCTGGGAATATTGAACTGTTAGTTGGTTCACTTGTATTATTTTTAATGGTAACATTTGGTATTGATGTATAACCAGCTCCAGCATTAGTTAATGTAATACTTGTAACAACACCATTTTGCAAACCACTTACAATATTATTTTCTGAATCAGCTACTGTAATTACTGCTGTTGCCTGTGTGCCACCTGTTGGTGGAGCATCTATCTCAACAGTAGGAATTAAAGTATAACCAGAACCACCATTAGTTATTTCAATACTTTCTAATGGGCCAAGCATTTTTACTTCTCTTATTTTTTTTGTTGATTGTAATTTCCTTGTCGTGTCATATGTCATCGTAGTTATTTCAAACGACATTCTTGGAAGAACCATTCCAACGTTTTCTTTTAAATCAGCATTACCTTGAGAATCATTAGCAGAAAATAGTTCACCTTGATCTAATTTAGATAAATACTTTTGCGCAGGGCCATACGCAATAGGAACTTTCAATGTGTTTTGAATAGTACCATTAGACAATGTTCTTTTTATAGTTATATCATTAAATACAGTTCCAAATAAAATAACTATATTTCTTATATTCTTATTGTAGAAATATTTTCCAAACATTATAAATCTCCCTCACTCCAAGGATCAATTTCACTAAAATCTAAAATGTTATCACCCTCTGTTTCAAATATTTTATTATCATCATATTCAGATGTTGAAATAACTTGGTCATCCTGTGATTGAATAGTATTTGTATGGTCACTACCTCTACTGTTTACGCCTACACCTTGAATAGTTTCACCATCTTGAAATGCACCAGAAACACGATAAACATCTAATAAAGTACCAGCCATTGATGAAACTTTAGCAGTAGCACCAGATGATTGTCCAGTAATAGTTTCACTAAGTACAAATTTTTCACTATCATTAAATGCTGTACCTACTGAAAATCTTCTTGTTACTGCATTTTGTCTTTCAATCTTATCAAATACAGCACCCATCTCATCTACAGAAACATCAAATAACTGATTGTTATAACGAAACAATTCACAATTTAATTCATATACAGTATTTTTTCCTAATGTGTAAAATGGTTTTTCGTGTTCGACAAATTTAATTTCATATAAACCTTTACCTAATGGAAGATAAATTAAATCACCCTCTCTTGGAACGCGAAGGCTTACTTCTTCTAAAAATCTTTCTTTGTTTACAATTAAATTTAATTCGTCCTGTATATCTAAACCAAATTTAGAAACTGCATCACCAGAACCTTCAAATCCTTCTGGTGTATTAATATACATTTCTACTTTTCTAACAGAAATAAATCTCGATGTTGGCTCTTCATTATATATTGTATCTTTCTCAGAAGTCGATTCTCGTACAACATACATTATTTCAATTCCATTTATTTCAATTACTTCTTTAGTTAAAGCGTTAAGCAATTCCTGTTGTGGAAATGAATTAAAATTTCTAAAATAGTTATTAACTGGCATATTAACCTACATATCCGTCTGCTGGAAGTTCATAAGATAAACTCATTTGTTCTTCTATCTTTGCAATTTCTTCAACTGCTTCATCATATATACTTTTACCATCAAGTGTAATACCACCCGGCAATACAACTCCTTGAAACTTTTTCAAGTTCTCACCCCATTGTCGTTTAATTAAAGCTGTTGTATATTTCTTTAGAAACATATCATTCCATACTTCACCATACTGTGAAGGGTCTAATGCACGATATGCTTCAATAACTAAAACATCGTTCACATTAAATTTTTCATTCCAATCAGCTTCTAAATAAACTCTGTTTTGTTTTCTATTAAACATCATTGTTGGTGCAATAGAAAATAATTGTTCAACTAATGAAAAATTCTGTTGTGTCATTTCCCATTGAATCAAAGAAGAACCAGAAAAACTATTTAAATCATTTAGTCTTAATTGATATTCTTCATTAAAAAATCCACCTTGAAATGAATCAAAACTAGGAATAGGTAATACCCTAACAACACTAATAACAGGCCCACCTACAGGAGAAGCAGGATCACCCATAGGAATATATTCATTAGTAATATCTTCAGCTGTAATTAAGTGTTTGAGAAAAACTTTTTCTACACCATCAAAATGATATTCTTGAAAATATTCTAATGCATCATCAACTCTTTCTTCAAGTTGATCTTCATCAATGTTTATTTCAATTACAGGTTGTCCTAACCTTCTTAAACAATAATCTATTAGTCCTTGTCTTGAGTTTACACTAGCCATACTGTTTTCCTTTTATTATTGTGGGGCAATTCCCATTGGCTCAAGTTGTTTCAATATATTTTCTTTATCTTCTGCTGCGATTTGAAGACGAGCCTCAAGTTGAACAACTACTCCGTTAGCTTCATTGACTTTACCTTGAAGAACATTAATTATTTTTTGTGCATAGTTAAGTTGTGCCTGCACTTGTTCAACAGTAACATCAGGATCAACTGGTGCTGGTTTTGCTAATGGTGTCGTTTTTGGTTTTTCTTCTTTTACTTCTTCTTTTACTTCATCAGTCATTTCATCGACTCCTTTAATATAGAATTATTAATTACTTTCTTTTTTTCTTCGATGGTTCATCAGCACGTTCTATTCTATTCTCATCAACTTCTAATCCATAACGTGTTCGTATCATCGTATCCAGCTTTAAAATATCTGTCTGTAATACTCTAATACG
>Ga0233445_1001852_pt1 | contig 15077 bp, 21 predicted proteins | sample SI_124_October20_5_FD_182779 | JGI IMG/M metagenome (GOLD analysis project Ga0233445, IMG submission 182779) | Seawater microbial communities from Saanich Inlet, British Columbia, Canada - SI_124_October2016_100_MG | ecosystem: Environmental > Aquatic > Marine > Inlet | place: Canada: British...
CGGCATGTTTATGGCTAATAGCACAGAGCTTGTAGGTCAGTTTTCAAACGGAAAAACGGCAGTAGCAAACAACGACCAGATAATAGCAGGAATATCTCAAGGTGTTGCAAACGCAAACGCTGAGACGAACCAGTTATTGATAGAGCAGAATGAATATCTTAGAGAATTACTAGAGAAAGACACAAGCGTAAATATAGGCGATAAAGATATTTACAATGCGAATAGTAGATACAGTAAAGGTAGAGGAGTTCCAATCCTCGAGGGTGTTTAGATGGCAATTCCTATACTAGTAAAAATCGACAGTGTAGACCTTCCTCAACCTGCAACATATGACCCATCTACCGCTACATTAGTAGATGGCGCCAGAAACCTGCAGGGTGAGTTTATAGGCTCACTAATACGAGACGACGTTGATAAGATAAACCTAACATGGAGATATTTAACTGTAACACAATGGTCTACCCTACTAAAGCACTTTAGCTCTGATAACGGCGGTGCGTTTGAGAATGAGGTTACATACTTCTCTCAAGTAGAAGGTGCATTTGTTACGAAAACAATGTACGTAAATGATAGAAAAGCGAAGTTTCTAGGCTACAACAACGACGAGACGCCTAGAGGATGGAAAGACTGCTCGCTTAATTTGATAGAGGTATAACATGCAATCAGTAAGTGCGGCTTGGTTAGCTAACCAAGCAAAGAGCATTACAACAGCGTCTAATATAGAGGTTATATACGATGTCCGTGACAGTGATATGGGAGTGCCTGTATACACTGATAATGGACATATGACTATTTCGGATATAACGAAATTAGATGATGCAACAGATTATACCGTTACTAAATATGCGACAATGGAAAAAGGGCTGGCATTACTTGATGGAACTTTTGACATAATCCCAGACGCAGCGCCTTATGGGTATAATTCATACGCGTCATTGTTAGCGAGTGACGTGAGTGGAGAGTTCACGACAGACCCATTAATTACATTAACGTTCCCTGCGGTTACAACATCAAGAGTGCAGGTTGTAACGGTTAAGTGGTCAACCACGTATAACGAATATGCAGACAGCTTTACGATACGGGTATACGACACAACAGGTGCTGGGCTATTAGAGACAGAAGTGGTAACGGGCAATACTGACATAACAAGCGAAACGCTAATAGACTTAAGCAATGATTATAATGTTATAACTGTCGAGGTTAACGAGTGGGCAACACCACACCACAGAGCAAGGATTGAAAAGCTATTTGTCGGTGCTCAAGAAATATATACAAACAGCGACTTAAAGAGATTTTCTATAGAAAGAAGATGTGGTATATTTGCCGAAACCACTCCTACTTTAAGATTAAATATTGGGGTAGATAATACCGACGGTAAATTCGATCCATACGACCCATCAAGCGCTACGTCTTGGATACTAGACAGACAGAGCCTACTGGCAACTATTGGGTTTGATATAGGTTCATCTACCGAAGAAATAAGTGGCGGGCAGTATTATATGTCACAATGGTCTAACCTGACCAACAGAAACATGGCTACATTCCAAGCAGATGGACTCGGCTATTTATTAAAGGACACGTATAAAAGGGGAGTGCTAGTACCGTCTGGCACAACCTTACTTGCACTTGCCGAGGCGGTTGCGGCAGATGCAGGGCTGACGTCCGCGCAGTATTCATTCGATGCAAGTTTAGGTAGTGTATCATCAACTGCACCGCTAGGGCTACACACGCATGAGGAGTGCTTTCAACTAATAGCAAATGCTGGTGAGTGTATCTTTTATTATAGCATGAGCAACATGGTTGTTATCAAACCTAAAGTTGCGAGCGTTCAGGATTATGAGGTAAAGACTTTTAATGAACTTAAAAGCCCAGATCTCGAATATATAGAACCTGTATCAACACTTGACGTCAAGGTTCACAACTACAGTGTTGATGATACGAAATCAATCGTATACGAAAAAGATATTACTGTGAGCGGAACGGAAACATTAAAGATTGGATGGCAAGATGCTGTTGCTAACGCATATGCTAGTTTAAATGGGATTGAGAGCATTTTTAATGATAGTAGCACAGGTGAAATCGAAATATTAAAGGTTTACGGGAGTGATACTAAATTTATAACAATGTTCAACACAGCAAATGGTACAGCATACTTAGCACCTTTTGTAGCTGATGGTGTAAACATAAATTTTGGTAATAAAACACAGCTTGCGGATGCTAATGTTTCGAGGTTTAGAGCAACATTTTTTTCAGCAACAAGTTTTATTGTCATATATGAAAAAGACGGTGTTTATTATAGAGCAAGGATAGGTGCTTTATCTTCTGATGGATTAGATATATCGCTAAACGATGAAATTGCGTCAAGTTATGGTGGTCGGTCTATATCTGCATTTAATTCGACACAATTTGTTGCTGCACTGAGATACACCACAGGAAGATGTGTTATTGGCACGGTGAATGTGGCAGGCAATTCTTTAGTTTATGGTCTTGAGTATGTGTACGAAGCGACAGGCGAGCCATTAGCCGAAGATGTACACGCTTTATCACCTACAACATTTGCTGTTGTCTATAATATGGCAGGTAGAGTTTCGGCTAGAATTGGAACGGTAACAGGCTCGGTAATTGGATATGGTACACGGTACAATACTAGGACAGCCGATACGACCACATCAATTATATCAGCGTTACTGACAACTTCAAGAATAGCGATAGCGGCACATGATGATGATACAGCCGACAGCGTTCAGGGCATCATGCTTAATATTAGTGCTGGGTTTATAACATTCAGTAGCGATTATCTCGCATTTATCGGGTTGCCTGTTGTATACGACATTACTCGAGTTAGTGATACGGTGTTTGGTATAACATCAGTGTCTAGTGGTGAGTGCGAGTTGAAACTTGGAACATGGGATAGTTCAGACATCGCATACGGTGAAGTAATCGGATTTGGTACTGATGTGAGTGCTGTAACTATTTCAGGAACAGCAGACAGCAGGATTGCAATTAATTATGTTGACAGGGCTCAAAATTACTATGGTAGAACGTTCATAACAGATTTTGAACTTAATATCCCAAGCGGTGATTTTTACGCTAGATATGCAGAGTTTGAGGTTGGTGGTACAGGCACAGCGAAATTGTATATCAGAGGAAATAATATAAACGATAGTACAACAAGTATAATTATAGACAATAGCGAAGATGGAAGAGAATACAAGAACAACAATGAACTGATTGACGACGCTACACATGCGACAAGTGTCGGTGAATGGATCAATGATATCTTAAGTGATAGAAAAAAAATAACACTGAGATTTAGATGTGACCCAAGGTTGGACATAGCCGATACAATAAAACACATTACGACGTACGTTACAGAAGATGTGTTTGTTTCGGACTTTAAGTTAGATTTTAAAGGGTCTTGGATAGCAACAGTTGAGGGGGTTGTTTTATAATGGCTAGTTGGACAACACCTATATTTGATAGGACACAGACAGATGTAGACAACAAAGAAGATAAGGCGTATCATGATTATGATTTTTTTAATAGAGTAGAGGAAAACTCCGAGTATATAGCAGATGAAGCAACAACGCTAGGTTACCCATTATCATATACGACTAAGTATGACTGGGATAATGATGATGAATATGATATAGCTGATACTGAAAGAATCCTTGATAATATACAAGACATTAAAGATGCTATACCGACACTAGCGACACCAACCGTACCGAGTGACATGGTGGACATGTCATATAGTGAAGCTAACGACATCGAAGAAATCGAAAGCAAGGCATATAATATAATACAGGGCATAAGTGAAAACACATTATATACAGTTATGAGTGGCGGTACAGATAGAACAAGACAATTATTACAGAGGGGTTAATATGGCGAATTTTTTTGATGAAGTATTAGCAGCATATAAAGGTGAAGCGAGTGCAGTATTTGAATTGACGTTGATTGATACAAACGAATACACAATAACGCTAAAGAATACGATAACACAGGCAGGAACACCATTTTCATTAGCTACTATTGCAACGTCAGCAGAAGCACTAGCAGGCACAGCGAACGATCATTTAATAACACCGCTAACATTGGCAGGCACAAAGGTTTTAGGCTATGCTAATCTTGCAGCATTTCCATCGAGCCTGCAAAAAGAAGATACAATATATATCGCGGAGGACACAGACTATCTTTATAGATGGGATGGAGCAGCATATACACAAGTAGGCGGTAGTGGCGGTGGCGGTGGCGGTGGAGTTAGTCCAAATATATTAATTAATGGCAATTTTGATATACCGCAACAAGGAACATCTTTTAACTCCACTACAACACCAGCAAATAATGACAATACATATTTGTTAGATATGTGGAATATGATAACAGACGGAAACGATGTCTTTGATGTTGCACAAGAAAGTATATCAGATTTGCCGAAATCCAATTATGCAATTAAATTAGACGTTGAAACTTCTAAGCGTGGTGGCATAGTTCAATTTATAGAAGCTAAAGATGCGCAAAAATACCAAGACACAACAGTATCTTTGTCATTCGCCGTTAAAAGTGCCAACGTGTCAGCGATTAGAGCCGCTGTTTTGTCGTGGGATTCTACCGCAGATACATTGACTAGTGATGTTGTGTCCGTGTGGGGAGCGACCCCAACGTGGGCTACAAACTGGACGGAAGAAAACACACCTGCAGATTTAACAGTTACGTCCTCGTGGACAACGGTTACAATTGATAATATAAGCATAGACACGGCTGGAATGAATAATTTGGCAGTTGCAATATGGTTACCAAACGAGGAAACCATAGGTGATATAATATACATTTCACAAGTTAAACTTGAAGAGGGTGAAGCGACAACCGACTTTGAAATTACTAAGTACGTTGATGAATTATTCAGATGTCAAAGGCTTTATTACAGATTATCTGTAACCAGCCCAGCCACTAGACTTTATGTTGCCCAAGGTGGATTTGGTTCAGGTACTGTGTTGAATGGACGAATAGAGCTTAATGTACCTATGAGAATTATACCAACGTCAACTGTAAGCAACATTAGTCACTTCTCGCTCGCTGATTTAGTTTCTAAAATACAAGTAGCAACTAGTTTTTCAGTGGTAGCTAATGACACGAGCAACAATATTGCCAGAATGCAATTCACCGCTAGTGGCGGTACTTTTGTAGCTGGACATTTTGGTTCAATATTAATTACCAATACTGGTGGATGGATAGATTTTGACGCAAGATTATAGGAGAATGAGATGAAACATTATATAAGATTAGACGGTATATTTGTAATCAAGACGTTTTCGACAGCATTTGAACAGCCACAAGATGGTGATGTTTGCGTTAATGAAAATGGAAGTAGGCATTTCAATTTGAATGTGTTTGACAGTCGAGGATTACCGAAACTAAAATACATAGATGGTGAGATATTAGAAACAAATGAGGTTGACTTGGTTGGTAAAATCGAAGAACTTGAAGCGAGTTTGCCTAATTCAAATGTAACGGATAAAGAAATGCTAGAGATAGCACTGGAAAGAATATCTGTATTGGAGGATTTAATTAATGGCTGATAAAATAAAGGTTAAAGATTTAACCATTGATGAAAAATACGCTGTGATTATTAACTGGTGCATACAAAATGACGTATACAGTTCTGATGATGTTAAGTCTGGCTATAAGGATAAGATTAATGATAAATCAAAAGAAAAGGATAAGTTATGATAACTAAAACACAAAAACAAGCGTTCATTGACGCAATAGCACCAAAAGCGAGAGATGGGCATAAACTCTACGGTGTTTGGGCATCCGTTACGATAGCGCAGGCAATTATGGAAAGTACATGGGGAACTTCTAATATAGCCAATAAAGCTAATAATGTTTTCGGTATCAAAGACAATGACGGTGATAGTGGTTATCCTGTATATTCTACAACTAGTGGCGAGTTTGAAACAGATGGCTCGTATCACTATCAACCGTCAAAGTTTATAAAGTTTCCAAACATCGGCGATGGTATACCGTATCATTCTAAGATATTATGCTCAAGATGGGCAACAGAGTTTAGAAACGCTAAGAATTACACAGATGCTTGCTATGCTTTGTTGCCGATAATAGATAGAAATGGTAAGGTAATACGTTCGGGGTATGCGACTGATCCTAAGTATGCAAAAGGTCTTATTAGATACATAAAGAACTATAAGCTTTGGCAATATGATTGTCCTTTAGATGAAGTGCAAATATTTAAGGTAATGTCAAGGGGTAGCAAAGGCGATAATGTAAAATGGTTACAAGGCACATTAAAAGCATTAGGGCAAAGAATTACAGTCGATGGCAGTTATGGTGGTGCGACTAAAAAGCAAGTTCGCAGATACCAATATGACAATGATTTGGTCGCAGACGGTATTGCAGGCTATTCAACACAGAAAGCTCTTAATGAGAGCGAAGTAGAGGTAGTAGAGTTAGAACAGTTTGTAATGACAGGCACGAAAAACTTTACTGTTAAAAGCTTTAATCCAAAAGGATATAAAGGCGATGATAACAAGCAAAGGAACGGTCAGCATTTCTTAGAATTGTTACAAGGTTTCAGAACATGGCTAGACAAACCTATTTGTTTTTCAAAAACAAAAAATGGCGGTGTAGCAGTTGGCGGTCATTCAGGGAGTTCGATGCACTATATATGGATTGCTGGAGATATATACGTCAAGGGAATGACTACAAAACAGCTTGCATTGAAGTTACTAGAGTATTACGAGCCTGATTTCTATAACAGCCTTAAAAGCGGTGAATTTCCGAGCGAGAGCGCATTAAAACAACTAGGTATAGGTTTGGGCGGTAGTTCAATTGTTCACATTGACTTCGGACATTGGGCGAAAGAAAACGGTTATCCGAATTACGGTAATAAAAGACCTGCTTATTGGTTTTACAATAGCTACAAGAAATTAAAAGATTGGTATAAGAGGTCAAGATAATGACATTAGGAGAGATTATGACAGCAAATATCGGTTCAATCATTGTTGGTATCATCGTAGGGTTAACTGTATCATTAATAGGTTTTTTAATCACTCGCAAGATAACCAACTCTGACAAGAAAGCAGAACAAAGGATAAAAGAGGGTGGCGAACGTGCAGTAGAAGAACACGCAAGGATAAATTCACGTATAAATCATCTGATACTATGCTCGTACTCGATATTTAGCGCATTGGAAGAATTGGGTGTAAACGGTGATATAAAAAAAGAAATGGAACGTTTAAGAAAACAAGTCATTAATGACTAGAGGAGAATTATTATGGAACAAAACAGATTAAAGTCGGTCGTTTTTTGGTCAGCATTAGTAGCACAAATCATCGCTATTGTTATAATGTTCGTACCAGAGTTCAACGCAGAATTAGCAGGAAAAATAGTAGCAATAGCGTTAGAAGTATTTGTCGCTTTCGGACTACTAAACAACCCAACAAACAAAACAGGATTCTAGACAAACCATTTGAAAGAATGGAGTGATCATTTATCTAAAGCCACCGTATATGCGGTGGTCTTTTTTTTGTTTATTTCGATATTTCTATTGACTTGTTCTTCTTCTTCTGCTATAATAGAGACACGGGAGGCGAATTATGAATATAAGGCATGAAATAGAGTTGAAAAAACTAACACAGATCGAGGTTGCGCAACATTGTGGAGTTTCAACTAAGGCTGTTCAGTCTTGGGTAAATGGCACAAGTTCACCGAAACCAGATCATGAAGTCAAGCTAAAGGAGTTGTTTGGTAATGAGGATAGTAAAAGAGCACGCCAGTAAATATCACGCACACGAAGCCATATCTAAGGGCAGGCTGTTTAAGATGGCAAAGAGCCCGCGATATTTTAAGTACTCAGAGGATAACCCTGAAGAACCGAGCGAAGCAATGAAGTTAGGATCTGCTTTCCACGCTTATGTACTAGAGCCCGATATGTTTAGTGAAGAGATAGCAGTTATGCCAAAGGTCGATAAACGAACCAAGGTTGGCAAAGCGACATACGCTGAATTTCTCGAAACAGCTACTGGCAAAATCATAATTGACGAAGAGCAGATGGACACAATCAAGCATATGAAAAAGGCACTACTTGCCCATCCTCTTGCATCTAAGTTAATAGAGGGCAAGGTTGAGCAATCGGTGTACTTTACCGACGAGGCGACAGGGGTAGAGTGTAGGGTCAGACCAGACATTACGCTAGAAAAGGGTGACAAGGTAATCTTGTCCGACTTAAAATCGTGTGTATCGTGCGAGGCTCATAACTTCCAACGTGACGCACTAAAACTAGGGTACGACCTGCAATCATATATGTATTCATACGGAAGACAAGCCGATACATTTATATTTATTGCAGTCGAGAAGACAGCACCATACTTAATCAATGTGCTTGTAGCAAGCCAAGACTTCTTGGACAGAGGCAAGCAAATATTTGAAGATTTAATGGGCAAGTACTCAGAGTGTACGGAAAACGACACGTGGTATGGTATGAACGGCTCGGACATGCGGATAAACAGCTTAGAGCTTCCGTATTGGGCTAGAAAGGAGCTAGAATAAATGACTAAAGAACTAACAGTACAACAAGCGGAACTAACACTTAATTCCGTTAACTCACTATCGAACTGGACAGACCCAGAGCAATTTAAACACATGATGCAAGTGGCAACTATGCTATCGAAGTCTGAGATTGTGCCAGTAAGTTATCAAGGAAAACCAAACGATTGCTTGATAGCGTTTGACATGGCTAGTAGGATTAATACTAATCCGCTCATGGTTATGCAGAACTTGTACGTCGTAAACGGTAAGCCATCATGGAGTGGCCAAGCATGTGACGTGCTAATCAAGACATGCGGTAAATTTTCTGACGTTAAGCACTACCGTACAGGCACAAAAGGTCAAGACGATATGGGTTGCTACTATACCGCTATCGACAAGGTCACTGGAGAACTACTCACAGGGATTGAGGTTACGATCGCAACTGCAAAGGCAAATGAGTGGTACGGTAAAAAAGGTAGTAAATGGAGAACAATCCCAGAACTGATGCTAGTGTATCGTGCATCTGCTTTCTTTGCAAGGGAATTTTGCCCAGAGGTATTAATGGGCGTACATGTGCAGGGTGAAGTTGGTGACATGCAAGCAAGCGCTAACAGAGACTTAACAGAACTTATAGTTAGCCCCGATGAAGCCGAGGTTAAGGACGCTCCATTAGACTTAAACAAACCTAATGCGAGTAGATATAAACCGAATAAATAAGGAGATAACATGGCACAAGAAAAACAAATGCTTAAGATGATTTTAACCGAAGCTGACAAAGATGGCAAAGATGGCAAAGATGGCATTGAGGTTGATTTAAAGATACAAGGTAACCCGATTCACTTGGCTACTATGGTAGCGTCTACGCTAATGAGCGATTGTGAAAAACTAAAACTAATTATAGATATGGCGTATGCGATGATTTACGCTGAAGGTGACGACGAATCACTACGAGAGCTAGGCATAGACAGTATTGAGAAAGATATTGAGAGGGAGATAAAATCATGGAACTAAACTTTGACGCACAAAACTACACGCCAGAGGAACAACCTGATTTCGAGCCAGTGTCATATGGCACGTATGAGTCTAAGATTGACTCTGCCGCGGTGATAGACAACAAAAAGAAAACGGGCAAAATATTAAAGGTTGCGTACAAGCTAAAGAATAACAGGCTCGTGTGGGAACAATTTAACATCATAAACCCTAGCAACGCGGCGGTGTGGCACGCTAAAAAAGCGCTTAAAGAACTGTGTGACGCAGTTGGCATTGCTAAGCTTGTCAATACAGACGATTTGGTTGGCGAGTATGTGCAGATTGAAATTAGCATTGATGGTGACTTCAACTCTGTGGATAAGCATATGAAGTCAAACATTCAAAAGCAGTCACCAGACGCTGATATCGGCACATTTACGCCGGTAGATGACGACAATCTACCATTCTAGTTATTAAAACTACATAGCCACTGCCGTGATGGTAGTGGCTTATTTCTTACAATGGTGGTGATATTTAATGCTAAGAAGTTATCAAGACGACGCGATGGACGAGGTTCGTTCATCTTATCGTAATGGACATAAAAGTCCATGTATTGTGCTTCCTTGCGGTTGACTCGGGCAAAACCGTCATGTTTGCATATATGGCTAGAGAGTCACAGCTAAAAGGCAACGTTGTGTGGTTTATAGTCCATCGCAAGGAGTTAGTCAAACAGACACTCGACACGTTCAAGGACTTCAATATACCAATGGACAACATATTTGTCCTGATGGTCAGAACCGCGGGTAATCAAATCAAGAAAAACAAACTGGATATACCAAAGCCAGATTTTATAATATTTGACGAGTGTAACTTTTCGCTCGCAAAAACGTGGAAGTTCGTCGCCGACAGCTTTCCAGAAGCTTATCGTGCGGGGTTGACAGCAACGCCTGTGCGGTTAGATGGCAAGCCGTTGGGCGAACTCTACGATGACCTCGTAATTGGCATATCAGCGAGAGAATTGACCGAGCTAGGGTATTTAGCCGACTATGACTATTACGCACCGCTATTAGCGGATATTTCAAAGCTCAAGCGTAAAGGTCATGAGTTCGATCAAGCGCAAGCAACCGACATGCTATCATCTACAAAAATCTACGGAGACGTGATAAAACACTACAATGAACTAGCTAAGGGTAAGCAAGCAATATGCTATTGCCCTAGTGTTAAGTACTCCGAAGACATAGCAGACCAATTTGTATTGGCAGGAATTAATGCAGTTCACTTTGATGGTAACACAAACCAACGAAAACGTGATATAATAGTAGAGCGGTTTAAGCGTGGCGATATACAAGTGCTGTGTAATGTTGACCTTATATCCGTTGGATTTGATGTTCCGGACTGTGAGTGTTGCATTTTACTTAGACCAACTATGAGCACAGCATTGTATATACAACAAGCCATGCGGTGCCTGAGACCTAAGGATGGCAAAAAAGCCATCATAATCGACCACGTAGGCAACTACAATCGGTTCGGGCTACCAACAGACGACAGAGAGTGGAGCCTGACGACCAAAACCAAGGCTAAGAGCGAGTTTAACACAAATGGCGAGTATTCTATAAGGCAATGCGAAAGTTGCTTTAGAGTGTTTAAAACGGCTAGCATTTGCCCTCACTGTGGTTGGGTGTATATCACAACACAAAGAGAAATTGAACAAATCAGAGAAGTAAAGCTTAAAAAGATAAAAGAGTCAAAAGAAAAACGCCAAGAGCAAGTCCGAGAACAGGCGTCTCGTAGGGTTAGCAAGTTCGAGAAAATAGAGCAATGTCATACACTGCAAGAATGTATCGAGTTTGCAAAGCTTCACGGGTACTCACATAGATACGGATACGTGATGGCTAAAAAGATGGGAGTGATACGATGAGACTAGATAAGAACAGAGACAAAGATAAGGATTTCATGCAAGGCGTGGAGGCACGAGTGAACTTCCTTGTTCCGGATGCTTGTCACTTTGACTTAGGGTGCATAATTGATGACCAGTTCTACTTTCACCAGCGCTCAATCCGCACAAACGATAAACTCCCTATTGGCAGATTTATCAGCGACGACGATGTGTGGGGCGAGTTTATATTCCAACTCAACGAAATGAGAGGTTGTATCAAACGCGACTACGAGCATATAAAGGAGCACACAAATGACTAGCTCTGATGGTATTTATGTTTGCGAGGGGTGTCCATATGGTTCTATATTTTACACCACAAAACGTGGTCGTATAAAGAGGTTGTATTTTTGCACACTAGGCAGAAACCGAGATAACACCAAGCCAAAACACTGTGATTCGGGGGTCGTTGACAATGAAGTCAGAAAAGCAGATCCAAAATGAGATATTAGTAGAGCTAGCAAGTAAGGTTGTGTTGTTCAGAACAAACGCTGGTAGCTTTTGGCAAGGACAAATTACCAAGCTTAATGGCATACGTTGCTTAATCAATCTTGTTGCAATTAAAGGTTTACCTAAAGGTCATGCAGACTTGACCGGCGTACGAATATCTGACGGGAAAGCTGTCTACATTGAAACTAAGAAAGATGGCAAAAACGCGACCGAAGAGCAAGCACTGTTTCTCCGTCGCATGCGAGAATATAATGCGATAGCCGGCGTGGCTCACAGCGTTGAAGAGGCCTTAGAATTAGTAAAGGAGTGATGATATGGCAGTAATAATTAGCAGACACGCAGAGCATAGGGTTCGTGGCAGACTTGGGGTGCCCAAGAGAGCGGTTCTAGGGTACGCCGAGAGAGCATATGCGAAAGGATTAGCGCCCTACGAGTGCGGTAGTTTGATAAGAAAATTGATAAACACAAAGATAGCAACGTACGGTGATAAGTTCACATATAAAATATATAACGGATTTGTTTGGTGTTTTGATGGCAAAATATTAGTAACTGTGTTATTATTAAAGAATAAACACAAAAGGAGACGTAAACCATATGCGAGGAATAAACTCATTCAAGATACAAACGGCTGATGTAGAGATTGTAAATTCAGTAAACAGGTACAAAGCCGAAATGTCACAGCCTCCAAAAAGAGCAGACATAAAGACTTTAAGGAGACTCCTAATTGATTTCCAAATAGAGGTTAAACATATACCGAAGTTCAAAACAAGGAGAGCCATGTACAAATGGCAAAAAGAAACACTAAACAATCACTTAGACAGCTGTTAGGGGGCACATATGATAGATCAAATCAAGTCAAGGATAAACTTAATCGACTTGGCCAGAGAACTCGGGTATTACAAGGGTAGGAACGCCGCCAGATATCGTGGCGGTACAAATAAATCGTCCCTGTCGATAGCGGATGATTATTTCTTCGATTTTGGATCTGGCGTTGGCGGTGATGTGATTGATTTTTACGCTGCCGTGATGGGCATTTCTCAAAACGATGCGATATTTCAGCTAGCAGAGCGAATTGGCGCCACGAGTAGTGCGAAGTTGATGGACTACAATGACCAAGCCGCATATTACAACTCACAACTAAAACCTGCGCACATTGAGTACTTGCATAGTAGGGGAATACGTGATGAAACAATCAGCGAACTATTGATTGGCTATTGCGAGGATGACACAATTACATACGTTCGTGATGGCAAAGATAAAAAAGTACGCTGGCAAGATAGAATTACAATACCATACTGGAAAAATGGCAACGTTGTGTACTTTTGTGCCCGTGCTTTCGGTGATGACGACAAAAAATACATGAAAATGCCACTTACTGGCGAAAATCAGCACGTTATATGGGGTTTAAACTCGCTTAGTCGTGATGGGGATAAGTTGATAATCGCAGAGGGTGCATTTGATGCGATATCGTGCTACCAAGATGGGTACAAAATCCTATCACCAATAACTGGTAGATTTAGTAAGTCACAAATTCAAGACCTAGTCAAGATATTAAAACTTAAAGAATATGACATTACAATCTGCTTAGACTATGACCCAATATCAGAGACTGGGCAAAAGGCTAGTTGGCAATTAGCATACGCATTGTATAAAAATGGTATAGATTGCAAGGTCAAGAACTTTGCAGGCAGTGATACCAAGATAGACCTCAACGAACTGTATATCAGGGGCGAATCTGTGCAGTCTATAATAAGTGGCGCTGATGACTTTATCCAACTGTATATCGAAACAGCCACAGAATCTCAAATGTATTATCTCGCAAGAGAGCGGTCGCTCGTTAAGTACGAGGGCTATATCGAACCGTCGTTATTCAAGGCCATTCAAAAGGCACCGCCAGAAGTAATGATTGCTGATGAAATTGTAAGCAAGTATGACTTAATCTACAATGGAGCACTCGGATTTATAGAGTATAATGACATAGGTGTGTGGGAGCAGGTGTCGGATACACACGTCAAGGCTTATATTAGCGACCAATTAAACAGGTTTACAAAAGGCACACTAATAGCGTCAATATTAAGCGTGGTTAAAGCCAAGTGCAATCACGAGGGTGAATTTACGGCAAACCCAGACTTTATAAATCTTAAGAACGGAATGTTCCATATCGCAGACATGGAGTTGCACGAGCACAACAAGAGCTTTAACTCTATGCATCAGGTGAATTACAACTATGACCCAGATTGCAAAGCTCCGAGATGGACACAGTTTATCGACGAGATAGCAGGTGGTGATCAAACCCGAGTTATGATGTTGCAGGAAATGTTCGGATATTGCTTTACGCAATCGACTAAATATCAAAAGATGTTTTTCTTGCTTGGTGAAGGAGCCAACGGTAAAAGTGTTATGCTGAAGATTTTAGAAGAGGTCATTGGCATATCTAATGTGTCGCATGTGCCAATAACTGAATTGACTAGCGAATTCCAACGGATCCTGCTGTACAATAAGTCTGTGAATATTATCACAGAGTTGCAAAGTAGGGTTGAGGCTGTAAACTCTGTAATCAAATCAGTCGTTGATGGTGAGCGCATACAGGGCAGTTTTAAATTTAAGATGGCCATAAACTTCAAGCCGTATTGCAAGCTCATATGTGCAGGTAATGAAATGTTCACCACCGATGATGTCACGCATGGGTATAAGCGTAGGTTAGTGTTCTGTAAGTTTCCAATGAGGTTTGAGGGGGATAAGGCAGACTTGACACTAAAGGACAAGCTAATGAGCGAACTTTCAGGGATATTGATATGGAGCCTGCAAGGGTTAAAAAGACTGAATGAAAACGGCGGGTTCACAGAGACGTCAGATCAACACGATATGATGAATACATTTAACACGCTATCAGATAACACTTATGAGTTTTTCCTAGAGCATGAGATAGAGGACTTTATAACAAAAGCCGACTATTACTATAAATATACAGTATACTGTATGAATAGCGGGAGCAAGGCTATGTCTAATAGAAAATTCTATGAAAAGGTAAAGGCATTTAAGTATGAGGACGGGAGCATTATAAGTGAGGTCAGGCGCTCATATGGCAGAGGGTATGTCATGGAGCAACCAAGGATAGTGCAAGGTAAATTTAATCTATAATAAAAAAGGGCGTAAGCCCTCTTTTATTTACTGTCTC
>Ga0233445_1001863_pt1 | contig 15033 bp, 18 predicted proteins | sample SI_124_October20_5_FD_182779 | JGI IMG/M metagenome (GOLD analysis project Ga0233445, IMG submission 182779) | Seawater microbial communities from Saanich Inlet, British Columbia, Canada - SI_124_October2016_100_MG | ecosystem: Environmental > Aquatic > Marine > Inlet | place: Canada: British...
GAAATCATAATGGTCTTACCTTCCAACTTTTGACCCCAAAAATTTCCCTGAAAAAATTTTAGATTCCACAAGACCCGAACTCTAAAAATCCCTCACCAACATACTCCCTAAATCTTCACCCACACCCTATTTCTATTTACTGTCTTAATATGATTTAACCACTGGTGCTTTTTGGATTTTTGGTTTGATTGATTTCAAGAGGTTTAAATAATTAAATTAAAAATTATTGGAATATTATTTTAATTATTCGAATCTATATTGAGACAAACAACCTTTCCATCTGATTTGCTGAAAGGTTTGGTAGTTATAAATAAGTTCGTTATTTCTTTTATAAGTTTCTAATGTCTAAACTTACAAATAATTTAACAATAGATCGAATATGTGGAAATTGTGGTGCCTGGGAATGTGATCCTTTTGGAAAAGGATGGATAGGGAATTGTCCCTTTGACCAAACGCTTTACGCCTTTACCAAAAAATGTGAGATTGATAGGTGGATGCCAAAATACGATCGCAATGCAATCATGTGGTGTCGTAAATATGCGCAACAAGGGAACTCTCAAGCACAATACAATTTAGGACTGATGTATGAAAAAGGAGAGTCAGTTTTCCATGATGTCGAATTAGCACACATGTGGTTCAGTCTTGCGAGTTGGAATGGGCATGCTGATGCCGTTAAGCAAGTTCAAGAATTAGAAAATAAAATGACATTACTAGAAATAGATAAAGCGAAAGAGATGGCAAGAAACTGGAAACCAATGGAATAATTATTGGTAATTAATCTCTTATATATAGGAATTGTATCTCCACCAAGTTGAATCCCATTGAACATTATTATCTGTATTGCTATTGACTGAAGAAATACTGTCCTGTGACCACGCACTCCATAACTATCCATCGGTATTGAGAATTGCATTCTCAGTATGATATGATTACTACGATGTCAAATATCTTTATATTTGTTTGCTGATTTAATAAGTGTTTTAAAGAAGGAAATATAAATGTTAATTTTTTCTTCACATCCCCTAATGATTCTCATCTTGACTTTTCTATTTTTATTAGGAGGTTGTTCTAAATACTCCGATGAAGTGCAGGCAAATTTAACTAAATTAAAAGAAACAAAGTCATGCTCAGGTTGTGGTTTGCGTGGGATAGAATTGATTAATTTTGATCTTAAAGGTGCGAATTTGAGTGGTGCCAATCTAACGGGTGCGAACCTTAGAAGATCAGATCTTGCAGGAGCAAACCTTACAGATACAAACCTGACTGATGCCGACTTGTTGGGTGTAAATCTTACGGGTGCAATATTAAACAATACAAACCTAACTAGGGTCAAACTTAGTTATGCGATAATAAATGGGGCAGATATATCTGGTGCGGTATTAAAAGATGCACATATGAATAGTTCCAAATTCGTGAATTCTAAGATAAAAAATTCAGACATAACCGGTGCTAATCTTTATAATGCTGACCTAACCGGTACAAAAGTTTCTGAAGAAACTCTAAAAAGTGCAGTTTTATGTAAGACGGTCATGCCATCTGGTCAAAAAGATGATTCTGGGTGTAAACGTTAATTTTTACAACTAGAGTAGTGTTACAGAGAATCTAACCATCAAGACTTACTCCCTATGATTTTCTGGAATTCCTTTTTTGTGGTAAATCAAGATTCCCAAATCAAATTCTGCTTGCGTGAGACCCTGTCTTGCTGCTAAATCCAACCATTTAAATGATTCTTGATAGTCTTGTTTAACACCTTGCCCCTTATACAGCATCACTCCTAAACAATGTTGTGAAAATTTATCACCTTTTTCCGCACCAAGTCTAAATATCTTGATTGCTTCCTCATAGTTTCCATTTTTCATAGCATTCATACCATCTTTAAAGGAACTAGCACCATCTTTAAAGGAACTAGCAAAAGTGGCAAATGGAAAAATCAACAACACACACAATATCAAACAGAAAACTAATCTTTGCATAATTACCCTAATAAAAAGATTAAATATATTTTGTAAATCAGAATTACTACCGGTAATGCTTTTTGGGTGTGAATATGGAAGGAGTAATTTTAGATATAACCACTTAAATAAGTCTTTAAGTAAATCCCAAACTAAACCTTTACTTAGATAAAATATAAATGCTAATTTTTACAACTAGAGTTGTTGATCGTTCCATCAGGCATGGTGGTGTTACAGAGAATCACACCATCAAGACTCACTCCTCCTAAGTTTGCTCCTGTTAAATCTGCTCTAGTAAAATTTGTTGGAGGCATATCAGGACTGATTTCACTTCCAGTTTTTGCTTTAACATCTTTACCTGGAAACCCATACCAAACGAATGTAGCAACAATCACAATAATTATTAGAACTAACTTTTTCATAATTAACCCTTGCCAAGAAAATCATATTTTATAGTTCAAATTAGATTTTATTATCCACAAACAAAAAAAAGAGATAACTCAATGGGAGTCACCTCGTGAGGGTAAATGCATACGGAACTCCAATAACTAAAACTGTCTCTGAAAACTACCTAAGAAAACCTATCATAATAGATGGGTTTTGTATCACAAATTAATAAAAAATAATAAGGAATATTATTATTATATTAATAGGAAAAATCTTATAAATTGTAATTGTTTGTTTTATTGTTTTTTGTTTAAGTTTCTTTTTTTCAGAGTCGCATTAACTACTTAGTCCTTTTAGACAACAAGTTGAAAATACTGATAAAATTAAATGGAAAATAAGTAGTTGATACGACATAATGCCCTCCGTTATTTCTGTAATTTTGTAAATCCTGTAAATTTACAGAGTATGCCCAAATGGACGCACTTAAATATAACAGAAAAAAGACGCGGAGTTATAGAAAAAGTTATAGAACAGGGTATTTAACTACCAAGTAAAAACCTGTAAACCATTGTAAACAAAGGTTGCCGGGGTGGCGGAATTGGTAGACGCAAGGGACTTAAAATCCCTCGAGGGTAACCTCGTGCCGGTTCGATTCCGGCCCTCGGCACCACCTAAATTTAGCAGGTTAGTCTTTCTTCAACTAGTTGGGATTTTCTAAATTTGTTACTTCATGCAACATTGTTGCGTATGATTTCCACCTTCTATCTCCCTGCCTTCTGTCATAGCCTCTTCGTTCCTGTTCCATTTTTTCTCCTCCTAAAATCATTGACTTAGTAAATTTGTGCCTGATTTGCTGTTTGTCAAGTCAGGTGGCGGCTGACATCGGACGCCTGATCCAAGGGCTGTCTGACATTACTGAGTTTTGCAGGCAAGAGGCAGAGCTAAACCACCATGCTCTGAAAAAGAAGTCACCAACCTGATATACTCCACACAGTTTGATGGCAACCGGGCTGGGAGCCTTCGGGCTTCCGGTTTTTTCAAGTATGGTTTCCCAGAATAGTGTGAGTGGGAGATATAGGGAGAAATTTATTCCATTATTAAAATGCTGCGAATATGAAAAAGATGTGTCGAACTTAATTGGAGAAAAGATATATGGACAAAGTCAATTTTTATATGGGCCGTCCTGTGGTCAAAATAGATTCTGATAGGACGGTATTGGATACTGTGAAATTAATGAGGGAAATAGAGGTGGGAGCAATTCTTATTAGAGAAAATGACGAGATTGTGGGCATATTCACTGAATCCGATTTATTACGAAAGGTTGTGGCTGAAGGGAAATCTGCGGACAGTATTAAAGTATCGGAGGTAATGTCTAAGCCATTGGTTTCAGTTGATGCCGAAGATAAAATGTTTAAAGCATTTACTGAAATGCACGAGCATCACTTCCGCCATTTGGGTGTTACCGAGGACAAAAAAGTAGTCGGTGTGCTATCTATTAAGGATATAGCGAAATATTATGTAAATAAAGTTACCAAGCAAAAAGGTGGAGTGGCAAAAGAAGATTAGTCAAAAAATAAGGTAAATTCGGAATAAGCGCACCTAAATCTCAAAGAGCACACCGCTTTTTTATTTATGCTGTTTGGGTTTCCCATGTCTTTTTAAGCAACAGTTGGTGGTTCAATTGCCGCAAAGGCTGAGCGCGGGTGTGATCACCTGCTTGTTCATACAGTACTGCCAGGTTGTTGAGGGGGATGGACATATCGGGGTGCTTAGGCCCTAAAAATTGTTCCCCAAATCTCAAGGCCTCTATCGCGATCTTTATTGCTCCCGGATATTCTTTCTTTTGGTAAAGGTGAACAACTTCCTTATTGAGTCGATTTAACTCTTCATCGTTTGCGACCATATCAGTGCCCTTTCAATTTTATGAGTTTCCTAGCTCCTTAGAATTGCAATTTGCATGCCAAGTTCAATCATCCATTGACTAGGGGAAATTGGGGCGGTTATGAGGATTGGAAAAAGAAAGATTCAATGACAACGGAAAAGCTGGCAAAATTTATCAAGGAAGGGCAAAAATTTCCGGTAATTGAGGCGGTCTACCTTGGGTGTAAAATCAAGAAGTCGGATGAAAAAGCAATCATGGAACTACTCAGATGATGATTTTAAGCATGTTGCAGTTCATAAAGCTAAAATAAGTAAGGAAAAGTTTGAGATTGAGTTTGACCTAATTAGGTAAAGAAGATTAGCGGGAGACAGGGTGAATGATTTTAGATGCAAAAAAATACTGTCAATGCATGGAGGAGGTTAAGCACCGGGCTTCCTTGATCGGTTCTTTCATAGCTAGCGGGGTTTCCTTTGGGAGCAATTTACATGATTATGAAGTTGTGTGTTTGCACCTACGAAAAATATTGGAGCTAATTGCATTCTCAGCTTTAACTGCCAACAAAGAAGAATACTCAAAAATTCACAATGACTACTCTAAGAAATGGAATGCGAAGAGGTTATTGAAGTCAATTGGAAAGCTAAATCCTGACTTCTATCCCCAACCAGTAGAGTATGCCGGAATCATTGATGGTGGGGTTAAGCATTTCAAAGAAGTAGAAACCGGATTTTTAAATAAAGAGGACTGGATCAAGCTTTACGATTTGTGCAGTAAAGCGCTTCATGTGTGGAATCCTTACGAAGAAAGAGATAGGCAAATAAATTTTGAGATCAGCGTTGCTGAGTGGGTTAAACGGATACAGAATTTACTAAAAGTGCGTTATGCCCGTCCTTTAGGAGGCAAGGTATTGTGGTTGGTAAATATGGTGAGCCCGGAAGATGGAAAGGCTCATGTTATGCTTTCCAGTTCAGTTGAAAACATCGAATGAGAACAAAAGTAGCAAGAGTACGGGAATAGAAAGAATAGTAACCCTACCAGACTTGACAAATAGAGAAACAGGCAACAAATTATATAGAACATGATACGGGAAGGGGTGCTTACCCTCCCAGATCAGGCCAGAGCGTGTCATGGAAATAGTCAGAACTCTGCATTTACCGATGGTGATGTTGAGGAGCTATATTCCGCCGCATGCTCTGGTGTTTTTTTATCCTTACTTAATTTTGTAATAGAGTCTCAGATTTTTAGAAGCCAGCAAGTATCCCCACTTGGGGAAAGTGGGGAATGCTCGCAATCTGAATAAAAAGCGCACGCCTGTTATAATCTATTATGCTAGAACCTTCGCTCTCCGCTTCTTCTACTTGAGCTACGGGTACTTATTTGGACGGAAATGTCTTCCCTCCTTCTATCTCCCTGTCTTCTGTCATCGGTTCTTCTTTCTTGTTCCATTTTTTCTCCTCCTAAAATCATTCGCCTAGTAAATCTATGCCTGTTTTGGTGTTTGTAAAGTTATGTGGGTTGCTACTCTTGACAAATTCCATCACCGGGCGTAAATTCCGAATTGCGTAAAACCTCGTGCCGGTTCGATTCCGGCCCTCGGCACTCGCTTACGCGAGAGGTAACAAGTCTGAACGGTTACAAACTATAATTTCCCTTTTACGTTTCTAGAAATGGTTTTGTTCCTGTTGCAATTATCCACCTACAATAAAAATCTTCACGGTGCCCGTTAGCTTTATGGGCATCGACCAATTCCCTCTCACGGGAGTTAGTGATCTGCCATGAATATTGATAAAATACCGATAGGTGAAGCACCGCCTTGGGATATAAACGTTATCATCGAAGTACCCTTTGGTCGGGAGCCGGTGAAATACGAAATGGATAAAGAATCCGGCGCCCTGTATGTGGACCGCGTCATGCATACTTCGATGCGTTATCCTTGTAATTATGGGTTTGTGCCTCATACACTTTCTGAAGACGGGGACCCCATTGATATTCTCGTGGCCTCGCCTGTAGAGTTTTTGTCTGGCTCTATTGTGCGTTGCCGACCTGTCGGCGTTCTAAAAATGAAGGATGAAAAAGGGGCGGATGAAAAAATTCTAGCTGTTCCGGTTGATGCTCTGAACCCTTTTTATGCAGAAGTAAAACAATATTCTGACTTGCCTAAAATTTTACTGAACCAGATTTCTCATTTTTTTGCACACTATAAGGATTTAGAATCAGGAAAATGGGTTGAGCTCGAGGGTTGGGAAGGTGCCGAGCATGCCGCCGAGCTTATAAAAATATCTATTGAACGAGCATCTTCTTAACGGCTCAGCCTCCTGAGTTAATTCTTGGTTTTCTCCTCTGATGGTTCACCGATGTGATGTACAAACAACTGCTGGGTGCTATTGCTATCGGGCTGACAATCATTGCCTATTTCCCCTATATACGTTCCATTATTCAGGGAAAAACCAGGCCGCATGTATTTTCCTGGGTAATCTGGGGGACTTCTACATCTATTGTTTTCCTGGCTCAGCTTGCAGATAAAGGCGGGGCAGGGGCCTGGGTAATAGGGGTTTCCGGGGTAATATCCATCTATGTTGCCATTTTGGCTTATATCAAAAGATCAGACAGCACCATCACCCGAATGGATTGGTTGTTTTTTATATTGGCAATGGCATCTCTGCCTTTATGGTATTTGACTTCTGATCCTCTGTGGGCTGTGGTGTTATTGACAACTGTCGATGTGTTGGGATTTGGTCCTACATTCAGGAGAGCTTATGCCCGCCCTTTTGATGAGCAGTTGATGTTTTTTGTGATCATGATAGCGCGTAATTTTATTGTTGTTTTAGCCTTGGAGAATTATTCTCTGACGACAGTGTTATTTCCGGCAACCATAGCAGCAGTATGTGTGATTTTTTCCCTGATGGTGGCATATAGAAGACGAGTGGTTGCCTAAACCAATCTTATGGATGCGGGTGTTATCGGCTATTCGGATTAAAAGGGAAGTTTGAATCCACCGGGGAGAGACAGGCCGCCTTTGGATTTGCCCAGGCTGGATGCCCCGCCTTTTGCCTCGCCCAACAACCCACCATAAGCAGAGCCGCTATTGCTTAAGATTTTGTTTTGACCCAGCAGGCCAGAAAGTGACCCATTGGCACCGGAGAGGGCATCCCCAGTCTGTGATTGAATGGCAGACATGAGGGAGCTTTCGAATCCTTTCATTTTATCTCCAATGACATTCTTGATCGCTTTGGAGATGATCTCTGAAAGGTTCGATTTTATATCCAACTGATAACTTTCTATTGTTCCGCTGATACCAACAGAAATATTTATTTGGTCAATCGATGATAGCGATTGGGCGATGGTGTTAGCCAGTTCGTTGCCTTTTTGTTCGGGGATTGAAAGCGAGACACGATCTAATACAGCTTTGAAATTTCCCTTTAAATTATTTTCGTCTGCGATGGTAAGTTGTCCGGTGACTTTTGCAGACCCGCCTTTCAATTCTGCCTGTCCGGTGTTTTGCAGGTTGAGTCCCTGTATGTTCAGAGCAAGTGTGTCTTGCGATTGTGGGCCGGTTTTATCCATCGTGACATTCAACTTAAAAGAATCAAATTTTTCGTTTTTATCCGACTGAAAATTCATCCTTGCGGGTTTTCCGTAAACTTGCTGATTGTCCGACAAATCTTTCAACTCTCCTTTTACTTCCGTATCGAAAAGGATCAATGAAAGATCGCCATGTTTGAGGAGAAAATCCGGCGAAGTTTTAGCAAACGCGATATCTATTCCCTTGCCGCGGACATAGACCTGTTCGGCCGGACTTTTGCCTCTATTAAGATAAGGGCTGATCATTTTGTAGGCTTTCCAGGCTTTGTCGAGTTTTTCTTTTAAGGGGCCTTCCAGCATTGAACCGAGAATATTTTTGCCACCCTCAGGGTTCATGGAGTATTTGTTTTTCAACCGCTCAAAATCTTTTTGTGGGAGATTTTTCAAGTCTGCTACCTGCTGCTTCGCCATTTGTATGTCTTTTTGGAGTTCAGATTTCATGGATGTGATGCGATCTACTCGATCCTGAATATCTTTTTGCAAAGTTTGAAACTCTTTCAGAGCTTGGGGGATTTCTGTCAGCCCTCCTCCCTTAACCTTGTTTTGTAATTCTGCCAGCTTCTGTTTGGTTTCTTCCAGTGCGTTAGGGTTCAGGTCGTCCGCGAACTTTTTTTCCCATTTGGTTTTTAAATCGTCGATGATTTTTTTTGCTCGGTTTCCAGCTTCCAGAGTCTCCAGTTTTTCGGACTTTAGAATTTCTTCAGGAGATTTCATGCTCAGTCCGTCCAGTCCCGGAAGGCCAAAAGCCTTTTGGTCAGCGGACGCTGCGTCTTGTCCGGATTTCACACCTTCTGGTAATTGAGCAGGGTGGGTTCGTTTCTGGTTTAGCCTTATGCCGTGGGCCTGAAGTTCATCGATAACTATTTTTCGGGAAACAGCCTGGGCTCCATCCAAATCCAAAGACAGGCTTTCAAACTGGATCAGGTTTTCCAGGTTATTGTCTGGATTAGCGACTTCAATGCTGCTCAGGGTTATAGCTTGGGCGAATACGGAGGTTGTCAGGGAACCAATATCGATCTGGGTTTTTGCGGCATCGGACCCCTTTTCTTCAATAGCCCTTTCAATCATTCCATCGAGAAAGAGGATCAGGAAAACTCCGACCAGAGCACCGATTAAAGCAAAAGCAAATACCCCTTGCCAGCGGAAAATTTTCATGACCCGCCTCCCGAGAATGTGTCGAATGCTTTGGCTAGTTTGAGAGATTTTAACAGGGGCACTTTTTCAAGCAAGCCTTTCAAATATTCACGGTATTTTCGTATGAGAAAGTTGATCAGAAAAAACAGGGGCACCGCTGAAATCAGGGAGAAAATCAAGCTTCCCATAATCAATGTATTATTCAGGCGGTCAAACAGGAAAAGGGAATTGCTGAAAAACCCATTCCAAAATTCTTGCATTCCGCTTGAGGTCAGTACTGCCAAACCAATTTGATGAAAAGGGGGATCAAGAATGTAAGCGATGCCAGAGAAAATAAAAAACCCGATGATTAGAAGGGAAAAATTTAAGTTGATGATGAAGGCGAGAAAAAGGAGGACAATATTGTGCGGAGTCCACAGCGGCATCAGGCCGATGATGCTCCCAAACGCCAAGCCAAGGCTGAGTTGCCAGGGTTTTTCGTTAGAGTTTAATGCTTTAAAAACTTTTAGAGCCTGTCGGATCATGATGTGCTCCTCCTTTGGCTCAGTATAACGGAAATTTTAAAAGGGAAAAGCGAAATGCGAAGCAAGTTTCAGGAGTACATTTACTTTTATCCAGGCAAGGGGGAATGTTTAAAGATTTAATACAAGTATTTAACGGTTTCCAAAGAGGGGTAATCGGATTTCAAATTTTCGAGCAATAGAGTGAGGGCAATGGACTGTTCATCGCTCATTTCATCTCGATATCCGATCATGCATACTCCAATGCTGGATTTATCCAATTCAGGATAATGCGATCCGATTTTGGAAACATGTCGTCCCATCAAAGTTTTTCCTTGAGGGGTGATTATGAAATGGAAACCTATTTCAGGTTCTCCTTCAAGTAGATGGGATTCCTTAATTTGCTCATAGGTGGGCGAATCTTCTCCCGTGTAATGGACAAGAACAAAACGTGTTTCTTGTCGGGTTATTAAATTCGGAAAATTTATGTCGCGATTCATGGTCATTTCTTCCTGTTCAGGACTATATTGTATTATAGCGTGGAAGAGATGCCATTAAGTCTGAAGAAAAATTGAAAGGCATAAAATGGGAAAGAGCATCCAATCTGTTTTAGTTGTTGGGCTGGGTCGGGTAGGAAGCCTGGCGGCAATTTTATTAGATTCGAACGGGTATCAGGTTACGGGATTTGATACCAGCCCTGATGAGGAATACCCTTTTAAGGTAATTTCAGGATCGGTTGAGGATGATTCCGTTTTGAAGAATGCTATTGCCGGGCATGATGCCATATTGACCTGTCTGCCGTATCATTTGAATTTAGAGGTGGCTAAAAAGGTGCATCAGGCGGGGAGGCATTATTTTGACCTGACGGAAGATGTCCCAACCACCACCGCTATCCGGGAGATGTCGGGATCTTCAAAAGGAATCATGGCTCCGCAATGTGGGCTGGCTCCTGGATTTGTTGGGATTTGCGGAGCGCATCTTGCTGGAGAATTGGAACAGTTGCGCAGTATAGAGCTCCGAGTTGGTGCGCTGCCCCAGCATCCGCGCGGGCTTCTTGGATATGCTTTTAACTGGTCTCCCGAAGGGGTGGTCAACGAGTACCTCAATGATTGCGAAGTTATTCAGGATGGGAGGAGGGCCAGAGTGCCTGCTATGGAGGGTCTGGAGACTATCGTGATTGATGGTGTTCAGCTCGAAGCGTTCACAACGTCCGGAGGATTGGGTACTTTGTGTGAAACCTACGATGGAAAAGTGAGCCATTTGAACTATAAAACAATTCGGTATCCCGGGCACGGGGAGTTGATGCGATTTTTCTTTAGTGAGTTGTATATGAGAGACCACAGAACTGAGGCTGGGGAAATTTTGATTAACGCCAAGCCACCGGTTAAAGAGGATGTCGTATACGTTCACGTGGCGGTAGAGGGGTGGAAGGAAGGAAAACTGGTGCGGGAAGAATTTGTACGCAGTTATTTTCCAAGAGAGATACATACCAAAACATGGAAGGCAATTTCATGGACTACTGCCGCATCCGTGAGCGCGGTTATTGAACTGGTTTCACAGGGGAGTCTGCCGAATCAGGGATTTTTAAAGCAGGAGGATATACCGTTGGATATGTTTTTAAACACACCGACCGGACAATTCTTTAAGTAGAGAAGGAAATGCTGTCTCCATTTATCGTAAGAATACCAAATTGAAATTAGTTGACACCTGTCACTGGGGCAGAATCATCCATGCTGGGTGTGGCGGCACTATCATGGGCATCACCAATAAATTCCATCGCAAAACCGGAGGTGCTATTTTCAACAACTACAGCTCCCCAAAAGCTTAATCTGGTAATATCTCGAAACCCATCTACGCTTATTTCAGGATTGCTCGCCACAGGGTTGAGATGTAGAAACCCATGTTGAAAGCTAGAGTTTCCTGTAATTAAATTTACGTCAGTCAAAGATGTGCTGTTAATGGATGGGTGCGAAGACCTGACAATGAATATTCTGCTTGTAACGCTATTGCTAACCGTAAAAGAGGTAGCGGAACCAAATAGAGTTCCATCATTTTTTATTGCTCGAACGACGACACCGATTTGCGAAGCCATGCTTGAAAGTGATGGGTGGGTGACAGCAATAAATGAATAAGATGTACCATCTGACTGCCAATAGGGAGAGGTCACTCTATTGGTGTTGGAAAACGGAACGATCGATGCGAACGCTTGATTAGCTGGAGAGTCGATCGACTGTCTGAAATTAGAAACCGTTAAAGCCGTGTTTTGAAAGGTAAGGCGATTGTCTGCCGCAAGAATATTTCCCTCCGAAATTCCTGTTACGGCACCACCAAAAAGTACGTTTGGATTAGAAAAGTTAGAGATTCGGGAATTATTGCCCGTACCCATGACGGTCCTAAAGCTATTTACGTTGTCTACATACCCATGGTTGAAGCTAAAAGGTGCCCCGTTAGTATTATCATTGGCCCGGTCATGACGTGCGGCCATATTATGTCCAATTTCATGTGCCATTGTCAGGTTTCCCACGGTGCAGTTTGTTTGAGTTACCGAGTAAGCAAAGGGGGCAAAAGCTGACGAAACGGTTGTCATTAGCCCGGCAATTCCACATAAACTATTATTTCCTTCCACTAAAACTGCTACCACATCTGCTCCCACGGAATCTCTTAAGTCATGGAGTCCAGGGATTGAACCATTTTGTGCTGCGGATAAAAACCCAGTAAAACTAAAACTACTTTCCGAAAAGCTGATCTCTTGCCGACCTACTAAACGGAGAACATGGTCTACACCACTGTTTGAATAGATAGAATTGGTTACAGAGATGGACAAGTCTATTAAGCTTTCTATGGAGCTGGTACCGCCTTCCGCGGCGCGGGCTTCTGCAGTGTAAACGACCAATACATCGATTACGGTTCCATCATCAGCCTGTGTCTCAGGGTTAGAGATATTGGAACTCCCTGAATTCTCCAAAGTATCAGGTGAAGCTGTAACTCCTGACAACGGCGCATCTCCCATGGTGCCATATCCTATCCCTGATTCAGTGAAAGGGTCCTGGTTTGAATTTGTATCCTTGTTTGAGAGAGAAAGCTTAGTGGCATCATCCGTATCCTTTGTCTCTTTATTGGAAGGGATTGAGGGAGGTATTTTAGGGGTAACGGGTTCTCCATCGGGAGGAAATTTGGAAGGATTAATCTCATAGACCGTATGAATTCCATTTTTGGTATGGCGCACCTGGTAGGTCAGGTTTGATTTCGATATGTTTCCAAATACCTTGTTTTGATTCACGACCAAAACCACCTGACTCATTGGAATGTCTTCTAATTTTCCATACCAGGAGTAACTTCCTGATCGGTTCTTTTCTATTTTATGAATTAGAGTCGTTAATTCAATTTCAGGAAAAAAGTTCAAGATCAATTTAATTTCTGCACCAGGTTCAGCATCAAAATTTTCTTCGGGATCAGGCAAAAGGCTGAAGTCTACATTTGCAAAACGAGAACGAACAATAGTCTGGCTTTGTCGAGCTTGGATATCATCGGTGTTATCCGCCGCCATGAATAAATAAGGAGGAAGCTTCTCGGAAGAATCTGCCTCAAGGGCATGGGATACCCCGGAAAAGCTGATGGTCATTAAAAGCAGTAGAAGAATTAGCCTTTGGAAGGGGGACGTAAAACAGGGCGGATTAAATAAATGTTGAGTGCGAAGGGTGGCCAACAGGGAATGAGTTAGAACAAGCATGAAACCTATTGGTTTAAAGTGGTTTGGGTAATGAATTCAAATTTAGCTCGTGGCCAATTTTTGGCTAAGCTGAACCTATCCTTATCGGAATTATGCTTATAATCCTAAACTATGAATTTTAAGGCTTTATTGGTGCGGAGTGGTTTAGTAAGAGCCCAGCCAGTTGGCAAGGATTGAGTATTTATATACAAAATTTTCTGTAGGGGATTGGAGAGAAGGGTTGGATCAAGAATAAATCTACGTTGTTATTTCCCTGGGGTGCTTTCTGCAGAATGAATGGGGGCTTAATTGATTCCCCGGGCAACCCCGGTTGAGTTTCCGGAAACTCCACCAAGTCGGCTATCTCCGAAATTTCGCCCTATTGTAGAATCGTGAGCATCTCCAATGAATTCCATGGAAAATCCAGTTCCACTGGTTTCAATAAACACCACTCCCCAAAAACTCAATTGACCGAGATTATTATATTTTTGGGTGGTGCCAACAGTGGTTGGGGTGATGGGAACTTCATTGATAGCAACGGCTCTAATATTTCCAAACTGTGCTGAATCCTGTGTCAGGATCAGGTGGGTTCGTGAGTCAGTGAAGGCAGAATTGGAAGAATTAATGCTTGAATTCGAAACATTGACAATAAAAACTCTATGGGTTTCTCCAGCATCAACGGTAAATATAGCTGCTCGGCCTGCCACGTTATCAGGTACCGTGGTCATGCCTCGAACTTCCAGCGCTACTCCTATCTGAGTTAAAGCTGTATCGAGAGAGGGGTGATTGATCGACATAAAAGTATAACTGTCATTGGGCACGGACTGAGCGTATGGGGATAATACAATTCTTGCTTTATCTTCTGTGGAAGGCACGATCACCACCTGAGCAGATAATAAACAAGGCATAAAAACCCAGGTGAGCAATACTCCTACAAGTAAAACCCAAGCTTTGTCAGAAAACCTGAAATATAAAGTTTTTCTTAAATTTTTCATGTCACTCACTTAAAAATAAATTTAATTGACTCCACTCACTGGAGCGGAATCGTCCATGCTGGGGGTAGCGGCACTGTCATGCATGTCACCGATAAATTCCATGGCAAATCCTGTTGTATTGGTTTCAACAATCACTGCACCCCAAAAGTTGAGCATAGTGACATCCCGACGTCCACCATTGAGGCCCACCTCTAAAGAAGGATCTGTTGCTACAGGTTCAATCAGAATATGCCCGTGCTTAAAATTAGTGGTTCCTACAACAAATTGTGCGGAAGAGATGCTTGTTGAATTGATGATCGTGTTATTGGTCCGCACGATAAAAATTCTCTCAGTGCTTCCACCAGAAATTGTAAAAGTGATGGCGCTTCCGAAAGCTGTTAAATCGCTTTGAATGACATTTATAACCATGCCTATTTGGGTGGCAATTGTTGATAAAGAAGAGTGGGAAACAGCAATAAATGTGTAGCTTCCTGAATCGGATTGCCAGTAAGGAGAAATAACTCGGCTTTTATTTTCTATGGCATAAGCGAGGTCCAAACGAGGTGACCAGAATGCTTCTACCATTAGAAACAAAATAATTAAAATGAGTTTTGGAGACTTCATAGCTCTCTTTTCAGGATCTATCAACTATGGCACAGGAAATCCGTTAAGGCAATGATTTCATTAGCTTTAGCCTTGGAGAGGATATGCCTGTCCTTATCCGGCTTATCGAAAAAAAGTTGAGGTACTTTAGTTTTTATTGCAGAAGGCTTGAAGTTTTTTGCGAGAAGGGAGCTGTTGCTCAGATAATACTTATTATATCAATGTGTTATGGGGTTTGTAGCGGTGGGGCTTTAATTAGGTATAGGTGTGAACCTTTATATCAGGATCCAGCTGAGATCGAAGATGATTCTCT
>Ga0233445_1001870_pt1 | contig 15000 bp, 5 predicted proteins | sample SI_124_October20_5_FD_182779 | JGI IMG/M metagenome (GOLD analysis project Ga0233445, IMG submission 182779) | Seawater microbial communities from Saanich Inlet, British Columbia, Canada - SI_124_October2016_100_MG | ecosystem: Environmental > Aquatic > Marine > Inlet | place: Canada: British...
AACTTTAACGGGTTCATCCAGTGCTGACCAACTCATTGCAGGACTGGGTAATGACACTCTGACTGGCGCAGGTGGTGCTGATATTCTAAGAGGCGGGGGGGGGATGATACCATTTCAATAGCTGATACCTCTTTTTCCATCCTCAACGGTGGTACAGGAACAGATACTCTACAATTTTCCTCTACTATCAATTTGGATTTAACCTCTATAGCCAACAATAAACTCAGCAGTATCGAAATCATTGATATGAACAGCCAGTCGGGTACTCTGATCATTGGCAACGATGACATCATCAATATGGTCGGTACCGAAGCCCAAAATGACCTGAAAATCAAAGGTGGTGCTGTTGATACCATCGCTATAACAGGTACTGGTTTCAACAGTATTGGTCAAGCAACAACCATCGACAGTATCACTTATGATATCTATCAAAACCAAGGCAAAGATAATACGGTCAGGTTACTGGTACAACAAGGTATCTCTATTTCTGAACCTACGTTATCAGTCATTGAATTATCTAATATTGAAAACGGCAATGGTGGGTTGGTTATTAATGGTGTCAGTGCTGGTGATAAGAGTGGCTATTCTGTCAGTAATGCGGGTGATGTCAACGGTGATGGTTTTGATGATGTGATCATCGGAGCCAAAGGTGATGATAATAACGGTAATTACAGTGGTTCAAGTTTTGTCATTTTTGGCAATTCAACCAGTTCAAATATTGAGCTTTCAAATGTTCAAAATGGAACGGGTGGCTTTATTATTAACGGTGTTACTGATTATGATAATGTTGGGGAGTCGGTTTCAACTGCAGGTGATGTCAATGGTGATGGACTGGATGATCTGATTGTCAGTGCTCGTCTGGCGGATCCCAACAGTAGTCAAAGTGGTGCCAGTTATGTTGTTTTTGGTAAAACCACTAGTACAGCTGTTGAATTGTCAATTGTTGATGATGGAACGGGTGGTTTTGTCATCAATGGTGTGAGTAATAATGATCAGTCGGCTCGTTCAGTGTCTGCTGCAGGTGATGTTGATGGTGATGGTTTGGGTGATTTAATCATTGGTGCATATCAGGATGATCCTAATGGTAGCGACAGTGGAGCCAGTTTTGTTGTCTTGGGTAAAACAGATGGGTTAACCGTTGAATTATCAAATGTAGAAAATAGTACGGGCGGATTTGTTATTAATGGTGTGTCTGGTTATGACAACTCAGGTCGTTCTGTCTCCAATGCGGGAGATGTCAATGGTGATGGATTAGCTGATTTGATTGTAGGTGCTCCAGGAGATGACCCTCACGGTTTAACCAGTGGAGCCAGTTTTGTAGTTTTTGGCACAACCTCTAAGGCAGATATTGAACTATCCAATGTGGAAAATGGCACAGGTGGCTTTATTATAAACGGTGTGACGACCAGTGATAACAGTGGTCGTTCAGTCTCCAATGCTGGCGATGTCAATGGGGATGGCTTAGATGATTTAGTGGTTGGCGCATTTTATGATGACCCTCATGGTCAAGCAAGTGGAGCTAGTTTCGTTGTTTTCGGTAAAACCTCGGGTACAGCGATAGAATTATCCGATGTTGATGCAGCAACGGGTGGGTTTGTTATCAATGGTGTTACAACTTACGATAATAGTGGCTATTCTGTCAGTGCTACAGGTGATATCAATGGAGATGGTTTAGATGATTTAGTCATTGGTGCTCGACATGATGACCCCAATGGTAACCAAAGTGGTGCCAGTTTTGTGGTTTATGGTAAAACCTCCAGTACTGCAATTGAGTTATCAGATATACAGTCTGGTACAGGTGGTTTTGTGATTAATGGTGTGAGTGGCGATGATACCAGTGGTTATTCAGTCAGTGGTGCAGGTGATGTCAATGGTGATGGCTTTGATGATTTGATCATTGGTGCTAAAGGTGATGATCCCAATGGCAGTAACAGCGGTGCTTCATTTGTTGTTTTTGGTGGTTTGAATACGGCTTCATCGGTCACCCTTGGTACAACCTCTGCCGATGCTCTAACAGGTACATCAGGTGTGAATCAAATTGTTTCAGGTCAAGGGGCTGATACCATTACAGGCAGTGGTGGTGCAGATGTGCTATTCGCAGGTGCGGGTGATGATACCATTAATATAGGTGATGCTTCATTCTCTTCCATCAACGGTGGAACAGGGACTGATACCTTGCAATTTGGTGCCAACTTCGCCCTTGATCTAACCAATGTCGCCAACAACAAACTCAACAGCATAGAAATTATCGACATCAATGGACAAGGTGCAACCGTTACTTTAGATGATGACGATATTCTCAGTATGGTCGGTACCATTGCCGAAAATGACCTGAAAATCAAAGGTAGTTCTGGTGACAGTGTGGTGATCAGTAGCTCAGGTTTCAACAGCATTGGACAAGCGACAACGATTGACAGTGTGACCTATGATATCTACCAAAACCAAAGTATGGATAATTCAGTTCGCTTGCTCATTGAGCAGGATATTACCGTCACTGAACCCACCCTTTCAACTATCGAACTTTCCAATATCGAAAATGGCAACGGTGGTTTTGTCATGAATGGAATGAGTACTAATCAATTTACTGGTGCTTCCGTTAGTAATGCAGGTGATGTGAATGGTGATGGATTAGATGATGTCATAATGGGGGCACACTATGATGATTCAAATGCAAATCATAGTGGTGCTAGTTATGTTGTATTTGGTAAAACCAGTAATGAAGTGATAGAACTATCTAACGTTGAAAATGGCACGGGTGGTTTTGTTATTAATGGCGTGGCAGATGGAGATCTCAGTGGACGTTCTGTTGGTGGCGGCGGTGATCTCAATGGTGATGGTTTAGCTGATTTAATTGTGGGTGCTAATAGCCGAGATGCGAACGGTAGTGATAGTGGTGCCAGTTATGTGGTCTTCGGTAAAACCGATGGTACAACGATAGAATTATCCAATATTGAAAATGGTACTAACGGGTTTGTAATTAATGGTGCCAATACCGATGATAATAGCGGTAGATCAGTTTCTAATGCGGGTGATATTAATGGCGATGGTTTGGATGATGTTATAGTTGGTGCCTTTAATGATGATCCAAATGGTAGCGACAGTGGTGCTAGTTTTATTATTTTTGGTAAAACCAGCGGTACCACCATTGAATTATCCAATGTAGGAAATGGTACCAGTGGTTTTGTCATCAATGGCGTGGGCAGTGATGATAACAGTGGTTATTCAGTCAGTGGTGCTGGAGATGTTAATGGAGATGGCCTGGATGATGTTATTATTGGAGCAAAGAATGATGATCCAAATGGTAATAACAGTGGCGCTAGTTTTATTGTTTTTGGTAAAACGACAACTACAGCGATAGAATTATCCAATGTAGAATCAGGCTCAGGTGGTTTTGTCATTAATGGCGTGACGGCTTCTGATAATGCAGGAAATAGTGTCAGTGATGCTGGTGATGTCAATGGTGACGGGTTAGCTGATCTTATTGTCGGTGCTCCATTAGATGATCCAAATACCAGTTCAAGTGGTGCCAGTTTTGTAATATTTGGTAAAACCAGTGGTACTGCAATTGAATTGTCGGATGTTGAAGCAGGCACGGGTGGCTTTGTCATGAATGGCGTGTCATTCTTTAACCAAAGTGGGACCTCAGTGAGCACTGCTGGTGATTTAAACGGAGATGGACTGGATGATATAATCGTTGGAGCACCTCTCGATGACCCGAATGGTAGCAATACTGGAGCCAGTTTTGTGGTTTATGGTAAAATCTCAACAGCAGCCATTGAATTATCTGATATAGAAGCAGGGAGTGGGGGCTTCGTAATTAATGGTATCAGTGTAGATGATAAGAGTGGGTTTTCTGTTAGTGGTGCAGGTGATGTCAATGGTGATGGTTTTGATGATTTATTAATTGGTGCCAAATATGATTCTCCAAATGGCGGTCACAGTGGATCTTCATTTATTGTTTTTGGTGGTCTCAATACAGCTTCATCTGTCACTCTAGGAACTACTTCCGCCGATACTCTCTCTGGTACAGCGAGCGCTGACCAAATTGTTTCAGGTCAAGGTGATGATACCATTACAGGCAGTGGTGGTGCAGATATTCTTTTTGCTGGTGCAGGTGATGATATCATTAATATCGGTGATGCATCATTCTCTCGAATTGACGGTGGCACAGGTACTGACACTTTACAACTCGGTGCAAGTTTTACCCTCGATTTAACCTCAAAAGCCAATAATATACTAAAAGACATTGAAATCATTGACATCAATGGACAAGGTTCAACGGTAACACTGGGTGATGATGATATTCTCAGTATGGTCGGAACCAGTGCTGCAAATGATTTAAAAATCAAAGGTAGTGCTGGCGACACAGTGACCATCACCAGTACGGAGTTTTCTGATTCTGGCAGTAATACCACCATTGACAGTGTAGACTACGACATCTACACCAATCCAACACTAGACGGTTCTGTTCGGTTACTGATAGATCAGGACGTCACCGTCAATCAACCTACGTTATTTTCCATTGCTGATGTCACTGTCAGTGAAAGTGCTGGTTCGTCAGTATTTACAGTGACCCGATCTGGTGACACCTCAGGTGCCGCCACCGTCGTTTTTACTACGGCTGATGGCACAGCAACGAGTACAGATGACTACACAACCAATGCGGGTACCATTACGTTTGCAGATTCAGATGCCAGTAAAACGATTACCGTCACACTGACCAATGACCTAGCTATTGAAAATGATGAAGCCTTTACCATCAGTTTATCCAGTGCGTCTACTGGAACGATTACCGATGCAACCGCGATAGGTACGATATCAAATGATGACATAAAAATTGAACTCTCCAATATCGAAGCTGGTTCGGGTGGCTTTATCATTAATGGCATCAGTTCGGGAGATGAAAATGGTAAATCGGTCAGTAACGCAGGAGATGTCAATGGTGATGGGCTGGATGATTTTATCATTGGTGCACCATTGGATGACAATAATAATACCAATTCAGGCAGTGCTTTTGTAGTATTTGGTCAGACGAACAGCACAACTATTGAGCTATCCAATGTAGAAAATGGTACTGGCGGATTTATCATTAATGGTGTTGGTACTTCAACTCAGGAGCAAGCAGGTAATTCAATCAGTGGTGCTGGCGATGTGAATGGAGACGGCTTGGATGATTTATTGGTCGGTGTTCAACAAGATGATCCCAATGGCAGTAATAGTGGTGCGAGTTTTGTAGTTTTTGGTAAAACCACGGGTACGGCAGTGGAGCTGGCAAATGTTGAAGCAGGGTCTGGTGGTTTTGTCATTAATGGTGTTACTGATACGGATAAATCAGGTTCTTCTGTTAGTAATGCTGGAGATATTAATGCCGATGGTCTAGATGACTTGGTCATTGGAGCTGTTTTTCAAGATCCAAATGGTAGCAGTAGTGGTGCCGCTTATGCGGTTTTTGGTAAAACAGATAGTACATCCGTCGAACTTTCAAATGTTGCTAATGGTACTGGCGGTTTTGTGATGAATGGGGTGACCAATTCAGCCAATACAGGTGGTTCTGTCAGTAATGCAGGCGATGTCAATGCCGATGGTATTGATGATGTCATTGTTGGTGCGAGCGGTACAAGCAATGGCACCAGTTATGTGGTTTTTGGAAGCACAAGTTCAACATCCGTTATAGAGCTATCGAATGTCGCTAATGGTACGGGTGGTTTTGCGATCAATGGCGTATCAAGTCAAGATGGCGCTGGTGGATCTGTGAGTAATGCAGGTGATGTCAATGGAGATGGTTTTGATGATGTTATTGTTGGTGCCTTGAATGATGACCCCAATGGAAATAGCAGTGGAAGCAGTTTTGTTGTTTTTGGCAAAACGTCTGGAACAGCCACTGAATTATCGGATGTGGAAGCTGGAACAGGTGGTTTTGTCATTAATGGTGTGACTGACTATGACCGCAGTGGTAGTTCGGTCAGTTATGCAGGAGACTTAAACGGTGATGGCTTAGCAGATTTACTTATTGGCGCAGATCAAGATGACCCTAATGGTTCGAATAGTGGTGCCAGCTTTGTCGTTTACGGTAAAACATCAGCAACCTCAGTGGAATTGTCCAATGTAGAAGCAGGAACGGGTGGATTTGTTATCAACGGCATAACCGACAATGCACGAAGTGGTGATTCTGTCAGTATTGCAGGTGATGTCAATGGAGATGGTTTTGATGATCTTATTGTCGGTGCCTATGAGAATGGAGCTGGAGATTCCTTTATTATCTTCGGCGGTCAAAATCATTCGGCTACTCTTGGAACTGCCAGTGCCGAAACACTGACAGGAACCTCTAGTGCAGATCAATTAATTGCTGGTCTCGCCAACGATACTCTGACTGGCGCAGGTGGTGCTGATATTCTCCGTGGAGGAGGTGGTGACGATGTCTTATCTATTGCCGATACTTCTTTTTCCATCCTCAATGGTGGTACGGGAACAGATACTTTACAACTGGCGTCTACTTTCAATTTAGATCTTACCAGCATTGCCAATAATAAATTAGATAGTATCGAAATCATTGATCTTAATGGTCAAGGTAATACCTTAACTTTAGCCAATGATGATATCTTGAGTATTGTTGGTACCATTGCCGAAAATGACTTGAAGGTCAAAGGCTCATCAAGTGACTCGGTTGTAATTAGCAGTACAGGTTTTAACAGCATCGGCCAGGCGACGACGATTGACAGTGTCACTTATGACATATACACAAATCAAAATCATGACAGTACCGTCAGGTTATTAATTCAGCAAGGCATTACAGTCACAGAACCCACATTGACAACCATTGAACTTTCCAATATTGAAAATGGTCATGGCGGAGGTTTTGCCATCAATGGTATTTCCACTTATGACTTGAGTGGTATAACAGTCAGCGATGCAGGAGATGTCAATGGTGATGGACTGAATGACATCATTATCGGTGCACCTACAAATGAAGGTAGAACAGATAAGGGCGAAAGTTATGTGGTCTTTGGAACTACTTCAGGGACCACCATTGAGCTTTCGAATGTCGAAAATGGCACGGGTGGTTTTATCATCAATGGTGCAAGTTCCGATGATTATGCAGGCGTTTCAGTTAATAGCGCGGGTGATGTCAATGGAGATGGCTTGGATGACGTGATTGTTAGTGCCCATAAAGATGACCCCAATGGAAGTGCAAGTGGTGCCAGTTTTGTTGTTTTTGGTAAAACAACGACAACCGCCGTTGAATTATCAAATGTTGATAACGGTACTGGCGGTTTTGTGATGAACGGTGTGGCAAATGGTGACCTCAGTGGTACGTCAGTCAGTGGTGCGGGTGACGTTAATAGTGACGGCTTAGATGATTTGATCATTGGTGCGAGAAGTGATGACCCCAATGGTTCTCTCAGTGGTGCCAGTTTTGTCGTATTTGGTCAAACATCAACTTCATCCATTGAATTATCGAATATTCAAAACAGTACGGGTGGTTTTGTTATTAATGGCGTGACCAATAATGATGGTAGTGGGCGGGTAGTCAGTGATGCTGGTGATGTGAACGGTGATGGTCTGGCTGATGTGATTGTTGGTGCTAAAGGTGCTGACATTAATGGCAGTGCCAGTGGATCTAGTTATGTCGTCTTCGGAAAAACCAATACGACGGATGTCGAATTATCAGATGTAAATTCAGGAACAGGTGGCTTTTCTATCAATGGTGTCACCAACAATGATGCCCGTGGCGTTTCGGTCAGCAATGCAGGTGATGTTAATGGCGATGGTTTAGATGATTTAATTGTTGGTTCAGCAAGTAGAGATTCTCATGGGGGCGACAGTGGTACCAGTTATGTGATATTTGGTAAAACCAGTGGTACCACCGTTGAATTATCTGATATTGAAAATGGTACTGGTGGATTTAATATCAATGGTGTGACAGCCAGTGATAAAAGTGGCTATTCTGTGAGTCATGCGGGTGATGTGAATGGCGATGGTTTGGCGGATCTGATCATCGGTGCTTATGGTGATTCTCCCAATGGTAGTGGGAGTGGTGCCAGTTTTGTGGTGTATGGTCAAACCGCATCGACCACAATTGAACTGTCCAATATAGAAAATGGCACAGGTGGTTTTGTTATCAATGGTGTTTCTAGTAACGACCTGAGTGGCAGTGCTGTTAGTAGCGCAGGTGATGTGAATGGCGATGGTTTTGATGACTTAATCATCGGTGCAAAATATGCGAGTAGAAATAGTCAATACAGCGGTTCAAGTTTTGTTGTGTTTGGCGGTAGAAATACAGCCTCATCCGTCACGTTAGGAACCAGTGATGCGGATACTTTAACAGGCACATCAGGTGCTAACCAGATTGTTGCTGGTCAAGGGGATGATGCAATAACGGGGGCTGGTGGAGCAGATATTCTCCGAGCTGGTGCTGGTAACGATACCATCAATATTGGTGACACCTCCTTCTCTGTCATTGATGGTGGTTCTGGCAACGATACGCTACAATTAAGTAGTGGCGTCAGTCTTGATCTGACGAGTATCGCCAACAACAAACTAAACAGCATAGAAATCATCGACATCAATGGCGCAGGTACCACCGTTACCTTGGGTGATGACGATATTATTAGTATCGTCGGTAGTAATGCCGAAAATGACCTGAAAATCAAAGGTTCATCAGGAGATGCAGTAAACATCAGTAGTTCAGGTTTTAATAGCATCGGTCAAGCAACAACCATTGATAGTGTCACTTACGATATTTTCACCAACCCAGCTTTAAACAGTTCTGTGCGATTACTCATTGATCAGGATTTAACAGTGACAGAACCCGCCTTGTCAACCATTGAATTATCCAACATCGAAACAAACCTAAATGGTGGTTTTGTCATCAACGGCATCACTCAATATGATCGTGCAGGTTATTCCGTCAGTAATGCGGGCGATGTTAATGGTGATGGTTTGGATGACTTACTTATCAGTTCTCCAACTGTTGGTGGTGATTACAGTGGTGAATCTTATGTAGTCTTCGGTAAAACCGATAATGCAACGGTTGAGTTATCTGACATTAGAGCAGGTACAGGTGGTTTTGCCATTGATGGTGGCGGGGCTTCTGATAAAAATGGTCATTCATCCAGTAATGCAGGTGATGTCAATGGTGATGGTCTGGATGATATCATTATTGGTGCTTATAAAGATGGTCCCAATGCTGTTTACAGCGGTGAAAGCTTTGTCATTTTTGGTAAAACTAGCGGTACAATCGTGGAAATTACTGATATTCAAAGTGGCAAGGGTGGTTTTTCAATCGAAGGTCAATCTGCCAATGATTCCAGTGGTATATCGGTGAGTAATGCAGGTGATGTCAATGGTGATGGGTTAGACGACTTGATTGTTGGGTCTTATGGTAGTGATATAAGTGCCAATAATTCTGGTTCCAGTTTTGTTGTTTTTGGTAAAACCAGTGGAGCTAACGTTGAACTGTCTAATATTGCCTCTGCAACAGGTGGTTTTGTGATTAATGGTGCTTCTGCTGTTGATGCCAGTGGTTTTTCTGTCAGTGCTGCAGGAGATGTCAATGATGATGGATTGTCTGATCTTATTGTTGGAGCTGGGGGGGCGGATATCAATGGAAACAATAGTGGTTCAAGTTATGTCGTATTCGGTAAAACTACCACTACAGCCATTGAATTATCTGATGTCAATGCGGGTTCGAATGGTTTTAGTATTAATGGTGTTACGGCAACCGATCTCAGCGGTTTTTCTGTAAGTAATGCTGGTGATGTCAATGGTGATGGCCTTGATGATGTCATTATTGGGGCATACGGTGATGATCCAAATGGTGAGAGCAGTGGTGCCAGTTTTGTTGTCTTTGGCAAAACAACCAATACAACCATTGAACTGTCTAATGTTGATGCTGGCACAGGTGGTTTTGTTATTAATGGCGTGTCGGCGAATGATAATAGTGGGCGTTCAGTGAGTAATGCAGGCGATATTAATGGTGATGGTTTAGATGATGTAATTATTGGTGCATATAACGATGATCCTCATGCGGGTAATACTGATGATGGTTCAAGTTTTGTAGTTTATGGTATAACAACCAGTACATCAGTTGAACTTTCAAATGTCGAAGCAGGGACGGGTGGCTTTGTTATTAATGGTGTCGGTTCTGGCGATGCATCAGGCTTTTCTGTCAGCGGAGCAGGTGATGTTAACGGTGATGGCTTTGATGACTTATTAATTGGTGCTAAAAATGACCAGCCACACAGTGTTTATAGTGGTGCTTCATTTGTTGTTTTTGGTGGGCTTAATACTGCCTCCTCAGTCACCGTCGGAACCACTGGGAATGATACTTTAACAGGTACATCGAGTGCCGAAAATATTATTGGTGGTTTAGGCAACGACACCATCATAGGTACTGGTGGAGCTGATGTCCTCCGTGGTGGTGCAGGCAATGATACTCTTGCCATCTCCGATGTAACCTTTGCCTCGATCCAAGGGGGTCGTGGCACAGATACCTTGCGCTTCGACGGCACAGGTTTAAATCTTGACCTCAGCACCCAAGCCGACAACAAAGTCCAGTCCATAGAAACCATCAACATAACAGGCAGTGGTGATAACAGTTTAACTTTGAAATTGTCAGACGTGCTGAATATTTCAGATTCAACCAATGAATTATCATTGTTAGGTGATATAGGAGACTCAGTGACAGTTTCTGATAGTTCGTGGACAACAGGAGCAACCTTTGCAGGATTTACAACCTATACTTCTGGCTTAGGAACATTGGTTATTGATGATGATATTTCGCTGACGATAACATCGACATAATAATGCTTTTTCCAATTATTTTTGAGATGATTTTCAATGGCATTGTATATGATGTCATGCTATCGTATATAATATGACTTATGTGATAGATACAAATATTCTTGTTGCAGGATTAAAAAATAATGCGGGAGCTTCTTATCAAATACTAAATGATATTATTGATGGTGAAATGGATGTTGTTATTTCTGTTCCATTATTTTTTGAATATGAAGATGTTTTAAAAAGAGATAAAATGGTTTCTTTGAGTCATCAAGAAATAGATGAAATACTCAATGTTTTCTGTGCAAGAGCACGCCATACATTCATTGATATTTTATGGCGTCCTCAATTAAATGATGCAAAAGATGAAATGGTGTTAGAAACTGCGGTTAATGGACAAGCTGATACAATTATCACATTCAATAGTAAAGATTTTAATGTATCGGAAAAACAAAGTTTTTTAAAATATAGATATTTTTACCATGAAGTGCATGAAGATATTGAAGTTTTTTCTTCATTGTCTTCATGTGCTTCATGGTAAAAAATTATACCATTCGCAGAGTATTTGAATATTTGCCCATCAGGGCATCATGTTCAAAATACGGTAGACAAGTTTGGAATAAAACTTTTATTGCCGAGCGATTACATGCAAATGGGGAGGCAATAATGGGGCAATATTCTTTACGACTTCCTGATTCAATTTTGAAAGCTTCTAAAGAATTGGCAGTTAAAGAAAATACATCAATGAATCAGCTCTTTGCAACGGTCATTGCAGAAAAAATATCAGCGTTAAAAACAGAAGATGTTTTGAGGCAGCGAGCTTTGCAGTCAGATATAGTTAAAGCTAGAAGAGCATTGTCTAAAATTCCTGTAGGAAAAGTTTTAGTAGGTGACGAAATTAAAGCTAAATAATTATAGCCACCTTCTAAGTAACATGAAATTGAAATGTTATTTTTAAATGGTTGAACGCACCGTTCTCAGGTGCTACTTAGGTAACTCACAATAAATAAACTACCCGTCTTACTTGCTCTTTTGTCCGTCTTCTTTGCCACAAAAATAGTTATGTAGAGCGAACTACACAACTATTTTTGCAACAAAAAGGCGGGCAAAAAAATTGCTATGCCCTTTGGGTACAAGCAAGTTGGATGTTTATTTATTGCGAATCCCCTAATCATTAATTTGGCAGATGTTTGGTGCTAGAATCACAATAAATCTAAATACATCAGGTAAAAACAATGGTACGCATTAAAGATAAATACATTAGCCCATTTACCGACTTTGGTTTCAAAAAACTATTTGGCACTGAACCTAATAAAGATTTGTTAATTGATTTTCTGAATGAACTTTTGCGTAAAGATGAGGGGGAAATTGTTGATTTGGTTTTTCTCTCTAAAGAGCAGTTAGGGAGAGCCATTGATGACAGAAAAGCTATTTTTGATATTTATTGTGAAAATCAATCTGGTGAAAAATTTATTGTTGAAATTCAAAAAGCCAAGCAAAAATATTTTAAAGACCGAAGTATCTATTATTCTACTTTTCCTATTCAGAGTCAGGCAGAAAAAGGTGAGTGGAGCTTTCAATTAAAATCAGTTTATACCATTGGTATTCTGGATTTTGAATTTGAAGAAGATAAAAATAACCATGAGATATTTCATCATGAAGTGCAATTGTTTGATAAAAATACCGAAAAGATTTTTTACGAAAAGTTGACCTATATTTATCTGGAAATGCCAAAATTCAAAAAAACAGAAAGTGAGTTAGAAACTCATTTTGATAAATGGCTTTATGTCTTAAAAAATCTAGAAGATTTAACCGATCGACCCGAAAGACTACAGGAAAAAGTCTTTAATAAGTTATTTGAACAAGCAGAAATAGCGAATTACAGTGATGAAGAATATACCGAATATGAAGAAAGCCTGAAATATTATAGAGATTTGAATAACTCAATCGATACCGCTTTTGGTGAAGGAAAAATAGAAGGAAAAATAGAGGGTAAGATAGAAGAAAAAAAACAAACTGCCTTAAATATGATCAAAAAAGGATTTTTAGTTGAGGTTGTTTCAGAGATAACTGGGCTTTCTATAAAAGAAATTGAGGGCTTAAAAAAATAGTCATTAAATAAATTGGTTTCCATTGATCCATTCTCAGTAATAAGTAGGTGACCATAATTATCTTAACAAAATTTTTGCTCAAGATTTTTTGACCTTTGGTGTTACTGCTCTGATTGCATAGAAGTCTATTCGGTCAGAGTAATAGTGCCAAAGGGCGGAAAATATTGAGTAAAAATGTTAATATAATTATGGTCACCTTCTAAGTAACATGAAATTGAAATGTTATTTTTAGATGGTTGAACGCACCGTTCTCAGGTGCTACTTAATCATATCTGGAACCAAATGTGTGGTTTTTCTCAATCAGATTAATTCAATCATATAAACACAAACTGATGAATCGACTATAGATGGTCTTTATCTCTGGTAACTTCTCTATCAATATCCTTTTAGAAAACCTTTCATTAGTAGAATGAGTATCCGTGGCTAAATTTGTATCATAAATAATTAACGGGTATTTGAAATATTTTGTCCGTTAATTGTTCGATTTTTTTTGAACGGTTGATGACTATTCCTAATGGTAAATTTAAGTCATTTAAAAAATTACTCAGGCTTCTCAATGCAATTTTTTTGATGGATGAATTAAGTTTGATTTCAATGGGTATGGTACCAAAGTCACCTTGAATGATTAAATCAATTTCGGATTTATCTATGGTTCGATAATAGTTGAATTCGAGTTGTGTTGCCATGGTTGATTGCAGTCCACGGATGATTTCTTCAATGACAAAACTTTCAAATGAAAATTCTGCGACAGGATGTAGCAATAAATCGTCGAGAGAATTAATTTTCAAGTAATAATGTAATAACCCTTGGTCTCTAAAAAATCCTTTTTTTGCTTTTTGAACTTTTTTTAATGAGTTTTTATCAAAAGAGTCTAAATTTCTCCAAATGAATGTTTGATGAATAATGTCCAAATAATCTTTTATTGACGATACGCTGACTTCTAATGAACGTGCCATGTTACTCATGTTTAATTGGTGGCCAGAATATTGTGCCAACAAGGTTAAAAATCGTCTGAATTTATGAATATTCAATCTGGGAAACAAGGTGATAATATCCCTGTTAAAATAATTTGAAATATAGTTTTCCATCCATTGTTTATGATAGCCGTTGAGTTGTTGTCCAATGAGTGGCTCTGGAAAGCCACCTAAATACCAGCAACTCATTGATTTTTCTAGTGATACAATGGGTTGTAATGTGTTAAGGTTTTTGATATCTAACGGAGTTTGGGTGATAATTTTGTATAAATTTGATGGGGGTGTTGCATGATACTCACCTACTTTAAATGGAGATAATTCAACGGTGGCAATGCGTCCAGCAAGGCTTTCTATGATTCCTTTAATAATCTGTGGGGAGCTAGAACCTGTTAATAAAAATCGACCTTTATTTTGTCTGTCAGAATCAATCACGCCTCTTAGAATTTTAAAGATTTCTGGGTATTGTTGAACTTCGTTAATGATAATTTGTTGGCGATTTATTTCAAAAAATGCAATTGGATCATCTGTGATTAGTTGGTAATCATCAGGACTTTCCAGGTCGTAATATTTCCAGTTGGGATAGAGTTGTTTGGCCAGTGTTGATTTGCCACATTGACGGGCACCAATAATGGCAACAATTGGAAACATTTTTGTTAGTCGTATGATTTTTTCTTGGAGATATCTAATTTTACCCATGATATTTATAGTTTAGTCGTAAATATCATGGGTATCTAGGTCTGTAATCAAATTTTTATGATTAGTTTAAAATATCGAAAAATAAAGTTTCTGTATCTAAAATCTATTTTTTTATTTCACATGGATAGTTTGGGTGAATAGGATGTAATACGCATAAATCCTGTTTGTCCCTGTAAATTAAAACGATCACAACAGAATTGTGATAACGAAAATAATATTTTTTCCCACGAAGTGGCATTAGGCAACTCGCAATAAATAAACTACCCATCTTACTGGCTCTTTTGTTCGTATTCTTTGCTACAAAAATAGTTATGTAGAGCGACTACACGCCTATTTTTGTAACAAAAAAGACAAACAAAATTTCTGCGCAATATGGGTAGTTTATTTGTTGCGTGTTACCTTAAGTTGCTAGGACACCATTGCTGATGGTATGGATG
>Ga0233445_1001871_pt1 | contig 14992 bp, 1 predicted proteins | sample SI_124_October20_5_FD_182779 | JGI IMG/M metagenome (GOLD analysis project Ga0233445, IMG submission 182779) | Seawater microbial communities from Saanich Inlet, British Columbia, Canada - SI_124_October2016_100_MG | ecosystem: Environmental > Aquatic > Marine > Inlet | place: Canada: British...
TTGTAAATAAGGGCAAGTCCAGACTTTCTTTCCGTCATAGAGACAATGGCCTGTTTATGGGCTTTACCAATAATCGTATCTGCTTCTGAAAGGTTCCTGACCCCTACACTTTCCCGGGTGTAGTAATATTCAACATCCTTGGGCATCTCTTCCACCCAGTCCGGCAGGCTCTGGGCAGAGAGCATAACAATGCTGCAAAAAGCTAAGGTACAGAATCGCTGAATCAGATTAGTCATTTTTCATTAAGTTTATAATCTTTATTCTTTTCAATTTAATCTGCTATAAGTTTATCCAATAGTGGTGACAATTCATCCTGAAGGCAGGTAGGACACAGCCCAGTTTCATCCATTGCAACGGTCCTGTATTTATCAATCACAAAGAGACGGGGGAGCACATCAGACACTCCGTAAGCCCTGGCGGTTCTCCCCGTTGGATCCTGAAGCACGGTGATATCAGTGAGACCCTTTCTTTCAAGGAAATCAATGGCATCGGGTGCCTCTCTATATTTTTTTGTATCTTTCTCCCGATGACGAAAAAAGTCTGTAAGGTTCACCAGGAAAAACTGAACCGGAGCATCCTTATAGCTTTCCTGTAGCTTGTGGAGCTCACCTATCTCTTTAATACAGGGCTGGCACCAGCTGGCGAAGAAGCTCATGACAATCACCTTTCGCTCGCTCTCAGAGGTCCAGTCAGCATCCATGGGGGCGGTGTAATTATTTAATTTCTCAAACGATCCATCTACCGTCTTAAGGCTCCAGAATTTGGCTGTAGTGCCCACCAGGGGACCCGGCTCATTTTTATCAGCGGCAATGCACACTGATATAAACAGAGCTGCCAGAAATAATTTTTGTAGTTTAATATTCATAATGAAACCTTTTTATTGGGTTAAAAAAACCTATATGATTTTATGAGTGCCTACCGCTGCATACCATCTATTTATCAACACTGATCAAAACATAGTGGTTGCCTTCTTCATCAAGGGCATACTCAAACCTGAAGCCGTATCTGTTCAATTCTTTAATTAATTTTGTTTCATTAATTGAACCATTATTTTATAAGCAGCATTTTCTTAACACTGTGGTGCTGCCCTGCAGAAATCATGTAGAAATAAACCCCGGTAGCCACCAGCTCTCCCGCGTCATTTGTGGAACTCCATCTAATGGATCTGTATCCTGGTTCCTGCAATTCATTTAATAAGGTTTTCACCTGGCGGCCCATGATATCATAGATAACAATGTTCACATGCACTGCTTCAGGAATAGCATACTCAATGGTGGTTACAGGGTTAAACGGGTTGGGATAGTTCTGGAACAAAGCAAACTCATCAGGGATAGGCGCCACAGAGATCTCTTTGCGTCCCAGGACTTCCTGACCATTAACATTGTAAGCATAATGAACAATAATATTTTCAAGATCCTTACCTTGCATCTCGAACGGGAAATGGATAAACCATGGAGTATCATCTGCCTCATCCATAGACTCCAAATAACCCAACACTTGATTTCTCAGCTTTGGATCTTGTGTGTTTTTCTCAAAAAGTATGGATTTTTCTGGTTTAGCACGCAATGTATCAGAAAAGGCCCTGCCCAGAGTAACGGTTTCATTATTATACTCCAGCGTAAACTCCGCTACGTCTGGTATCTGGCCCTGACTAAACCCAAGGCTCAAGTTGGTGCCATCATAACTGGATGTCAACATACCCACATCTGCTGTACCTCTAGCCAATAGTATAGAGCCTTCCAAACAATCATTATTTTCACAATAGTTCCACATACGGACAAAGGTCATGAGGTCATCAATATCAAAGATATTATCAGGCTTTAAAATAAACTGTGCAGAATCTGCACCATTTTCATATGTTGTTTTAACTGGTGCTGTCTCATAGAGAGGATCATTTGCATACCAACCTGATATGAAAGCATCAAGATCAGATGTTCCAATTTGTCCATTAGAATTGAAATCTGCCAAATGATCTGTGTTTACTATAACAATATAATCATCAGCTTCTTCGCTGGGATCACCATCACTATTTCCATCAAAAGGCTTGCCCAGTATGTCCCTTAGATTGTGGGTGATGTTCAAACTGATCTGGCTGTTGGCAGGATAGCCATTCTCTCGGGTTACCTTGATCAAGGTATCAGATATTTGTTCCAGTTCAACCCCCGGAAGATCAGTCATAAATATATTGGCGGTATCTACGGTAAGTGGATCAATGGGCAGTTCAAACGCAAGAATGATCGAATTATCGGGATGGGGATAGATTTGAACTGTTGGATCGGATACTAACTGTGGACCGTTCTCATTATCCACTGGGATATTGGAGAGCTCGGTTTCTGGACCTGGACCCCAGTTATCTTCAGCTATAACCTTTAGATGGGCATTCACATCCATGTGCGGCAGATCAAGTGCTGACTGCCACGTGAAAGTACCGTTATAATTCTCAGGATCAAGACCCATGACGCCAAGCGTATCTAGCAATGTAACTGTTTCCCAGTCTGTGGTATCACTTCTATAAAATAGCAGCAGTGAATGCAGATCAGCGGTAGGATCATTGATAGAAAATGTCACATCAGTATTTCCAGAATACTCTTCTGCTGCAGACAGGAACAGATCGACGGTCTGGTTCTGGTCATTATCTAAAACAAAGGACGTTTCCAGTTGTGTAATGGTGTTATCTTGGGCTTCGGCACCATCGCTGGTAATGATCCGTATAAATACATTGTCTTCCTGTATATCACTTATATTATTTTGAGATTGCCAGGAATAGACCCAGTCGATACCACTATAGTCAGCTTCTGCTAATGTTGTGTCATAAATAGGTGACCAATCACTGCCATTGGCACTGTATTCATAGGCGATATTTACAGTATCATTCTCTGCGTCATCTATAGATACAATAATCGGGATTTCATTGTGCTCTTCTTCATAGGTAGACACAAAATCAGCCTGTGGCGGTTGATTATTGTCCAGATGAACGGTTACAGTATCATATGCACCTGCACCCCAACCATCGTGGGCCACAGCTCTCAGCTGAACATCATAGCTTTCCAGGCCTGGTAAGTCTGCCATGGACAGCCAGGTGACCGAACCGTTAGAGTTAATATTACTGGTATCGCCCGTAAGACTGATTACATCCCAAGCACCTGGATCAACCGAATATTCAAAGGTCAGGTCCAGGGTATCATTTGTGGCGTCATTGATAGTGAAACTAATTAAAACACTGTCTGCCTGTTCATCCGGAAATGGGACCATTTCAATGGTCTGTCCCTGATCATTATCAATAGTAAATGAATAGCCCAGGTAAACAATCGATGTATCATTATCTGTAGGACCATCCCTGAGAAACATCCTAAGGGATACAGTTGGCTGTTCCTGACCCGGTAGAAAACCAGCATCATCAGATTCCCATGTATAATTCCACTGAGGGTAATAATCATTGTGGGATAGTTGCAATGATTCTACTATGATAGTCCAGTCTGTATTATTTAAAGAGTATTCTAAACCAAAAGTTATAATATCACTTTCATCATCGGATAGATTAACATCAATGGCCACACTGCCATGCTCTTCAGTCAAAGTATTATCTAAACTACCTGAAGGAGGATCGTTGTTGTCCAGATGAAAAATAATTGTATTATCGCCACCGTCAGCCCATGGATCATACACGGTCGCCCTGGCCATCATTTCTTCCACTTCTATACTGTCTACATCGTTCGTGGTTTCCCAGGTCACTTGCCCACTATACTCTACTGGACCGATATTACTCACCTGTCCAGAAATAGACATTTCACTCCAGTTTTGACCCAAGTCTATTGAATATTCAAAGGTAAGGCCTAAAGTATCTGATGAAGTATCTGTAATGATAAAGTTCAAGTTTATGTCACCGCTTTCTTCCGTGTAATTATCGGTAAGCTCTACAGTGTGAGATTGTATGTTATCTACATGAAAAGAATTGCTGATTGAAGAAGCACCATAATCTTCGTCATAGCCCAGAACATTATCATACGGAGTTATTCTAAACTCTACATTCAGCTCATCCTGATCAGGAATACTAACCAGACTGTGCCAGGTTATGGACATCTGATCCCTGAACTGGGCTGTATTAAAAACAAGAACCATAGGGTGTATCCCATTTCCAATCGTACTTAATCCTTGCAATGTGGTCCTGTATAGGAAAGCATTGCGCATTCCATTATCTATCTCCACATCTTCAAACGCATCGTTCCATTCTCCACCTGCAAAACGATATTCAAATGTAAAACCAACCGTATCATTCTCAACATCATCCAGTTCGAATGTGATTGTTATATCGCCATGCTGTTCATCAAGGATATTATCAATCTCTACCGTAGGAAGTTCATTATTATCCAGGTGAAAGGTTATAGAGTCTGAATTGCCTTCCACATGACCATCCGTTGGCGTAGCCATGACCATGAAAGCATCATCATCAACAAAATCAAGGGCATTAACCGCTTCAGTATCCCAGGTATACGCCAGTTCTTCATAAGGGGCAGCAATGTTATCTTCATCATAAAAGTAGACCCATTCGTCTGATCCTGAGAGTTTGTAATAGAAATTAACCTGCAGTTCATCCGCCGTTTCATCAGCCACTTCAAACACAAGAGACACAGGTCCAGTCTGTTCGCCCGCTACTGGATCTAAGGTTACAGAATGAAAATGAGAGTTATCCAGGTTAAAGGTATTGGTCGTATCTGATATTCCAGGATCATTATCAATGGGAAGAACGGCAAACTGAACATCATCTATGTCCAGACCATCCAGATCCAGCCGCGAATTCCACCTGAAAATTTCACTGATTTGTGATACAGAATTTTCAGTGACGGAGCTCCACTCCTGTCCGTTAAAAAATTGAAAGTCATAGGTAGCTTCATCATCTTCCGGATCAAAAATTTCAAATCCAAAATCAACATTACCGCTCAATTCAGGCGGAGCAGGGTCAATGGTAATCTGGGGAGGGTCATTATTATCTAAATGGAAGGTGATCATATCCGTGCTCCCATTCTGCCAGCCGTCCGTTGGCACAGCCATAACCTGGATGCTGTCATCAATTCCATCCAGAGCCAGTTCGCTGTCCCATACCCAGTTATTACTATAGGCGTTTGGCAGGATACCGGTTATGGTATCAAAGGCATTCCACTGATCATCACTAACAATTCTATATTGTAATACCAGGTTAAGACTGTCAAACGTAGAATCCTGGATACTGTAGGTCAGGGTAATATCCTGTGTCTGCTCTCCGGTCATCCCAAGCAGATTCACACTGTGGACATGGGAATTATCCACATTTAGGCTTACGGATGTACCCGCAATGCCTTCATCCGTATCAAAGGCTACCAGTTTTAAGCGAACATTATCCAGGTCCACATCCGGCAGCTCGTCTCCTGTCTGCCACTGGGACGTTCCTTCCCCGTCAATCATAAAATTGGTTACATGTTCCGCGGCAAGCCAGGATACACCATCATCGATGGAATAATAACTTTCAAAAGTGATTGCTTCTTCTTCGGGATTGATCACTTCAAATAAGAAGGTGGCTTCATCGCTGATTTCCGGCTGGGTACTGGTTATGTTCAGGATAGGCAGGTAGTTATTGTCCAAGTGAACCAAAATGGTGTCACTGGAACCAAATCCCCACTGATCAAAGACCTGTGCCTTGATAGATAATGCTTCTATATCCTGGTACTCCAGAAAATCACGACTGGCCCAGGTAAAGGATGTATCATAAGCGGGTTTATCTATTGAAAGTACCGTATCCATCAGTGTCCAGTTCTGTCCATCAATCGAATAATGCAGTATGGTATTCAGCTGGTCCCCAGTACTGTCTGATAGTGTGAATTGAATGCTAACCGTATCTTCCACTTCATCCGGTATCTCAATGATATTAACAAAATGGTTCTGCCAGTTGTCTACTATAAACCGGGCACTTAAACCCGCTGTACCCGTATCCGCATCAACAGGCGTGATCCTGAAGAGCGCATTCGCTTGTTCTAACCCTGACAGATCTGTGCCGCTCTTCCAGGTAATCACCTGTTCACCATCACGATCAGACTTGCTCCGGCCACTGTTACCGGACCGTGTTGTCCTATCACGACTATTGATCTGTATTGGGGGGGGAGGTCTTTTCCCACTGAGGGGTCCTGCATGGAACCCCGATCCAAAGGCTGTTTGTGGACCGTTGTTCCTTTCGTCATTATCCAAAAGGGTGGCCAGGCTCCAGGTTTGCCCATTATCGGGCGAAAACTCATACACAAAGTCAAGACTGTCATCTTCTGGATCCGTGGACTCAAAACTAATCTCAATATCCTGGTGCATCTCCTGCTCCAGTTCACCGATGGTAACAGCTGGCAACCTGTTATTGTCCAGATGAAACTCTATCTGATCCACAGTTCCCGGATCTTCATCAAAGGGAACAACCTTGAACAGAATACCCTCTGGAGCATCGATCCCTTCCGTTTCCAGCGCAGAATCCCAGCGCAGTGAACCGCTATAGAGACCACTGCTTATTCCGCCAGTACTGTCAATGACGGTTGCATCTATCCAGGACTCGCCATCATCCAGACTGAAGTATGATACGATTGAAAGAGTATCAAGAGCGATATCACTGAGCTGATAGAAAACCTGAATGGTGTCGGACTGCTCTCCCATCAACGGATTGAGAACGATCCAGGGCGGTGTATTGTTATCAATGGAAAAATAATTGCTGATATAGTTTGTCTCTTCCCCTGCAACTGTATCTTCGTAGAAAAAACGGAACAGGACAGAGTCTTGGTCAAACTCAGGTAGATCAGATGAAGAGAGCCAGTAGGCCTGGTGGACCAAGAAAGATTCTTCGCCTGAGTTTACGGGGGCGAACATGGATGCAGCCTGCCAGGTTGTACCCAGGTTGATAGAATACTCAGTGGCCAACTGTTCCGCTTGAATATTGGGACTTATCAGTACCAGATCAACCTGTATAGTATCGCCCTGTTCCCCATCATCAACAAATACGTTTGCCCCAGGCGGTATATTTTCATTATTGACCAGCATGGGCAGCGTCTCATCCAGTGTGCCTACATCGTTGTCTGACGGCGTGACCCGGAACTTGACCGATGGTATGAACTCCGTTCCCAGATCGTACATGCTGAACCAGGTCAGGCTGGAATCGTAGACCGTAACGTTACTCACTGCACCCAGAACCGTGGCCGGCTGCCAGCCGTCCCCTGCATCATATTCGCCGTATAGATCAATCGTGTCCCCATCCACATCACTGATCGTATAGCTGATAGTAACATTGGCGATCTGGGGAACATAGATATCTTCCAGAGTAATGGTTGGGGGCTCATTATAATCAATATGAATACCAGCCGTTGTTACGGGTGTTCCAGGGTCTGCATCATAGGGTGTGACCCGAATAAAAACATTTGAGTTATCGGTACTGGTAGGGAGATCTTCAGTGGATTGCCACAGGACTGTATTTGTATTGCCCGACACACTATATGAAGAATCAGATATAGTTGGGGCACCTTCTGGATCCCAGGTGGCACCATATATTGTCCCGTTATTGCCGTTAGAAGTCTGATCTACTAATGTAGTGCCAATGCCGGAATTGAAATTCCAATAGCCAACAAGATTTTCTTCACTACCTGTAGGAGATGTTGATATATAGGATTGGATTTCTGACTGACTTAGAGCTGTATTCCAAATAGTTATTTCATCTATGTTACCATTAAATCTATAATTTCCATCTCCTCTTTGCCCTATATGAAAATTACCAATCCAATCATTTCCAAATTCATCTGAAACATAGTTTTCAAAATCTAATTCTCCATTTAAATAGAACCTTATCGCCTCTCCATCATAGGTTGCTACGATATGATGCCAATTATTAGCTTCAACTAAATTTTCACTCATGTTATAACCATTTTGTTCAAACCAACCTGAACCAGCAACAAAATAAATTTTTCCTTCTGAAAGTATTAATCCATAATTTGAATCATCATTATTATCATTCGTATGAGTAAAAATAAATTGTTCACTATTTAGTGAGGATGGTTTTACCCAAGTTGATATTGTCATTTGATTACTGACTGAAAAAATTAAATCATCAAAGGATGTTCCCATTACATAATCATCCACCCCATCAAAGCTGAGGGAATTGTTTTCATAGATTATGGTACTATCAATTGTTTCGCTACTAATCAGTTCCGTGGTACCTGTTTCCCAACTTAGACCCTGATCCAGAGAGTATTCAGATAAAAATGTAAGGGTATCATCCTCTGCATCGGATGAGATGAACTCAATGCTTATATCCCCATACTGTTCTTCAATGATCGGGGAAATATTGAATGCGAATGGTATTTCATTATTATCAATGTGAAATGCAGAAGAATACAGATAGGATGATGTATTACTATTATTATTTAATTTCATCCGAAACCAAACTGATGAATCTTCTATATGATCCAAGTTATTATCACCAACTCTAGTTCGCCATAAAATGCTGTTCGCTCCTGGCGGCGCCATCGGGTTATCCAAAATCAAAGAATCGGCAATATCTGTCCATTGGGTACCATCCCTGCTGTATTGCCAATCCAAAGATAGAGCATAGCCTCCATTCGGGTCCTCACTGAAATAGTTTATTCGAACCGTATCACTAAAAAGACCTTCATTCTCGGTGATACTTGTAATCTCCGCATACGATGTATTAGCAGCTTGCGGCAATGAAATCATTTGAATATTTGAATATTCAGAAACAGCACCTATATCGCTAAAACCATAAAGGGCATATTCGTAATCACTTCCAGCCTGCAGATTATTTTCATCCGTATAGGTAGTTGCATTTTCACCTAATGTGTCTAATACGGTCCAAGTGGTCAATTCAGGAATTTTCCGTAATATATAATATCCTTGATTTCTGTCAGAATTATCTTCCCAATTGAGTTCTATTTCTTCGTTACTAATCATGGTTAATTCAAGATTAGATGGTGGGATTAATTTTGATAGCAATTCTATGAATTCAGAGTGAGACGATTTATTGCCTTCTTCATCAGACGCTTTGATGGCATAACGATATCTGTTTCCTTCAGAAATATCATCATCCATGAATAAATAATAACCATCGCTAAAATCGTTTGATGAAACCGTTTCAATCTCATTCATATCTGCATAATCAACATCATCGATCCCTTTAACCAAGTGGTAATTGACTATGCCTTCATGACTATTTTCGGGAACCCTTAATGCTAAACTAGAAAATGAAATAGAATCTACTAAAATAGGCTGATCCAATAGTTGATTCGGGACACCTAATAGGCTAGACCAGAGACTCTGGTTATCATCTTCGTCTCTAGCGCTGATGGTATAGGTGCTTGTGAGCCTGCGATCATCTATCTGGTCTACATAACTATTAGTCCCTGAAGAAATTGTAATATTTTCCAGGCCACAGCACCGTTCAATGGTATACTCAAATATTACATCATCATCAGGGTGAGTCCATGATAAGGAATTACCAAAAAGTCCTGCTGATACCGTTACAACCGGGGCAACCATGGAAATAAAGGGTACATAGTTCACCTGGCCCATCACAGCATCGCCATTGCCGTCAGGATTATCTACATGGGTAGGCCCGCTGGCAGCATTCCAGTAGTTATATTCTGCATTAACAACGGACGCACCATTCTCTTCAACCAGCCCTGCTGTTATATTGCCTGAAAAAACGTTTCCTGTCGTTTGGGATCCGCCTATAGTATAGGATGTACCGCCAGTGGTGCGCTGTCTCACCCCCACGTCGTTCGTAATGAAATGATTCTGTTCAACCACCGGGATGGAGCTTACATCCCCCTCTATCCCATCCTCATTATATCTGAACACTGTGTTCGTGATCGTTGGGTTAGAACTCTCGCAATAAATACCGTCTCCAGCATATTCGATGGTGCAATTGTCCAGGTAGGTCGTGGCATCATCTGAAAAATTCCTGATTCTAATCCCCAGCCAGGTATCAGTAGCATCGCTCCGGGTAAAGGTCACACCATCCGCCTGTAAGGCGCCACGGTAACTGTCATTACTCTCATGGCCTATGTAAAGCCATGCACCATCATTGAACTGAACGATCGTGCCATCTTCGATCCTTAGCGTAGACAACTGGCTGTTGTTATTGTCGCGCTGAACATACACATGACCGTTCACCACATAGGGTGCACCATCCATGGCCCAGATAAAGGTGCCGTTGTCTTGTATATTATCTCCCTGTACTTCGATGTAATCCTTCACATTATCCGTGTAGGTGTTACCGTACAATGTGCTGTCTATCCGCTGGGCATAGACTGAAACGGGACGGGTGTTCTCCGTAAAACTGTTGTCCGTAACTGTTGGACGGGATGCATCATCCGCTTCTATCCCATCTGTGTTATACCTGAACACTGTGTTCGTGATCGTAGGGTTAGAACTCTCGCAATAAATACCGTCATCCGCATACTCGATGATACAGTGATCTAAATAAGTCTCATCATCACGGGAAAAATTGAAGATCTTAATACTGGACCAGCCCAGAGAAGTATCCAGGGCCGTAAAGGTTACACTGTCCGCCTGGAGCGCTCCGAAATCATCACCATCAGAGCTTGTTCCTATAGAAAGGTATTTCCCAGCTTCAAACACCATCTGGACCTGGGGATAGAGCTTAAGGGTTGCGGTTCTTTCACTGTGATTATTGTACCAGACCTGGATATGATCCGTTAATCGGTATGGCGCTCCATCTAAGAGCCAGTCATAGGTCTTATTCTCATGAAGACGCTCATAGGAGTTGTTAGATTCATCGCCATAGACAAAGATATAGTCTGAGCTACTCAGTGTATCTATTGCATTACCATAATAGGTATTTCCATAAAGATTCCCATCTATCTGATCACCATAGATCTTGACCGGGTACTGGTTGGACGTAAACGTATTGTCCACCAGGATGGGTGCTGAACCAGGATCTGCGTCTATCCCATCCTCATTATACCGGAACACTGTGTTCGTAATCGTTGGGTTAGAACTCTGGCAATAAATACCGTCTGTGGCGTATTCTATGACACAACTGTCCAGGATCGTGCCCGCATCATCGCTATAATTATTGAACCGGATACCTGTCCAGGCTGAAGATGTATCAAAGGCTGTAAAGGTGACGCCCTGGGCCTGAATCGCACCCCTATAATTTCCATTGGAACCATCCCCAATCCTCAATCTGGTATTTTCAGCAAACTGAACGGTAACACCCTTTGCAATCTGCAGGATGGTCAGCTGGCCGCTGTTATTCTCCCTCTCGACCCGAACTTCCGTGTTCAAATAGTAGGGTGCACCATCTAAGAGCCAGTTATAGGTTTTATTATCATTCAGACGAATCCAGCTGCCGTCATCTTCGGTACCATAGACTACAATAGCATTAGTTGTATTATTCTCATAGGTGTTGCCCTGGATGTTACCATCTATAGATCTGGCACATATATAAACAGGCACACCGTTAGCCGTAAATGAATTATCTCGGATAACAGGCTCCGATGATGCATCCACATTAATCCCGTTGGTGTTGTATCGGATACTGGAACTGGTGATAGTAGGGGATGCACTCTCAATATTTATACCGTCTGTAGCATACTCAATCACACAGTTGTTGATAACCGTCAACTCGTCACTGGCATAGTTATATATTTTTATCCGGTCCCACCCATTGGTATCTGCCTGGGAGAAGGTTACACTGTCAGCCTGCAGAGCGCCCGCATCACCATCGCTGGTGCTGCCAATCTGCAGGTGCGTGCCTGGCTCAAACAAGAGCGCTGCACCAGGATAAATCTTCAACACAGCTATTTCACTGTTGGAATTGTCTTCCCAGACATGAAGGTCATCGGTGATTCGGTAGGGCGCACCATCTGAGAGCCAGTCATAGGTTTTATTACTGGATAACCGATAATCATCCCCTTCACCATAGACATAGATGAAGTTCGAACTTGTGCTGTCCGTCAGGTAATTGCCCAGATAGGTATTGCCATACAGGGTACTGTCAATGTTTTGGGCAAAATATTGAACAGGATAGGTATTAGCTATAAAAGTATTCCCAAAGACAAGCGGTGCTGAAGCGTTATCCGCATCTATCCCATCCGTATTATATCTGAACGTACTGTTCGTGATCGTAGGGTTAGAACTCTGGCAATAAATTCCGGCTGTGGCATATTCTACGGTACAATTTTCCAGGATCGTCCCAGCATCATCGCTGTAATTATTGAACCGGATGCCTGCCCATTGATCATCCTGGTCCTGGGCAGTAAAGGTGGCACCGCTGGCGTTGATAATGCCACGCTTGCCACTGTCTGAGCTATGACCAACCTGGATCCCTTCACCATCGGGAAATGCAAATATGGCATCTCCATTGATCTTCAGAGATGATACTGCATTGGCGCTATTAGACTGGACCACCAGGGATGCCGTCACATTCAGGGTCACCCCGCTTAGATTCCATTCCCGTGTCACAGATGAACCAGAATATCCGATAGTTCCGCCGGACAGCTCGATGGCATCCTGTCCATTTACACCCAGTGAAATATTGACCAGGTTAATATTATTATCCGATGAAATACTGGCTGGAACGTAGCATGCGTCAATAAAACAATTCTTGATCGTCGGGGAAGAACCATTTGTTAAATACAATCCAGTTTGATATGACTGAATCGTGAAACCAACGACTTCTGTTTTTTCATCTTCCCCGCTCTGTGCTGTAATAGCCGCAGATTCAGCAGTGGTCATTTCAAGAGTTGTAACATTTTTTCCGCCCGTTGAACGGACACTGATCCACTTTCCAAGAAGATCAATGCTTTCAGCATATATCCCAGGTTTCACATAAATTGTATCTGCATTGATCGCCTGGTCAATAGAATGTTGGATCGTTGCGTAGGGAGCACCCGATGAACCCGTGCCTGTATCATTGCTACCGTTGGTTCCATCAACATACACGATCCCCCGGGGGATGGCTGATACTGTATTACTGGCAATGCTTTCATTGGCTTCCATATCCCTAGCTTTAACCTGATAATAATAGGTCACCCCATTAGCTACGGTCTGGTCCGTAAAACTTGAATCCAGAGGCAAGCCTCCCACTGTATCAATTATGGCCAGATTATTTTCAGTGGTTCCCCTGTAGACATCATAGCGACGAATCGTGGACCCATAACCATGGTGCCAGACCAGGCGCACTTCGCTGGCAGCGCCTGAAGCTGTAAGGTTTTGAGGGTAACCAACGGGTGCAGCAATGTTCCATTCAGGACTGGGGTCACCATAAAAGGTGAATGGGACTCCATTGCCGCTGCGGTCGTAGGCCGTGGCTCCGCTGCCCACGCTGAACTCATAGAGTGCTGCTAATCCGGTAGAACGGTTTGATGGAACCGTAAGCCAGCGCCATTTTGAAAGCAAACCTGGGTCTGGCATGGTAGCCCAAATGCGCAGGTCATAGATACTTCCATCAAACTGATTTTCAAAATCTGGACCTATATTGTTCCCCTTTGTACCGACCCAGATGAACCGTTTTTCTGATAAGCTACCAATGGGCCGGGCTATGGCACTCTCCTTCACACCATTAATAAACATACGAACCGAATCGGCCTGGATATAGACTGCACCATGGACCCATGTTCCTGTTACATCGGAAGTCGAACCTAGATCAAAGCTGGACCCATCCTTTGTTAAACCCTTAAAATGAAGCTGGCTGTTTTCCAGTTCCAGGCTCCAGTAGGCTTCATCATCATTAAACCCGTCTTTCCTATAGATTATTGGGTCATTATCTGAATCTGTTTTGAACCATAGTTCAATCCCGATGGAGTCAGATAGGGTACCATTACCAATATTCAGTTTTCCATATTGATAGTTATCATTGGTGGTTGAAAACAAGATTGAATACCTGCTTGCTGACGGGAAGATTGCTGATTGAGCAGTAAACTCACTCTCATTCCCTGTGGCATCCAGGGCGGACAGAATGTAAAAATAAAGGGTGCCGGTGCTGATGCTTGCATCGCTGTAGGTGGAATCTGTGTCGCCCAGGGTGGCGATCAGGGTTGTGCTGGATGGGGTAAAACCGGACACAGTGGACCGGTATAGATAATATCCCGCCAGGTCCCATTCATCATTGGGTTTCCAGCTCAGGTCAATCTGCTCTTCCAGACCGGTCCCGCCAAACTCCTGGGGCTGGGCCGGGGCCAAATCGATCGGTGTACCGCTCAGTTCCGTGATAGGCTCACTCTCCAAGCCTGATGTATCCTTTGCTGTCACAAGAAAATAATAGGCCTGACCATTGGTAAGACCAGTGATGGTGAACTGTGTATCCGGGTGAGCCACGGTACTGATCTGATTCTCGGGTCCAATTGCAAATCCGGTCTCGTTATCCCTGTAGATCACATAAGAGTTTATGTCCCACTCCTGGTTCTGTCTCCAGGAAAGAATAACCTGTCCGTCTCCGGCTGTAATCGTAGAAGACTGGGGTACGGCAGGCGCCACGTTGACCGGTTGAGCGCTTACTGTATCTGAGAGTGCGCTCTCATTCTGGGATAAATCATAGGCCAGTAGGCCGTAGTGATAGGTTGTGCCATTTTCCGCTGTCAGGTCCAGGTAACCGGACGTATACTTATTGGGACTGTAAAGGAGCTGGAATTCCTGGCCATCCAGGGCTTTATATAAATTATATCCACCCAAATCATCTTCACTATTCGCTGTCCAGGAAAGACTTACCTGGTGATCCCCGGCAACTGCGGTGATGCCCGCAGGTATTTCCGGCGGGATCTGGTCTGGCAGCTCACCGGACCAGGATGCTCCATTGATCGCACCATGGTTACTACTGGTGCTCATATCAATGGCGGTTAAACCGCTGCCATCATCAAAGCGCCAGTAACCAATAAGCCCGCTCTCGTTTTCATGATCCAGGACCGAGTTCATGCCGGCCAGGATCTCGCCTGCGCTCAGGGCCCGGTCATAGTACCTG
>Ga0233445_1001874_pt1 | contig 14970 bp, 11 predicted proteins | sample SI_124_October20_5_FD_182779 | JGI IMG/M metagenome (GOLD analysis project Ga0233445, IMG submission 182779) | Seawater microbial communities from Saanich Inlet, British Columbia, Canada - SI_124_October2016_100_MG | ecosystem: Environmental > Aquatic > Marine > Inlet | place: Canada: British...
TTAGCCGCATCGGGCCATGTGGTGATTACCGCCTCCAGCGGGATAGATCTGGATTTACAGGCCGCGAGTGTGGAGGCCACCAACAGCAGTAATGCCATTGACCTGAGTGAAGTGGATAGTCTGATCATTAAAACCGTCAGTAACAGTGGCGGTGGCAATATTCATATCCATACCGCAAACGGCAGTTTAAATGATGACAGTGATGCCGCGATCGACATCACCACCACTGGGACATTAACACTGGATGCCACTACGGGTATTGATCTGGATACTGCGGTGGCCACGTTAGATATAGACAACAGCACGTCGGGAAATATTAGTATCAATGACAGTGGTGCGTTGGTCTTAACCAAGGTGGCGGATGCGGGCACTGGCGACATTGTGGTTACGGCCAATAATGATCTGACGGTAACGGGTGTAGCGGGTAACGGAGACATTAGTTTGCAGAGTACAAGCGGGCAGATCACCCATAGTAACGGCACCTCTGTTGATGTGACAACGGCCAGTGGTGCTTTAACGTTGGATGCGATTACCGGGATTGCGTTGGATACCCAAGTTGCCTCACTGGATGTGGATAACAGCACGTCAGGTGATGTGGTCATGACCGAAGTTGATGCGCTGAGTGTGATGAAATTGGTTCAAGGCGGTAGTGGTGCGGTGTCCTTGTCTGTGTTGAACAATACCCTAACGGTGAGTGGTGCCGGTAGTGGTATCAGTACCGGTAGTGGCGAGTTGATCTTGGCTACGTTAGAAAATGAGGTATTGTCCTCGGTGCAAGGCTCGGGGGTGTTGACCTTATTACCGGCGACCAACAGTCAGGCCATTACGCTAGGTGGTGCGGCTGATAGTGGTGTGGCACTGGATCTAACCGCGAGCGATTTGGCGAATTTGGCAGACGGTTTTAGCCTAATTCAGGTGGGTTATGCGGGCGGGTCTCATGTGTTGACAGTCAGCGCGACGACGTTGACAGATGCGGTGACTTTTAGGGCCTCTGCTGGGTCGATTGCTATGAATGGCGCCGTTAATTTAACCGAAAGTGTGGTGGGAGAGTTGTTGTTTGATGGTGTGACTACACTCAATGGCTCCATCAGTAGTGGCGGTGTCGCCATGCGTTTTGCCGATACCTTGATTGTGGCGGGTAACAGTTCGTTAGTCACCAATAGCGGGGACGTGTTCTTTGAGGGTTTAGTGCACAGTGCCAGTGGTGTAGGGGCCAATTTGGACCTCACGGCAGGTGGTGGGGATATCCTTTTTAGTCAAGCGGCAGGCAGTGGAACCAATCAACAGTTAGGCGTGATCACTGTGGTGAGTGCCGATGATGTCACGTTGGTTAATCGTCTGAATGCCGGATCTTTTGTGCAACAAGGTGGCTCTGGAGATCTGACTTTCCAAGATAATCTCACCTTAAGTGCCGCGCTGGATGTGTCGTCTAATCGTGTGTTGTTAGATGGGTTAACCATGACGTCCGGTGGCGAGTTACGTTTTCGTAGTCCTACACGGGTGGAAGACAGTGCCGTGTTGTTGGACAGTGGTAGTGGAGGGATTCGTTTTGACGACACGGTGACGGGAGATAAAAATCTGACCTTGGCGGCTGACTTAGGCGATATTACGTTAACGGGTGCTGTTAGCGTGAAGGATTTCAGTGTGACCGATGGCCAGTCGTTGGTGGCTAATCAGTCGATCACTGTAAACTCGCTCAGCATGACGCTGGCGCAACAAGCGTCGTTTAAAGAAAACGTAACGGCGGCGGGAAGTTCTGGTGTCAGCATTCAGGCAGATGGTGGGATCGTTTTAGGGGGGTTAATTCTGCACAGTACCTCTGGAAACATTCATCTGCGCAGTGGTGTGACCTTGGCCGATGCCTCAGTCACAATGCAGAGTGATGGAAGCAACCTCTTGTTGGATGCGACGATTAGCGGTGACCAGAACTTACAGTTAATCGCAGGGGAGGGCAATATTGATGTGGGCGGAGAGGTGTCGTTGTTGGGTCAGACGCTGCAGTTATCCTCTGCCGCAAACAGCACCTTCGCAGAGGCGGTATCAGTTGCCGTATTTCAGCAAGATTCGTCCAGTGGATTAACGCGCTTGATGTCTACCTTGTCGGCCAGTGATTCTTTCGATATCACGGCGGCCAGTGTGCAAGCAGACGGCACGGTAAGTGTGGTGAGTAATGGTAATTTTAACGTCGCCAACCTCACTCTCAATGCTTTAAATCTTACGGGTAGTGGTGCGGTATTAACGGCCAAGGCTACGACAGGCATTCACCTGATGGGGAATATCAGTAGCGAAAACGGCCATATGGACTTTGATGGGCCCGTAACGTTGTTGCAAAACGTGCGTCTCGACAGTGGCGTGGGTATCGGAAATATTGTTTTTAAGCAGGCGTTACAAAGTACCGCAACGCAGAATTTAACCGTGTTAGCGGGAAGCGGTGATTTGTCTTTTTTGCGTGCAGTGGGTGGTAACGATCAGCCATTGGGGGTAGTCACCGTGGAATCGGCACAGTCTGTGAGTGTAGAGGATACTTTTCAGGCGGCGAGTTTGCAGGTGACAGCGAGTGGACAGACACGGTTTTCAGGTCCTGTCACTCTAAGTGATGGCACCAGAGGGCTTAATCTGTTTTCAACCGAGGGGATTTTACTCGATGGCGTTGAGTTGAGCATAGCGGGCACAGAAACCGTGCGCTTTCAAAATGCGGTGACGTTGATGGGTGGAGCAAGCCGTATTACCAGCCCCAACGCTGGGGTTCAGTTTGATCAAACGTTGGATGGAACACAGAATTTAACGCTTATTGCCGGTGGTAATTTAACCTTTAACGGTCGCGTAGGAGGCCTCTCAGCATTAGGTGCTTTGAGTCTGACAGCGGCTAACCTAGAAGGGATAGAGACTTGGCAGATGGCGAGCTTGTTTGTTGACATGAGTGGTATGAGTACTTTCCGCAATAATGTGGAGACGACAGGTTTGGACGGTATTACGTTGCAATCCATGGGTGGGATTGTGTTAGACGGACTGTCGATGCAGGCCTTAAATAATGGAGTGGTGTTGGTACAAAATGCCGTGACGCTATCCGGCAGTGATGTGCTGCTCGAGGCGCAGGGTTCTGGTGATGTGACCTTGCAGCAAATAGATGGAGAGCAAGCGCTGACATTGAATGCCGATACCGGAAACTTATATTTGCAGGCTGCGATTGGAGGCATTGCCGGTGTCGGTGCCTTTAATCTTAACGGCAATTTGTCGCAAGTGATGGCGAATATACAGAGTGCTGGTTACACGATTGATTTTCAATCGCCGGTGCAATTGGGGGCTGATGTGAGTGTGTCTTCTGGCCAAGGCGATTTACATTTTGCCCAATCGATTGATGGAGAATTTATGCTGACATTGGATACGGCGTCTGCCCTAACGTTGGATGCTGCGATTGGAAGTGTAGCGCCATTGTCGGGTTTGCGCGCTAGTGCACAACAGTTGGTTGTGTCCAGCAGTGTGGCGGTGAAGAGTCAGGGGGTTGAGTTATTAAGTGCTAACGAGATGACGTTGGCCGGCGCGTGGACGACAACGGACGGTGGTGCGGTGACGTTAACCAACCAGGGGATATTGCAGTGGGGAAATGGTGTAGATATGGACCTAGATGGTTCTTTTCTACAAAATGGCTTGGGAGAGGTGGCTTTGGCGGGAAATATTTTCACGAATTCAAAGGCTATTTTGTTCCAAGGGCCTATCGTTCTCCACGATGATGTCGATTTAAAAACGAGTGAAGGTTTGGGCGATATTACGTTGGAAAAAACGGTTAATGGATCAAATGATTTGACGTTGTTAGCCGGAACGGGAGTGGTTAACTTTAAGCAGCAAATTGGCAATTTTACGCCGTTGTTACGGTTGCAAATTGGGAGACCGGAAAGTGCAATATCACCCGCTGTAGTGGGCGCCACCAATGCGGTGTTTTCTGAATTAGTGCAGGTGGGTTTAGGGGGGATTTATATTCATGTCCTAAATTCTGTGAGTTCGGCGTTTAATTTTAGGACCACAGCTGATTTGAAAATTGAAGGGGGAGGTGCCTTTAGTATTCGGGAAGATATTTTGGCCAGTCAGGGCAATGCGCAGCGTTTGGTCTTTGACATTGATGTATTAATTAATCCACTCACCGGTGATACGCTGTTAATTGATACGCAAGACAGTAACGGTGACATCATTTTTGAAAAGAAGGTCTATGGGCCGTATAAGCTCGCACTAGAGGCCGGTAGTGGAAATATTACGTTTAAAGATACCGTAGGGCTTGATGGGTCTGATTTTCAGGAAGCTAATTATCTGAAGGGTTTAGAAATTAACAGTGCGGGTGATGTGTTATTTAAGCAAGCTGTAGAAATTGCCGGTGATACGCACATTAAGCAAAGCGGCACTTTGACGTTTGAAAAAGAGGCGTCATTTCATGGCAGTGGTTTTTTCCATCAGGACAGTTTAGGGCCGGTAAGTTTAGGTGCCAATATTCATACGGATAACCAATTAATCCAATTAGATGGTGCGGTGACTTTAACGGAGAGCATCCAGATATCGAGTGATGATGGTGCGGGAGACATCCTTTTTAATAATTTACTAGATGGTCGTGTCGCGTCAGAACAATCGTTGATTTTACAGTCTGGTGTAGGGAGCCTTAATTTAGTGAATCGTGTTGGCAGTTTAGTGCGGTTGGGTAACCTCACGATTGCTTCGGCAAAGGATGTGTTTAGCCAGTCATTGTTTGTAAAGACATTAAAGCAAACGTTAGGTACGGGGAAATCTCGCTTTGAAGGAACGATTGATGCTAAGGGCGATATTACGTTAACGGGGAATCATTTTAGTTTGCAGGGCGATATTAACACCACACAATCAGGTGGGTTAACTATTGATAATGCGGGTGTACTCTTGTTAGGGCGTCAGGCGATATCCTCTCGTTTTAACGAAGAGAGGCAACAGGGAGTGATTGACGCTTCTTTGTTAAATGAACCCGTTACACTGTCTTTAGATGGTGCGTTTATTCAACAGGGAATGGGCGCCAGTTTTCTGAGTGGCGCGATACAAACGACTCAAGATACAGTGAGTTTTCAGTCGGCAGTGACTTTAACTGGAGACCTAGTGCTTGCTACAGGCTCGAAAGCTGGAGATGTCGTCTTTGCTCAGCGCGTGGATGGCGGGGTGAGTGGGCAGGAAAATTTCACGATTAATGCTGGAGAGGGTGATATTCGTTTTGAATCCGATGTGGGCGCCTATTGTCGATTGGGTCGAGTGGTTTTAGATGGGTTTTCTGGTGATTTTCAGGGAATCCTGAGAGTGTCAGACTTACGCTATCAATCACTGGGCGATCTGAACTTTATCAAAGCGGTGGATAGCTTAACGGATATTGAGTTGTCCGCCGGTAAAATACATTTTGCAGACAACCTGACGAGTGGAGGGAATGTCATTATTCGTAACCGTGAACAGTTTAGCAGTACGGTAAATAACGAAACTTGGCACATTGATGGGGGTTTGTCTCAATATGGGGAAGGTGCGGTTTCTTTAGGTCGAAATATTGAAACGCAGGGCTACGATGTCCTGTGGCAGTCGCTTGTCACGTTATTAACAAGTGTTGTGATTGATAGTGGTTCATTGGCGGGTAATATCTTTTTTAATAATGGATTAATTGCCACGGACTTACAGGTGCTCACATTGACGGCGGGTTTAGGCGAGATCAACCTGAATCAGGGGGTATCTGTAGGCGAGTTGGTGACTTCTTCAGAGCAAGATTTACGGCTACAGGGGGCTTTGAATATTCGTCAGATTAAGTATCAGGGAGGGCTTGGACAACATGCAGATATCAGTCTGTTAGAGCTTGATCGCGTATTGACGGGTAGTGTGGCAGATATTCAAACAGAGAGGTCGTCGGGTTTTTCGGTGGCAACGAATTCAACTCAGGCATTGACCCCCAATACGCAACAGATGGCTTGGCCAGTTAACGTGTTTCAGGACCGGTCTGATTTATCGCGACAACAGAATGTTGATGGATTATCCATGGAGATGGCGTGGCAGGGAATGGATTATGTCACGGGCTATGATGGTCGAGTCATTTTTTCATCAGAAATAGGTTCGATATCAGGAGCGGATGTCGAGTATTAATGTTCGTATCGTGTGATCGCTCCACAGCGCCATAATCCTATTAGGCCATTGATAAAAACAACCGACCCATGTATGGTGGGGTCGGAAGAGTTTCGAGCTGTTTTGCTTGGGAAATTAGAGGCAATGTGCCGGCGAAATCTAATGATTTATAGAGGTAAAGACTATGGCATCAATATTTTCTGATGAATGGATGGGTGGATATAAAGATGCGTGGAATGCGTCAGAAGACGTTTCTGGAGTATTGTCTAGGGCTGGTTTTAATGCGGTTATTGGTGTCGGATATCCTGATGATGAAGCTCCCGCTGTAGTGGTGACAGTAGAGGATGGAGTTATGACAGGATGTCACGGTTTTGATGGAGATGTCTTAGATTGGGATTTACGTGCCGAAAAAAAATTGTGGGAAAAATGGATGGACAAAGGTGTCGGCATGATGGGTTTGGGTGCCGCCGTGACAACAGGGAATTTAAAATTCCGTGTCGGTGATTACGGCGCTATGATTAAAGAGCCTTCAATGACCGGGCCTTTTGTTAAAAGTTTTGGATTAATGAACAAGCTTAAGTAATCAGGCACGCTATTTCAATGGGTTAGTTCTCACCAAGTCGCCATCCTTACTCCGATAATTCGTTCTTTCCGAGATTTGACCTATTTCTTCTTGACATCAGGTGAGTGTATCTCTAGAATTCTGCCTCCCTAGTCTCTGCGAAGACCATTTCGCAATATTGTTGCCTAGGAGGGGAAGATTTTTTTGCACCTAGGAGTGGTGTCGGAATTCCCAGTTTTAGTGATACCAAAATATACTCCAATTTTTTTGCCATGTGCCCCGTAAGTTTTGGGTGCTGGTGTATTTTTGTCGTTATTTTAGTGTATAGCAGGAGCAGTATATGCCAACTACAAACCAGTTGATCAGGAAGCCTCGTAAGCGCGCTATTACTAAGAGTAAAGTGCCGGCTTTGGAGAGTTGTCCCCAAAAACGTGGAGTTTGTACCCGTGTTTATACCACAACGCCAAAAAAGCCGAACTCGGCCTTGCGGAAGGTTGCTCGTGTGCGGTTGACCAATGGTGCGGAAGTCACTAGTTATATCGGTGGTGAAGGGCATAATTTACAAGAGCATTCGGTTATTCTTATTCGCGGTGGACGTGTAAAGGATTTGCCTGGTGTTCGTTATCATACAGTACGTGGGACTCTAGATACTTCTGGGGTTGAATCACGAAATCAGGGTCGATCTAAATATGGAACAAAGCGCCCAAAGGGCTGATTTGTTTTCACAAAGATTTGTAAGTTAATTATATCGAACATCAGCATTAAGAGAACTTGGACGTATGGCTAGAAGACGAGTTGCAGAAAAACGAAAAATCTTACCAGATCCCAAATACCATAACATCACGTTGGCGAAGTTTGTCAATATGATCATGATGGATGGGAAGAAATCCATTGCCGAGAAAATAGTTTATGGTGCTTTGGATGTTATCGGCGAGAAAAATTCCGGCGAGCCTTTGGAGATTTTTGATAAGGCTTTAGAGAATGTGTGTCCTTCTGTGGAGGTTAAGTCGCGTCGAGTGGGTGGTGCAACTTATCAGGTTCCTGTGGAAGTTCGGCCGCAGCGTAGGGTGGCATTGGCCATGCGCTGGATTGTGGATGCTTCAAGAAAGCGGAGCGACAAGTCCATGGGGCTTCGGTTGGCAAGAGAATTGATGGATGCTGCAGAAAGCCGAGGCTCTGCTGTTAAAAAACGTGAAGATACACACCGTATGGCTGAAGCCAATAAGGCCTTTTCGCATTTTCGTTGGTAGCTGTTTGCTTCTAACATTATTATATTAAGGATTTAATTTCGTGGCACGAAATACACCTCTAAAACATTATCGTAATGTGGGCATTATGGCTCACATTGATGCTGGTAAGACGACTACTACAGAGAGAGTTCTGTATTATACCGGTATTTCACATAAAATTGGCGAAGTGCATGATGGCGCTGCGGTAATGGATTGGATGGAGCAGGAGCAGGAGAGAGGTATTACCATTACTTCTGCTGCAACAACGTGTTTCTGGAAAGGTATGGCAGCGCAATACCCTGAGCATAGAATTAATATTATTGATACTCCAGGGCATGTGGACTTTACGATTGAAGTTGAGCGCTCTTTACGTGTTCTTGATGGAGCTTGTGCTGTGTTTTGTGCGGTTGGTGGTGTGGAGCCTCAATCTGAAACAGTTTGGAGGCAGGCGGATAAGTACTCTGTTCCTCGCATGGGTTTTGTGAACAAAATGGACCGTATGGGTGCTGATTTCCTTAAGGTAGTAGAGCAAGTTAAAACGAGATTAGGTGCTAATCCTGTTCCTATGCAGTTGGCTATTGGCGCAGAAGAAAACTTTCGTGGTGTGGTGGATCTTATCACCATGAAAGCTGTGTACTGGGAAGAAGAAAACATGGGTATTCGTTTCGAAGAAAAGGATATCCCTGAAGATATGCAGTCTGATTGTGAGCAATGGCGTGAGCATATGATAGAGGCAGCTGCTGATGCCAATGATGACCTCATGGAGAAGTATCTTGAAGAAGGTGTCTTGAGTGTTGATGAGATTCGTGCGGGAATTCGTGATCGAACAATAAAAACAGAAATCATTCCTATGTTTTGTGGTTCAGCCTTCAAAAACAAAGGTGTTCAGGCCATGCTGGATGGTATTGTGGAGTATATGCCGTCTCCATTAGATGTTGAGTCTATCGTCGGAACTTTGGATGATGAAGACAGAACAGAAGTAACGCGTGAATCTAATGATGAGGCGCCATTTTCAGCGTTGGCTTTTAAGATAGCTACAGACCCTTACGTAGGTACCTTGACGTTTTTCAGAGTGTATTCCGGTGTTTTGTCTGCGGGTGACACTGTGCTTAATTCGGTTAAGGGTAAAAAAGAGCGTTTGGGTCGAATTTTACAAATGCATTCTAATAATCGTGAAGAAATTAAAGAAGTTCGGGCTGGTGATATCGCTGCTGCGGTGGGACTGAAATCTGTGACTACAGGTGACACCTTGTGTGACTTGAGCGAGTCAGTGGTGTTGGAGCGTATGGAGTTTCCTGATCCGGTTATTTCTATTGCTGTTGAGCCAAAAACAAAGGCTGACCAAGAAAAAATGGGTATTGCTCTTTCAAAGCTGGCGGCAGAAGACCCTTCCTTCAAGGTTAAAACGGATGAAGAATCAGGGCAGACAATTATTTCTGGCATGGGTGAATTGCATCTTGATATTATCGTTGATCGTATGCGTCGTGAATTCGGTGTTGAGGCGAATGTGGGGGCTCCACAGGTATCTTATCGTGAGACGATTCGTCAGTCAGTTGAGCAGGAAGGGAAATTTGTCCGTCAGTCGGGTGGGCGTGGTCAATATGGTCATGTTTGGTTAAAGTTGGAGCCGGCTGAGACTGGTGAGGGATATACCTTCGTTAATGAGATTGTTGGTGGAGCTGTGCCTCGCGAATATATTTCTTCAGTGGATAAGGGTATTCAGGAACAAATTAAAAATGGTGTGTTGGCGGGTTATCCTATCGTGGACGTTAAGGTTACGCTATACGATGGTTCGTATCACGATGTTGATTCTAATGAAATGGCTTTCAAAGTTGCTGGTTCAATGGCGCTTAAGCAGGGAGTGTTGAATGCAAATCCGGCATTGCTTGAGCCTATTATGAAAGTGGATGTGGTTACTCCAGAAGATTATATGGGTGATGTTGTAGGCGATTTGAATCGCCGCCGGGGTATTATTCAGGGAATGGATGATGGTGTTTCTGGTAAAAATATTGCTGCAGAGGTGCCTTTGTCCGAAATGTTTGGCTACGCTACTGATTTAAGATCTGCAACTCAGGGTAGGGCCACTTATTCCATGGAGTTTCTAAAGTATACAGAGGCTCCAGCAAATATCGCCGAGCCAATTATCAAGAAGGTGTCAGGTTAATAATAGTGTCACTAAGTTTAGTGAATGTATTTTATAGGAAAATGAGCAATGTCCAAAGAGAAGTTTGAGCGTACGAAGCCACATGTCAATGTCGGTACAATTGGCCACGTGGATCATGGTAAAACCACATTAACTGCCGCGTTAACTAAATGCTTGGCAGAGAAGAATGGTGGGGAATTCAAGGCCTACGATCAGATCGATAACGCCCCGGAAGAAAGAGCGCGTGGTATTACTATTGCAACAGCTCACGTGGAATACGAATCAGATAACCGTCATTATGCCCATGTGGATTGTCCAGGGCATGCGGATTACGTCAAGAACATGATTACCGGTGCGGCACAGATGGATGGTGCGATTTTGGTGGTGTCTGCTGCCGATGGCCCAATGCCACAAACTCGCGAACACATTTTATTGGCTAGACAGGTGGGTGTACCTTACATTTTGGTATATATGAATAAAGCCGACATGGTTGATGACGAGGAATTGCTTGAGCTGGTTGAGATGGAGATTCGCGAACTGCTGGATCTTTATGAATTCCCTGGCGATGACACGCCAATTGTTATTGGTTCTGCGTTGAAAGCTTTGGAAAATGACCAAAGTGATATCGGTGTACCGTCTGTTCTCAAGTTGGTAGATGAAATGGATGCCTATGTGCCGGAGCCAGAACGTGATACGGACAAAGACTTTTTGATGCCAATTGAAGATGTATTCTCTATTTCTGGTCGTGGTACTGTAGTGACGGGCCGTATTGAGAGAGGGATTGTTAAAGTTGGTGAAGAGATTGAAATCATTGGTCTTAAAGACACTCAGCTCAGCACTTGTACGGGTGTAGAGATGTTTCGCAAATTGCTGGATGAAGGTCGTGCCGGTGATAACGTAGGTGTATTGTTGCGTGGAACAAAGCGAGAAGACGTGGATCGTGGGCAAGTGGTGGCTAAGCCTGGCAGTATTACGCCGCATACGCATTTTGAAGCAGAAGTTTATGTGCTTTCAAAAGAAGAGGGTGGTCGTCATACGCCATTTTTTGCTAACTATCGCCCACAATTTTATTTTCGTACAACGGATGTGACGGGTGCTGTTGAATTGCCTGAAGGTGTTGAGATGGTGATGCCAGGTGATAATATAAAAATCACGGTGACCCTGATTGCTCCGATTGCGATGGAAGAAGGCTTACGCTTTGCGATCAGAGAAGGTGGTCGAACAGTCGGCGCCGGTGTTGTTTCTAAAGTGATTGAATAGTTTTTAGAGTGTTAGTTCTTCGAGCAGTAACGTGGAGTTATTGTTCGAAGTGTGTTGTTTAATGTGTTTATGCCCACAGGCCAGTAGCTCAATTGGCAGAGCAGCGGTCTCCAAAACCGCAGGTTGGGGGTTCGATTCCCTCCTGGCCTGCCATTTCTAAATGGCAATTTTCTGGCATATCCGTGAATTGGATAAACTACGGATCAAAAATTATGAGTGACAAAGCAGTATCAGTGAGTGGGTTTGACTATTTTAAATTGTTGTCCTCAGCACTGATTATGGTTGGTGCTATTTCAGCTTTTTATCTTTATGCAGAATACTCTCTATTAGTCAGGGTGTTGGGATTATTGGCTGCTGTTGGTGTGGCTGTTTTCGTGGCACTTCAATCTTTACAGGGCCAGGTCATTTGGCAATATTTGTCAGATGCTAGGACGGAAGTTCGCAAAGTGGTTTGGCCTACACGTCAGGAAACGGTGCAAACCACGTTGGTCGTCATCGTTATGGTTATCCTGATTGGTATTTTTCTATGGCTGGTTGATATGTTGTTAATGTGGGGAGTGCAACTATTGACAGGTCAAGGGGGGTAGTACGTTGGCAATGCGATGGTATGTGGTACATGCGTATTCTGGCTATGAGAATAAAGTTCGTCATTCTTTAACCGAGTATGTTGAGCGTGGTGGTTTGCAAGATCAGTTTGGCGATATTCTAGTGCCTACTGAAGAAGTAGTAGAGATTCGTGCTGGCCAAAAACGTAAAAGTGAGCGGAAGTTTTTTCCTGGCTACGTGTTAGTTGAAATGGAAATGAACGACGAGACTTGGCATTTGGTCAAAAGTGTGCCAAAAGTCATGGGGTTTATCGGTGGTAAAACTGAACATCCAGCTCCAATTACACAAAAAGAAGTCGATCAAATACTTAGTCGGGTGCAAGAGGGTGTGGATGCGCCAAGGCCAAAAGTATTGTATGAAGTGGGTGAATTGGTGCGTGTGATTTATGGACCGTTTTCGGATTTTAACGGTGTGGTTGAAGAAGTAAATTATGACAAAAGTCGACTACAAGTGGCTGTGTTAATTTTTGGGCGTTCAACACCGGTGGAACTGGGTTTTGAACAGGTTGAAAAAACGTAATCGTTGTTTCAAGTGTTTTGGGGAGCCATTTTGGCGTTAGACCCGTTTAAGGAGTGAAGTTATGGCGAAGAAGATACAAGCGTACATTAAGCTACAGGTTAAAGCAGGCGAAGCAAATCCCAGTCCTCCAGTGGGCCCAGCGTTAGGGCAGCACGGTGTGAATATTATGGAGTTTTGTAAAGCATTTAATGCAAAAACTCAGAATATTGAAAAAGGACTGCCAATTCCTGTAGTGATCACTGTGTACAGTGACCGAAGTTTTACATTTATTACTAAAACTCCACCGGCTTCCATTTTGCTGAAAAAAGCGGTGGGTTTGACTAAAGGAAGTGGTGAGCAAAATACCAATAAGGTTGGTACAGTAACGCAGGCTCAGCTAGAAGAGATTGCTGCCATTAAAATGGAAGACATGAATGCACCGGATATTAAGACCGCTGCGAGGATTATTGCCGGTAGTGCGAGAAGTATGGGGCTGAATGTAGAGGGAGAAGAATAATGTCTGGTTTATCAAAACGTGCTAAAGCCATTGCTGAAAAGGTAGATTCGGCTAAAGTGTATGCGTTGACTGAAGCGCTAGACTTATTGAAGGATTTGAGTTCAGTCAAGTTTTCAGAAACTGTTGAAGTCAGTGTGAATCTGGGTGTGGATCCTAAAAAATCTGATCAGGTTGTGCGTGGTGCAACAGTTTTGCCAAATGGTACCGGAAAAAGTGTGCGTGTTGCTGTATTTACACAAGGTGCTAACGTAGAAATTGCTGAAAAAGCAGGTGCAGATATTGTTGGATTCGAAGATTTAGCCGCATCAGTTAAAAGTGGGGATATTGATTTTGACGTGGTGATAGCCTCTCCAGATGCGATGCGTATTGTCGGTCAATTGGGACAGATTCTGGGTCCTAAAGGATTGATGCCTAACCCAAAGGTTGGCACAGTCACTCCTGATGTGGGAAAAGCTGTTCAGAATGCTAAGGCAGGTCAGGTGCGTTATCGTGCTGATCGTGCAGGTATTGTGCATGCTCCAGTGGGAAAGGTTGATTTTAGCACTGAGAATTTAGTGGGTAATATTCAGAACCTATTGGCGGCTTTGCAGAAATCGAAACCTTCTACTTCAAAAGGGATTTACCTGCAAAAACTGACTCTTTCTACAACGATGGGTCCTGGTTTAACGATAGACCTTTCCAGTATTGATTAGGTTTTTTATATTCAATCCCTGATGATGGGTGTAAGCCCCTTGTCAGGGATTAAATTATTCAATTTCAATGAAATTGGATGTCTTAGATCGTAGGTGTTAGTGCTTAATTTTGAGAAATCAAAGCCTACGTAGACGGTGTTTGTCGGCTGTTTTTAAGAAATTCCAGTGTGACTTCATCGTTGTCAGGGCATGCGCATGAGTGTAGCGCATGATGTGGTTTGTTTGTAAAAGAGGACTGATGTGTGGCACTGAAACGAGAAGATAAAAAACTTATTGTTGAGGAAGTTTCGGACGTTGCTGCTCAGGCTCTATCAGTTGTATTGGCAGAATACCGTGGATTAACTGCAGAACAAATGACACGCCTGCGTGCAGAGTGTAGGCAGGCTAATGTTGTTGTTCGAGTTGTAAAAAACACTTTGGCACGCCGTGCTTTAAAGGGTTCTACATTCGAATGCATGCAAGATCTCATGGTTGGACCAACGGTATTGGCATTTTCTCTGGATAATCCTGGTGCAGCAGCACGTGTATTCAAGGGTTATATAAAAGAGAATGAAGACTTGGTGGTTAAAGGTTTGAGTTTGGGTGGTGCAGCATTACCCCCAGATCAACTGAGTGCCGTGGCCAAGTTGCCAACCCTTGATGAAGCCATTTCACAACTGATGGGTGTTATGAAAGCACCGATTGAGAAACTGGCACGAACATTGGCAGAACCTCCGGCAAAATTGGTTCGTACTGTTGCGGCAGTGCGTGATCAAAAAGAGGCGGCTTGATTGCCGAATTCTGGATGTTTGTTAATTTTTTAGCATGAATAATTTTAAAAACAGGTGATAAGGAGAAAGATTTAATGGCCATTTCAAATGATGAAATTCTGGAAGCCATTGCCAATATGTCCGTTATGGATGTTGTGGAGCTCATTTCAGCAATGGAAGAAAAGTTTGGCGTGTCAGCCGCGGCTGCCGCCGTTGCCGCTGCTCCAGCAGCCGGTAACGATGCTGCTGCTGCTGAAGAACAAACTGAGTTTGATGTAGTGTTAACCAGTTTTGGTGAGAAAAAAGTGGGTGTAATTAAAGTGGTTCGCGGATTAACAGGCCTTGGTTTGAAAGAAGCGAAAGCTGCTGTAGAAGGCGTTCCGACTGCGATTAAAGAAGGTGCTTCAAAAGAAGAAGCAGCTGATTTTAAGAAACAGTTGGAAGAAGCGGGTGCCACTGCAGAAATCAAATAGCTTGTTTTTTTTGATTGGCTATATAACAGCCGATGCCGAGGCATCGGCTGTTTGTGCTTGTTTGTGATTTAATATTTAGTCTGACGTGGTGTGTGTTCTGAACCAACTACGCTGAAGAGCTGAGGAAAGCGATGAGTTA
>Ga0233445_1001876_pt1 | contig 14958 bp, 15 predicted proteins | sample SI_124_October20_5_FD_182779 | JGI IMG/M metagenome (GOLD analysis project Ga0233445, IMG submission 182779) | Seawater microbial communities from Saanich Inlet, British Columbia, Canada - SI_124_October2016_100_MG | ecosystem: Environmental > Aquatic > Marine > Inlet | place: Canada: British...
GTTCTAATCGATTTGGACCAATGAACAACATGGGGCCTTTTAATGGCGGGCACAATTGGCAAGGTCAAAGAGCTAACCCAGTTCATCATAAAACGCAATCTGTAGATACTTCTAGCCAGCCACAGGGTATTACTCCGGAAATGTTCATGCAAATGGTGCAAGTAACTGAAGTCGATGAAGGTATTACTGGCCCAGAGGTGGATGAATCTATTAAATCCATGGCAACCAATGAAAGCATTTTGCACGTGGCTATGTTTCCACTGAGCGAACAGATTAAAAATGTAACTGGCAAGCCTTATAGACACTTGAGTATTCACAATATTTGTGATGCGGCAACAGCCGGTAAAATTGCTGATATTGATGATCGCTACTCAGTCATTTTGCCTTGTCGAATTGCCGTGGTTGAAGGCAAAGACGGAAAAATTAGAATGTTCAGTATGAATCCTGATGTTATGCAAGCCATGAACTTACCAGAAGACGCACTAGCCCCTGCAATGGATGTTGCTGAAAAAATGAATAACATCTTGGAAGGAGCAAAAGAAGGCTCCTTCTAATTGCCTTTTAAAAACTTAAAAGGCCTGCAATTGCAGGCCTTTTTTATGCTTCCTATAAAATCATTTACTTGGAAGATTTGATAGCAAGCCCAACTAAGCTTAACCAGCCCAATATGAACAACAAGCCGCCAATCGGGGTAATGAATACTAATGGGTGAATCTTACTAAACGTGTACAAATACAAACTTCCTGAAAAAAATACAATGCCCAATCCAAACAACCACTGACTCTGATTGATGGCTTTTAATGGATTGTACTGCTGATACACTGCTAGCACTGCAATGATTAAGGTGTGATACATTTGATAAGTGGCTGCGGTTTGAATTCGAGCAATATCTAAAGGCACCAACACATCCTTTAGCATATGCGCAGACATAGCTCCCATACCTACTGCCAATGCACCACTAATGGCTATAAAAATCCAAATTTTCTTCATTAACAATTAAAAATAAAGCTACAAACTTTTATAACTATACGCCTATAAATCTAATAATAGTTGTGTTTCTTATGTTTTTATAAATTTAAGACCGAGTGTATAGTGAACATAAACCAATGGAAATTTAAATTGGTTGAATTTAACTAAAAATAGGAGAATACAATGTTAGCTCATACAAAGAAAAATTTTGAAACCTATCCAACCAATCGTGTCGTTGCTATCATCGACACTAAAATGGAAGCTGATGAAGTGTGCTGTGATTTAATGAATGCAGGGTTTGACAATTCTAAAATCGATGAATCCGTTGGTACAGAAGGATTAGAATTTCTCGATCCAGACGGTGTAAACCATGGCTTTTTAACTAAGGTAGTTCGTACTTGGCAACGTGTTGCACAAGGCGAAGAATTGGCTTATCTTAAACGTGTTAAAGCCAGCTTAAAAGAAGGTCACGTTGTTCTTAGCGTGCCAGCACTTACGGATATTGCACGTGGTAAGGTAACGGAAATTTTACAATCACATCATGCACAAGACATTCGTTTTTACGGACGCTTTCATGTAGAACATCTATAAAATTTAGATAAGGTTGTTTTATTTTTTAGGTTGTGGTGAATGCCCATGCATTCATCTGACCTTGTTTTCATTTAAAAACAAGCTAACGTCATCGCCATAAAATTTGACGCTTATGCCCCATGCTTTAGCAAGGTGTTTCATTGTTTTTTTACTAAAAAAACAAATATGCGTAGGATCATCCTTGTAATGCCAAGATGAAAAATCAATCTTTTTATTAAGCATCTTTGTCATGATTACCAATACCCCAGATTTATTCAACACATCGCGTAACCTTATTAATTCCACACCAGGATTACTTAAGTGCTCAACAACTTCTGTTGCTGTAATGAAATCGTACTTATTATTAAAAATAGACTTGTCATTGGCGTAGAATTTATCAAACAAATCAACCTCAAATCCATGCTCTTCAAACATAACGGACAGTGTTGGTCCAGGTCCACAACCAAAGTCTAAACCTTTATCACCCGGTTTAATAAAATCCAATACTGGATTAAACACTTGTGATAAAAATTGACGATAACGTTTATCTTCAGGATTATTTTGGTGTGAATCGTAACGGTTTTTTTCATCCGAATCACTAAGATGAAATTCTTTGGGTACGAACACCAGATCACATTGTGAACAGTTTAAGTAAGTAACGCCTTTACTTTCGGAATAAGGGCTTATCTGATTAGAATGACATAATGGACAATGAGTGGCCATTATGTCATTCCAAATAGTGCTCTAGTGTGAGCAAGAGCCAGAATGTACATGGCCATGCTCCAACTCTTCTTTGCTGGCCTCTCTAATATTTTCAATACTAACGCTAAAGTGCAGTGTTTCACCTGCCAACGGATGATTAGCATCAACCGTTACAGTGTCTTTATTAATTTTCTTAATGTGCACAATGAATGGATTGCCTTTCTCATCTTGAGATTGCAATTCCATACCCACCTCAAGATTATCAATGCCTTTTAATGCCCCCATTGGAATCTCTTGAATCGCTTCAGAATGGTGGACGCCATAAGCATCTTCTGGCTTTACAGAAATATCGCAAGATTCACCAATTTTCATGCCTTCTAGTGCACTTTCTAATCCAGGAATAATGTTTCCGTGGCCTTGTATAAAAGGCATAGGACCCTTGCCTTCTGATGAATCAATCACCGAGCCTGAATCGTTCTTTAAGGTGTAGTGCATTTCAACTACTGCGTCTTTTTTTACTGTCATTTTATTGTCTCCGTTTATAACCTTTAGATGTTAAAAAAAGGGCTTCCTACGCGGAAACCCTTTTTATAAATTATGATGCTTTCATGCAAATACATTATACACAAATGTCCAGTTTATTTAATAAAAACCGGACATTATGGTTGATCAACATTTAGCAGAAGGTTGACAACTTAAACGAGCCAGCTGAGTTTGTTAAACGTATGAATAAACTCATGCTTGGCTAATTGATTAAACATCAGTAAACAAAAAAGTCCGATTTATTCGGGCTTTTTACGTCATTTTGATTATTTCCAATATTTCCTAAGGCGAATCAATAAAACCCTTAAAACAAGTGATTTTAGGGTTTAAATCAGCCGTTTAAAGGTGTTTTAGACTGGTTTTATCACTCATTTCAATAATTTGCTAAATTTTTAGGCCTAATTTCATTGCTTGGGAGTGTGGATTAAATGCCTAACAACGTGTTCCCAGTCTGATTTCATTATTATGATCTACGCAAATTTTCTCAAGACCTGAATTTGATTTTTTTTGGAATTGCATAAGCCCTATAACTGCTTGAATTGAATCTTTGCATGTAATACTTATAATCACCCTGCTCATCCAGAGTTTTTTTTTACCACCTTAACAATTCAAGAAAACTATCGAAAATAATTATTAACCGCAAATTCATATTGTTCAATATAGATTTTCTTAAATGCATATAAATTATTTTGCTCATAAAATATAAGCATTGCTTTTTTATAATCTAGCGAGTCAACACTTCTAAATGAAATCGGGCAATGATTATTTGCCATAAGTATAGCATTACCTGTAATTCTAGCAGTACGCTTATTGCCATCTGAAAAAGCCTGGATGTATGATAAAAGTATCAATATCAATAAAGATTTTTCAAAAGCATTGTCCTTTTTATTGACTAAATGACAAGTTTGATCAATCGCCTCTTTAATATGATATTCATTATCCAGCGGCGTGTAATTTGTACCGGTAATACCAACCAATCTTTTTCTAATATTTTTATCAATACCCAGCCCGTCCACAAGTAAGCTGTGTATTTCTTCAATTTTTTTAAGGCTGATTTCTTTATAATAAGTCGGGTTGTTAATAATGTAATCCAGTGCCACCTTGTGATTTAACAACATGGTTGCCTCTTCTTGTTTTTTGCCTTTTGCTTGTATCTGGTCTTTTAATAACAACTCTGTTTCAAGCAAGGAGTATGTATTACCTTCGATTTGGGAAGATTTCCAACTCAAATCAACACCAAGGCGCTCTAATTCTTGCTTGTAGATATCAACAGGAAGGTGTTTTATATTTGTAGTGTATTTACTCTGCAACCCTTCTAAATAAATTATCTCATCTTTAGAAAAGATATTTGCCACTGACAGAGTCTTGCTAATGAGATTTAAATTAAACTTATTGCTAATGTCTCTATCATCAATTTCATCTTTAAAGTAATGCTCAATAGTGATTGGATGGCTGAGTTTGTAATAAGGTGTTACAAAATATTTTGTCGCCCTACCCTTGCCCTCAACTAATAAGAGATTTCTTGATACCAGATCAGAAAGATAACGCTTGATTGTTATCAGCTCTACATCAAGCTCTATAGATTTATGAACTTCTGACGAAGAAAGTCCTGAATTTTTATCGATTAAAAGTAGTATTTTTTCTAAATTTGGCTTCATTTACGTATCATTAAATATATAGATTCGTATCATTTTATCAAGAAAATGATACGAATAGGTGTTATTTTTGATACGAATTAGATATTGTTAAGCAACTCTAAAACCGCAACCCAGCCTTATGTATAGAGAGAACAGTAGTATTTGGGGGGTAGGGTGTATTTCTGGCGACTCCTGCCTGACTACGCACCCTGTACGCGCCTGAACTTTTTTAATCAGACATAAAAAAGGCTTACATCGTCTGTAAGCCTTATGGTATATGGTGGGGCGTGAGCGATTTGAACGCTCGACCATCGGATTAAAAGTCCGGTGCTCTACCAACTGAGCTAACGCCCCGTAAAAAAGTGAAATTATACATTAACGTCACTTTAAAAACTAATCAAAATCAGTCTTTATTTATGCCTTCTTACAAAGTATTAACAACCTCTCTAAGTGATTTTCCTGGCTTAAAAAACGGTACAAATTTTTCACTAACTTGTGTTCTTTCACTGGTTTTTGGGTTAATGCCTAAACGTGCTTTTCGATGTTTTTTATAAAATCCACCAAAGCCTCTAATTTCAACGCCTTCACCTGAAGCAATGCCTTTTGTTAACGCTTCAATAATCACTTCAACTGAAACTTTAGCATCCGTCTTAGAAAGGTCAGTATTGTTGGATAGGCTTAAGATAAGATCTGTTTTTTTCATAATGAACTTAATTAAAATCACCATTAACAACGACGCATTATCACGCAGTTGTTAATGGTAAAAAAATCTTATTTATCTTTTGCTTTTTTAAGTAAATCACCCAGTGTTGAACCAGTTGCTTCTTCAGAAGATTGCTTGTTGTAATCTGCCATTGCAGCTTTTTCTTCCACTGAATCTTTAGCTTTAATACTTAATGAGATATTACGAGATCTTCTGTCGATTTGAGTAATAACTACCTCAACTTCTGCACCTACTTTAAGTACAGTAGAGGCATCTTCAACACGCTCTTGTGAAATCTCACCAGCTTTTAAGTAGCCTGTAATATCATCAGCCAATGTAACCACAGCACCTCTTGAGTCTACTTCAGCAATCACACCTTTAACAATTGCGCCTTTCTTATTGGATGAAGCGTACGACATAAAGTCATCTTCTGCTAATTGTTTAATACCTAAAGAGATGCGCTCTTTCTCAGCATCAATGTTTAAGATTACCACTTCAAGTTCTTGACCTTTAGAATAATTAGACACTAACTCTTCTGAAGATTGCTTCTCCCAAGAAATGTCAGCTAAATGGATAAGACCATCAATACCACCTGGAAGGCCTACAAATAAACCGAAATCTGTAATTGACTTAACCGTTACACCGATCTTATCACCCTTGTTTTGAGTTGCTTCAAATGCTTCCCATGGGTTTTCTAATGCTTGCTTCATTGATAATGAAATACGGTGCTTAGACTCTTGAACATCTAATACAACAACATCAACTTCTTGACCTAGCTTAACAATTTTAGAAGGACGTGCATTTGCATTTGTCCAATCCATTTCTGAAACGTGAACCAAACCTTCAACACCGTCTTCGATGCGTACAAACGCTCCGTAGTCAGTAAGGTTAGATACCGTACCTGTAACTTTCTTACCAATTGGAAGACGGTCTGAAATGTTGTCCCAAGGGCTAGCAGTAAGCTGCTTAAGACCTAGTGATACGCGCATCTTCTCTTTATCGTAGTTAAGAACTTTAACCGTGATCTTGTCGCCAATAGTAAGCTTCTCAGATGGGTGGTTAACACGCGTCCAAGAAATATCTGTAATGTGCAATAAACCATCAACGCCACCCAAATCAACAAATGCACCGTAGTCAGCAAGGTTCTTAACGATACCTTCGATTTCTTTACCTTCTTCAAGTGTTTCAAGTAATGCTTCACGATCAGCTGAATTAGCTTCTTGCATAACTGCTTTTCTAGAGATAACGATATTATTTCTAACTTCGTCCATCTTGATAACGATCGCTTCAATTTCTTGACCTGTTAGGTAAGAGAAATCTTTAACTGGGCGAACGTCAACTAATGAGCCTGGTAAGAATGCTTTAACTACGCCAATATCAACCGTAAGGCCACCTTTAACAGAGCCTGTTACAATACCAGTAACCACTTCTTTAGCATTCATTGCAGTTTCTAGTGACTGCCATAATTTAATACGCTTGGCTTTTTCACGAGATAATAAGGTATGGCCTAATCCATCATCGATTGAATCCAGTGCAACTTCTACAACGTCGCCCTCTTCGATTTCTATTTCGCCTTGCGGATTTTTAAATTGGTCTAGGGAAATAAAACCCTCTGATTTAAGTCCAACATTAATAACCGCTTTTTCACGATTAATGCTGACTACGGTACCCATTAATAAAGCACCTACTTTTACGTTTTGTTGTTCTGCGCTATTTTCAAACAGCTCTGCAAATGATTCTGACATAGTATTTTTCTTGATATTGACCGGTAAAATTTGACAGCAACGGGATAAGCTGAAGATTTATCGGGTTAGTTTATTTAAGAAGTTTAGCCGCCTAAACTTCAATTATTTTTCCATTAGTGTCATCACCTTGGTGATCACCTCATCAATCGATAACTCAGTGGTATCAATAGTGAGTGCGTCTTTGGCAGGTTTTAAGGGGGAGTGTTTGCGTGAAGAATCGCGCTCATCTCTAGCCACTACGTCCGCTAAGATTTGGGAGATTATACCCTCAGAGCCTTGGTTTTGCAATTGTTTTAGACGTCTATTAGCGCGCTCATCAGCACTCGCCGTTAGAAATACTTTAAAGGGTGCATCGGCAAAAACCACTGTACCCATATCGCGCCCATCAGCCACTAAACCAGGCTCTTTAGCAAAAGCCTGCTGTCTGTGTAAAAGTGCAGCTCGTACCACACCAATTGAAGCAATTTTTGAGGCCATCTCACCAGTTTTCTCAGTGCGCAATACTTTAGAAACATCTTTGCCATCTAAATAAACGCTTACTAATTCACTGTCTTCCTCAGTTTTAAATTCTAAATCAAGAGTTTGAGCAATTTTCTCTAAAGCACTTTCATTACTAACATCAATGCCTCGTGCATCAACCGCAAGTGCAAAAGCGCGATAAATCGCACCAGAATCAAGCAAGTGCCAGCCTTTCTTTTGTGACATAATTCGGGCAACTGTACCCTTACCAACGCCACTTGGGCCATCAACCGTTAAAATCGAAACTGTACTCATTTAACTTCTGGTCGCATGTGTGGAAATAAAAGTACATCACGAATGGATGGTGAATCGGTGAACAACATCACCAGTCTATCGATACCTATACCTTCGCCTGCTGTTGGTGGCATACCGTACTCTAAAGCACGAATGTAGTCGGCATCATAATGCATGGCTTCATCATCACCAGCGTCTTTCTCAGCCACTTGGGCTTTGAATCGTGTCGCTTGATCTTCGGCATCATTAAGCTCAGAAAACCCATTGGCAATTTCACGACCACCAATGAATAACTCAAAGCGATCGGTAATGAATGGATTGTTGTCATTACGACGCGCAAGCGGTGAGACTTCGGTCGGGTACTCAGTAATAAAAGTAGGCTGAATTAGTTTTTCTTCCACCGTGGCTTCAAAAATCTCAATTTGGGTTTTGCCCAAACCCCAATTATCTTTCACTTGGATGCCTAATTTTTCAGCGGTTGCTTTTGCATTGGCTTCGCTCAAATCATCTGGGATTAATTTTGGATTGTATTTAAGAATGGAATCGAACACACTAATACGATCAAAGGATTTAGAAAAATCAAAATCATCTCCTTGGTAGTGGATACTCGAATTACCGCACACATCAACTGCAATACCGCGGAACAGCTGCTCAGTCAAATCCATTAAATCATGATAAGTGGCGTAAGCTTGATAAAACTCAATCATGGTAAATTCTGGATTATGACGCGTAGAAAGGCCTTCGTTTCTAAAATTACGATTAATTTCAAACACTTTATCCATGCCACCCACAATCAAACGCTTAAGGTAAAGCTCGGGTGCGATGCGCAAATACATACCAATATCCAATGCATTGTGGTGCGTTTCAAATGGCTTGGCCGTCGCCCCACCGGGAATGGTTTGTAACATTGGGGTTTCTACTTCGATAAAATCAAACTCATTAAAAAAATTACGAATGTAGGCTACAATTTGAGAACGGCGCTTAAAGACATTACGCGAATCTTCACTCACGATCAAATCGACATAACGCTGACGATAGCGAATTTCTTGATCGGCAAGGCCGTGAAATTTTTCAGGCAGTGGACGCAAAGATTTGGTGAGTAATTTAATCTGACTAATGCGAATCGAAAGCTCACCCACGTTGGTTTTAAAAAGCGTACCTACGGCACCGATAATATCGCCAATGTCCCACTTCTTAAACTGCTCGTTATAAAAACCTTCAGGCAATTCATCGCGAGTTGCAAATATTTGAATTTTTGCGCTTGAATCTTGCAAGGTGGCAAAGCTAGCTTTACCCATTACCCGCTTTAGCATCATGCGCCCTGCTACCGAAACTTCAACGTTCTTTTCTTCTAATTCTTCTTTAGAGAAGCCATCGTAATCATTAATAATGTCCTGAGCTAAATTAGCCGGCTTGAAGTCATTAATAAATGGGTTGCCTGCCTCTCTTAAGGTGGCTAGTTTTGTTCTTCGTTCAATGATTAGTTTATTGTCGTCTTGGTCACTCACTGGATTCCTTTAATGTGTTTTTTGCTCTAATTCTTGTTGTGCTAATGCTTTGGCTTTTGTTAAATCCTTTTCAGATTGCTCTAATTTTCCCATACGCGCTAACAAAGTGCCACGATTATAATAGGCTTGATAAAAATTTGCGTCCAATTCAATGACTTTCGTTAAATCTTGATACGCCAATTCATCCTCTCCAAGCTTAATTTGTACATTGCCACGGTTATAAATTGCGGCAATGTAGTGCGAATTAATAGTAATGGCTCGGGTGTAAGCATTGAGTGCTTTACTGGTTTTACCCAACCGATCATAGCAATTACCCAGATTATTAAACGCACCAGAATCTTGATTGTTTAACGCTAAAGCTTTTTCAAAATACTCAATGGCAGATTCAAACGATTCTTTTTCTTGCTCTAAATAAGCCAAACAAAAATAAGCCTCAGCACTGTTTGGGTTGGCTTTAATGGCATTTGACATACTTTCAAATGCAAGCTCATCGTTGCCTTGCAATTGATGCAAATTACCCAAACTTAAATGCGCATTGGCTTTTAAGTTTTTATCGGCAGACGAGTGATTTAACAACGCATTCCAAGCTTGAATTGCCAAAGATAATTCACCATTTTTCTGGTGTGCATAAGCACTTACTATCAAATCACTGAGTTGAGATTCATCACTCACGATAGTGTAATAATCAGTTTTCTGCTATTTTCACCAACTCGATGTTCATACAAAAATAAACCTTGAAATTTACCCAAAGCCAGCTGTCTATTTTGAATCGGAATGGTTTTGCTTTCTCCCATTAGTATCGAACGAATGTGACCTGACATGTCAAAATCACCCTCGTTATTATGACGATAACTAGGATTAGCATCAGCAACATTTCTTTGAAAATAATCCTCAATGTCTAACAATACATTAGGGTCCTCATTGCCGGTAATCATCAATGATACTGAAGTATGCATTGCAAAAACATGGCACAGTGTTGGACCATGAGTTGATTGATACACAATGTCATTTACCCGTTGTGTGATTTCAATTGCGCCACGATTCGTGGTTTGAACTAATAACTCTTGTTGATTCACTTTAGCAATTTTTTAGCTTTAGTGGTATCCACCGTTTGAATTTTTTCAGTTTTTTTCTTGTTCAATAATGATCGAATAAAGAAAAATAAACCCAATGCTAAAAATGCAAAAGGCGCATACCACAATAAAAAAGTATTTTTATTAACTGGTGGTTTAAACACTACAAAATCCCCATAACGATCTACCATAAATTGACGAATTTCATCATTACTGTTATTTTCAATGATCATAGTCCTAACTCGTTCGCGCAAGTCCTTCGCCAATCCAGCGTTCGACCCGCCAATGCTTTGCCCTTGGCAAACGGGGCAACGAATTTCATTAATCAAGCTACGGTAACGCATTTCTTGAGCAGTGGTTGAAAATTCCGCAACTTCAATGCTTTCTGCGTAAGTAAACTGAGATAAGCTTAACAGTAGAACAAAACTAACAATGCTCGCTAAGAACTTAAGAGGTATAAAATGTCGCATACAAAATAATCAATATTAAATTAACATAATTTTAACCCTTAAGCATGCCACTTATCACACTGGATAATATTTATCTTAGATTTTCAGAAAAACCCATTCTCGATGGTATCAATGCCACGATTCATAAAGGTGATAAAATTGCACTAATTGGGCGCAATGGCGAGGGAAAATCAACCTTCATGCGAGTAATAGCCGGTGTCATTAGCGCTGATGATGGCAAACTAAAAGTTAAAAAAAATACAAAAATTAGCTATCTTGAACAAGCCCTACCGCAAGATAATGATAAAAAATTATTCGACATTGTCGCAGAAGGTTTAGGAGAAATCGGTGATCTAATCACTCGTTACCAAACTTTAATCTCCAATGGAGAGACAGATAAAGCCGGTGATTTACAAACACAAATCGACCACTTAGATGCTTGGCAATATCTGCATAAAATTGAAGCCATTCTAAATCGCTTTAGGCTCAATCCAGATGCAATTCTATCAACACTTTCTGGTGGCTGGAGAAGGCGCGTAATGCTTGCCCGTGCGCTGGTTCAAGATCCTAATGTATTGCTGCTTGATGAGCCAACTAACCACATGGACATTACCGCGATTCTTGATCTTGAAAAAATGCTCAAAGATTTTCACGGTACCTTGGTTTTGATTAGTCACGATCGCTCATTTATCCAGGGCATTGTTAACAAAGTATTTGACCTAGATCGTGGTAAGTTATCAGTGTTTGATTGTGGCTACAAAGATTACGTTAAACGCAAAGACGATCAACTCCACGCTGAAGAAATGGCCAACGCACGATTCGATAAAAAACTGGCTCAAGAAGAAGTCTGGATTCGACAAGGTATCAAGGCCAGACGAACGCGCAATGAAGGTCGAGTGCGTACGTTGAAAACCATGAGGGATTCCTTTATTAATCGTCGAAAAAAACAAGGCAGTGTCAAAATTCATTCCGTCGATGAAGATGAAAAACGCGTATCTAAATTGGTGTTTGAAGTTAAGAAAATTTCTTATCAAATTGCTGGAATACAACTGGTCAAAGACTTTTCAATGCTGGTATTAAAAGGCGAAAAAATTGGCATAATCGGTGGTAATGGCTCAGGAAAATCTACTTTTATCAAACTTTTATTGGATGAATTACAACCTAATAGTGGCTCTATTCGTCGCTCTAAAACCATAAAATTGGCCTATTTTGACCAAATGCGTGAAAACCTAGACCCTAATATGAAAGCCATGGATTTCGTCTCAGGCGGGCGTGAACGCATTGATATTGGTGGTAAAAGTAAACACATCATTGGCTATTTACGCCAGTTCTTATTCACCGGCAAGCAAGCCATGGCACCCATTAGAATGTTTTCAGGTGGTGAAAAGAATCGTCTAATGCTTGCTAAGATTTTATCCCAACCTGCCAACCTTCTCGTGCTTGATGAGCCCACCAACGACCTTGATGTAGAAACTTTAGAATTGTTGGAAGAAATGTTGGTTGATTACACCGGTACACTGATTCTAATTTCTCACGATCGTACCTTTTTAAACAATGTGGTAGGCTCAACCATTGTAATGGATGGCGACGGTATGATTAACCAATACGCGGGTGGTTACGATGATTATCTAATCCAAAAACAAGATGCAACTAAACAACAGCAGAAATCAAAACCCAAAGTTCAAGTCAAAAATAAAACCACTAACCATAAAAAACTCTCATACAAGCAGCAACAAGAACTCAAACAATTGCCTAATAAAATTGAAAAAACAGAAATTGAAATTGGTGAAATTCAATTACAATTATCAGATCCTGAATTTTTCCAACAACCAGAATCTCAAGATGCCTTAATTAGGCTAGCCAGATTAGAAGCTGACCTTGAGCGTTATTATGAAAAATGGAGCAAACTTGAGTAGCAACATTCCTTTAATTGTTGATTTGGACCATACACTAATCGATACTGATTTGTTGTATGAGTCTTCTATCGCAGTGCTTAAAAAAAGCCCTTGGTTGATATTCTTGTATCCTTTTTGGTTTGCAAAAGGTAAAGGTTATTTGAAAGACCAACTGGTCAAGCGTTTTAGCATTAATGCACAAACACTGCCCTACATTCAAAATACCATTGATTATATTGTTGAGCGTAAAAAACAAGGATCAACAATCATTCTAGCAACTGCTTCGCATAAAGACTACGCATTTGAAGTGGTAAAGTATTTTCAAACGCATAAAAACAGCGAAACCGTTGTGAACAATAAACAAAATTTAGATTTATTCGCCAACAAAACTGAAGTTTTAAAAACCAAATCAGCAAATCACTCTTTGTTTGATGATGTGATGGCCAGTAATGCTGACTTTAATTTATCCTCACACAACAAAGCAAAAAAACTCATTGAGCGTTTTGGCAAAAAACAATTTGATTACATGGGAGACCACATGCGCGATTTGCCTGTTTGGGAGGCATCTAACTTAGCAATTTTGGTTAATGTATCAGACCGAGTGATTAAAAACACACAGCATCTAAACACTCTGATTTTATCTAGAAAAAATTAAAATCCTTCAATCAAATACGACAAACTGCCCAACAATAAATACACCACACTAGTAATAACTAAAGTCATGGCAATCACTCTGGCTAAGGCTAAATTTTTTCCTAAAATACGATTGTTCACAAACCACACAACGTAGCCAATAATAAAAGCAATGATTAAGATTCTAATTAAAAACATATTGTTGATTATTTAATAAAACTTTGTACTATTTTAGTCGCTAATGCCGAGTTAATACCGCTGACTTTTTGCAGTTCATCGCTACCGGCTTTTTGAATTTCTTGCAACCCGCCAAAATAATTAAGCAGTGCCATTCTGCGTAATTTACCCACACCTTTAATATTTTCAAGTGGTGAGGTTTGGCGTTTTTTAGCGCGTTTCTTTCGATGATTTTTAATCGCAAATCGATGTGACTCATCACGAATATGATTAATTAACATAAGCGCTTGATCATGGGGCGGTAAATTAATTTTTTGAGTCTTTCCCTCTTTAACCATAATCAACGTTTCAAGCCCAGCCTTTCTACCCTCTCCTTTGGCCACACCAACCAGTTGAATCGATTCAATGCCAATAGAATCCATCACCATAATGGCTTGATTCAACTGCCCTAACCCACCATCAATAAACACGATGTTGGGCAGAGGATTGTTGTCTTTTAATAACCTTGAATAACGTCTAAATACCGCTTGATTCATCGCTGCATAGTCATCGCCTGGGGTAATGTCTTTAATATTAAATTGACGATATTTTCTTACTTTTGGTAGGCCTTTTTCAAACACCACACAAGAGGCTGTAGTCGCCTCACCCATGGTGTGACTAATATCAAAACACTCCATAACGTTTGGCAATGTTTTAAGGTTAAGGATTTTTTGTAATTGCATTAATTGCGTGCGTTTGGTAAATTTTGAAATTAAATGTTGTTTAAGATTCTCCTCAGCGGTCAAGGAGGCAATCTTTAAAAAATGACGCTTATCCTTTTGCGGTGCGTCAATAATTTTCGTCTTTAGAGCGGAAGCAATGAGTTTTTTATCAATTAATTTTTCACTTAATAACAGTTGCTTAGGAATGTCTTTACCTAAATAATACAACGGTAAAAATGCTGACAGAACTTCCTGAGAGGATTTACCTTTTGCGTGTTTAGGAAAAAGACACTCTTGTCCAATTTGCTTGCCAGAACGCACAAATAAAACTTCAACAGCATGAACACCTTCTTTCTCAGCAATACTGGCCACGTCCATATTACCCATACTTTGCGAACTGTGTTGTTCTTGAATGGTGCGCAGTCCAATTAATTGATCGCGATAATGTGCGGCCAGCTCAAAGTCCATATTCTTTGATGCATGTTGCATTTTATTTGAAACCTGATCCAATGTTTCTTTACCCTTACCACTTAAAAATAACGACATCATTGCCACGTCTTGTGCGTAATTTTCATCACTAACTTTTCCCACACAAGGTGCTGTACAAAGGCCGATTTGATATTCCAAACAAGGCCTTGAGCGCGAACGATAGACGCTGTTAGTGCATTGTCGTACTTTAAATATTTTTTTTAACAAAGCTAACGAATCTCGCACCACATGGGCTGACGGATAAGGTCCAAAAAACTGATAATTTTCATTTTTTTGACCTCGATAAAAACTCACTCTAGGATGTTTATCATTTGTAATATAAATGTAGGGATAGCTTTTTGCATCTTTAAGCAAGATGTTGTACCGAGGCTTGTATTGCTTGATCAGCTCATTTTCCAATAACAACGCCTG
>Ga0233445_1001881_pt1 | contig 14915 bp, 19 predicted proteins | sample SI_124_October20_5_FD_182779 | JGI IMG/M metagenome (GOLD analysis project Ga0233445, IMG submission 182779) | Seawater microbial communities from Saanich Inlet, British Columbia, Canada - SI_124_October2016_100_MG | ecosystem: Environmental > Aquatic > Marine > Inlet | place: Canada: British...
GATGCCAGGAATGGGACTTACAGCTATAGGTTTAGCTGGAATTACAATATCCTATGCAGGTATCGCTCACACATTTATCGACGGAATGCATGCCTTAACAGGTCTCACAATGTTTATCGGATTAATTATCCTAGCTACTGGGATTTTAGATGGAGGAGTTTCAACTAGTAACAGAGCCAAAGCAACGACTTTGGTTATTATTTCAATTGCATTAGGATTTGGAATGTTTGCATTTACAATGAATACATCAAACTATACAGTAACTCTTGCAGGACTCTTAATGGCAATTGCATTCCCTGCAATTCTCATGGCATATTTATCAATGAAGCATCCAGAGTTTCTCAAACCAATTGGAGCTATTGCAGGAATGGCAGCTGCAACAGGAATTATCATGTGGGTAGCATTTGGAGTTGTTAGTCCAGACTCTTACATTATTCCTCAAGTAGAAGTAGCAGAAGAACCAACAGAAGATCTTACACCTGCTGGACCAATATTTGCAATTGAGATTCTAAAAGATTCAGTAACAGAAGGTAATCCAGATTACAGTCCAGATGTAGCAACAGTACAACAAGGGCATGTAATAGAATGGACAAATGCTGATTCAGCTGCACATACAGTAACTAGTTCAGTAGACTTTGGAGAAACATTTGATTCTAGTTTAATGAGTGCAGGAGATATTTTCACATTAGATACTAATAATTTAGAAAGTGGAGAGTACGAATATCTATGCATTGTACACCCATGGATGATTGCAACTTTAATTATTGAAGCTCCAAAAGAACCAACCAAAGTAATAATTCCAGAAGGAGCAGCACTTCCAGAAGACGGTCAAATCTATTATGATCCTCAAACAATTGATGTCACAGTAGGTACTACAGTTGCATGGGACAATGTAGACAATACAGTTCACACAGTAACATCAGGTCAACCACCTACAGATACAGATGGAGTATTTGACTCAGAAATGATGACAGCAGGAGGAATCTTTGAATTTACATTTACAGAAACAGGAAATTATGATTATTACTGTACATTCCATCCATGGATGGTAGGAACTGTTAATGTAGAATAGATTTGCAGAAAATCACCATACCACAATCAATAAAAAAAATTTTAACACAACATGCAGAAAATGAAAATCCAAATGAGTCATGTGCCATGTTGTATGGAGAAAAAGATACAGTATCAGAAGTATTTTTGACAAAAAACATTGAAGAATCACCAGTTAATTTCACAATATCAAATGAGCAATTAATTGAAGGCTACAAAATTGCAGAAGAAAAAAAATTAGAAATGATAGGGATTTTCCACTCACATCCAAATTCTGAGGCATATCCATCAAATACAGACAAAAAATTCATGTTTAGCAACCCAGTAGTTTGGGTAATTTATTCAGGAACAAACAAGAATTTCAAAGCATATACCTTAGAATCAGATATTTCAGAAGTGTCAATTCAAGAATAAGTCATTATTGAGAAATCAAATTTTAGAGAATAAATCATACGTATGATTATTATCTAAGAATTTGTATTTTTTATTAATTGCAAAATAAAATAATATTTTTCACTATAATTACAGTCCTTTTTGCAAGTGTTCAGTCAGCAGCAGCTGAAACCAGTATCTATGAGAAGAAAGAATTCTCATTAGAATATCCATCTGAATGGAAAATCAAAGAAGTGTGGGGAGCATATCTAAAGCAAGTATACTTTCAAGTAGACATACAAAGTGATTCAGGAGTTACAATAAAACAGCAAAAAAGTATCATTCCAATTAGTACAATTAATGAAGAATTAATTCAGTTCATGATAGACAATGAGAAAGAAAATTGTAGAATGAATGTAGATGGACCATGTTGGGATTATACATTTTCTAATGCTAGAAGTATTACAATTGATAACACTAAAGCTATACTAATTGAATATCAAGCAAACCTAGACAGCAGAGAAAGACTAGTGAAAAAAATATTCATTCCAGATGGAAATAACAACTGGGTGATTGAAAGCAAAGTATCAAAAGATAAAACAGAATTGTTTGAGATCATCGGAGTAACTTTGGAATCATTTACAAGAAATGTTGAAATACAAAATGAAATACAAAATGAAATACAAAATGAAATACAAATTTCAAGTATTACAGATATTGGAATTCCAGAATGGGTAAAAAACACTATGAAATGGTATGTTGAAGGTACAGTTTCAGAAAAAGAAATGATTACGGTATTAGAATTTTTAATTGATCAAAAAATTATCAAGATCAATTTTGCTCAATGAGTGTAGATAAAAAAAGAATAATCAATCTAGTAAACGAAATGTGACATGTTCACTATGAACTTTATCTAGAATAGTTTTATCAGGAGTGATAATTTTTCCAACAATATTAACAGGTGATGCAGGAGTAATTTCTCCAGGTTTCCCTATTGGTGTAGGACCATAAAACAAGCAGATGGCTTTACCAGTAGGCCAGTATGCAACATCATTTAGTTCAACAGGAGACTTTGCATTTTCTTCTGGTTGAGCAATGGGGGATTTTGAAGTGTAAATTTCATCACCCCAGACATTCAGAGATACAGTAAAGGGCAGTTTTTGGATAAATTCGTGCACTGTATTTGGTGAGTGGGCGTCATCTAATTCTAAAACTATGTTTGATAAGTTTGAAATTTCTATCTCAACCGAGTATTTCATAAATACATATGATCTTTGAATTAAATATCCCTTTTTCTAGTTAGATTTATGGAAATTCACGTATACGACACTTATGTCAAAGCAGCAGATGGTCACACCATGCACTTTGATGTAATAACTGGTGAAAAAGATCACGATAAAGCCCTTACATATGGCAAAGAGTGGTTACAATCCGTCGGTGAAGGAGAATCAGAAATGACTACAAACGAATGTCAATTCTGTCATTCACAAGGAGCACCAGAGCCTGTTGAACAGGCAATTAAGGAAAAAGGCTATTTTATCCAGAAAATGGAAGGCTGTCCTTAAACATTTTTTTCCTTTTTTACAAAAGGTATTTTTTAGATTACTTGTTTTACATTAGATATGTCTGAACACAAATATTCAAAGTGGACAGTAGAGGGAGATAAAAAAACACAATGGATATGCGGATGTTTCCAAACAGCTGATGGTTATTTCAAATTCTGTGATAAACACAATCCTGCATTACAAAAAGCAATTCAAGCTCAAATTGATGAGTTAGATATGACACTAATTGTTGAAGATTAAGTTTTAGATTAGATAGCAAGTATTGCCACAAAGGCCGATACAAATACAATTGCAATTGTGTTTAGTAATTTGATGACAGTGTTAAGGGCTGGACCTGCAGTGTCTTTGTAAGGATCACCAATGATATCTCCAACTACTGCGACTTTGTGAATTTCAGAACCTTTCTCACCTTCCATCTCAACTAGTTTCTTTGCATTATCCCATGCACCACCAGTGTTTGCCAAGTGATATGCTAGTAAAATTCCAGTTACAACTGCACCCATTAACAATCCTGCGACTGCAGTTGGACCTAGTAAAATTCCTAAAATGATTGGAGAGATAATTGCGACAAGTGCTGGTTTCCATAGTTCTTTAATTGATGCAACAGTTGCAATATCCACACATTTAGCATAATCAGGTTTTGATTTTCCTTCAAGAATACCAGAATCTGCTTTGAATTGTCTTCTAACTTCATCTACCATCTTTCCTGCAGCCCGTGATACACCATTGATCAGTTGGCCTGTAATGATAAACGGAATTAATCCACCAATTAGTAATCCAACAATAATTGCAGGATTGGTTAAACTGTAATCTAATTCTAAAACGCCTTCAAAGACATGTGCTGCTTCAAATTGAAATGCCTGAATCATGGCTAGTGCTGCAAGAGCTGCACTGGCTATAGCAAAGCCTTTGGTTACTGCTTTGGTTGTATTTCCAACTGCATCAATCTCATCAGTGACTTTACGATTTTCTTCTCCCATTCCAGTCATTTCAACAATACCGCCTGCATTATCTGCAATTGGTCCAAATGCATCAATACTTAGAACGATTCCTGCCAAACTCAACATTGCCATTGCAGTCATTGCAGTTCCAAAGATTCCATAAAGTGTTGGGTCTGCACCTTCAGGTGCTGCACCAGATGCTAAACTATAAGATACAATAATTGCAATAACTAGTGCAATCATAAATGGTCCAGTTGATTGTAGTCCTTTGATAATTCCCATTAAAGTTAATGATGCATAACCCCATTTTGCAGAGTCTGCAATTTCTTTTACAGGTCCTTTTTTGTAACTAGTATAGTTGTCAGTGATTTTTTGAATTACTGGAACCAAGATTACACCAATTACAGTAGAACCAAACAGAGCATAGGATGCTGGAGAATCTCCGATGAATTGTGTGATGAACAAATAGTTTAATCCAATTGCAATAGCTGCTGAGACATAAAATGAGCGATTAAGGGGCTTCATAACATCTGTCACTCCTTTAGAACCAACAATAACAACACCGATAATAGATGCAATCATTCCTGATGAACCAATCAAGATTGGATATAAGAAAAAGTTTGGTGCACCAATTAATGCTGCAATTAGTAATGCTGCAAGTATTGTAACAATGTATGATTCATAAACATCAGAACCCATTCCTGCTGCATCACCGACATTGTCACCAACATTGTCTGCAATTGTTGCAGGGTTTCTAGGATCATCTTCTGGAATATTTACTTCGACTTTACCTACCAAGTCAGCACCCATGTCTGCTGCTTTTGTAAATATACCACCGCCAATTCTGATAAATAATGCAATTAGACTTGCTCCGATTCCGACTCCGGCAATTGTGATTGGGTCTGGGAAAATTAGATAAAGACCAGTGATTGCAACTAGGGCCATTGCTGGAACTGCAAGGCCGACTGTTGCTCCACCTCTAAATGCCATAGCAAATGTCTTACCCAGTCCTTCACTACTGAGATTTGCAGCCCTAACTGCTGCTTTTACTGTAATTTTTAATGAGATAATTCCTGCGACTGCAGATAATGCTGCACCTACTGCAAATGCAATTCCGTTTGAAGGGGTCAAAAAGAATCCAATAATCAAAGTCAAGGCAATAGCTACTGGAACGATAATCATCATTTCACGTTTTAGAAATGCTGCAGCACCTTCTTTGACGGCATTTGAGATATCCATCATCTCTTTGGTGCCTGCTGGTTGTTTGACAATCCATAAAACTAATCCGGCTGCGACTAGAAATGATGCAATAGCTGCGATAAATGGAAGAATTTCTGCTATTTCCATGAGATACTTTGGATGCCCAAATCTTGTAAATATAAATCAAATAGCGTTAGTCTTACTTCTCTTTCGATATGGTGCAAAGGACTTTCCTCTAAGTCCTTGTCTCACTAGCTTGTTGAATCTCTTCCCATGAGCCAGATATGGGAATCTCATGTGGATTAATTCGTGTACTATGGTATTTTCTAAAGTCTTCTCATCAGGTGTTTTTCTGACATTAATGAAAACTAGATTGTGTTCAAGATATGCTACTCCGTAATACTTGTAGGCAGAAGTCCGTCTGCCCTCAGTCATCTCTTTTGGGGCATCAAGTACTTCTTTTGTAGTTAGTAGGATTTTGGGTTCTGTTATTGAGAAACGATTAGCATAGATACCAACTTTTTCTAGAATTTGTAATTGCAATTCAGGATCAAGCTTCACAGGTAGTAATACAACAATGCATGTTTATCCTCAAATGTCAATTCTTGTACAGGTAAAATTAAACGGATTTGACTTTATTATGACTATGCCAAACCACGTAAGGTTTAATCTAAATTTTAAATTCACAAAATGATTTCAAATTACATGCATTACATTTTGGGGAACTATTATGATGTTCAGGTTCACTCATTCCAAGAGAAATTGTTGTAAATTTCTGCAATGATGTATGTAGATAATGTAGAGAAAAGGAATCCTGAATTTCTGAAAACATTTTGTATGGTTCTCTAGTCTTTCTATCACATATTCTAATCTGCCATTTCTTTTGAGTATGAGGCATTTCAAAGAAATCATCAACGTCTGGTTTTCTCTTTGCTGAAAAACTAGAATTGAGGTATGTCAATACTTGTAGTAGTTGACTAGGATATGGTTGTGTCTTGTTATCATATACTTGGGGCCTACCTGCAAACTTGTCATCTTGAACAACTAGAGTCTCATCAACTCTGAGAATTTTATCAATTCTACCAGATAGGGTTAGTAAGACATTCTCTGTTGGAAATTCAAATGGCATCATTAAGGTAGAATGAATATTTTCTCGTGCAAATTCAATATTTTCCTCCTTATCTTCAATTTGCTCAACTGATACAGGTTCTAATTCCACATGTTCTGCTTCAAATTTTTCCTCAGCATGATGAGCTTTAGTTCCTTGAATTAGTGATTGGGAAGGTTTTGGTTTGATACCTTTGATAGATAGAGGAATTTTGTATTCACAATATCCTAGTGAATCTGCAAAGTCAGTAACTGATGCGTTTAGAAATGTAACATCAGATTCTTTATTTATTTTGATCAAATTACCACAATGACTTGTTGTAAATGATTATTCAATATTATGAATTAATGGGGTCAGAAGTTTAGTGGGGTAATCATCAAATCATACAGCCACCGTCTCATCATTCCTTAATTATTCCATTAAATCAAGTAGGCTTTGTGTTTTATTTCTAATTTCTGGAGTAATTTCTACTACAACTAATCCTTCATGTGGTTGTCCATACAACACTATGGAATTATCTGGTGCATGTACACATACAGGGATTACCAACAAGTCTTCCTCGCCATTAACTACTATTCTAACTGGAGATGGCAACGTAAATGCCTGTTTTATCACATCGATACTTTGGGAGGTGATTTCAGCTGCAGGGTTATCTACAGTTAGTTCAGTAGTATTTTCTAATTTTGGTAACTCTCTTTTTTCTCTTTTTTCAACACCATCGATAATTTGTAATGAGGGAATCAAACCAAAATCGATCATTTTTTCAGTTGTTCTATCACCAACTGTAATAATATAGGAATTATCAGAAAGATATTCTGAAATGTGTGCCTTGTCGACTGTATCTTCAGGTAACAATACACCTAAAGGATTTTTGAATTGATCTCGTAATGAATTAGGTAATTTCAATAGAATCAGGTCTGAGTGGTAGTTGGTTCCGGGGCAGATTCTTTATCAGAAGTTTCAGATGAGCCTTCAGATGCCATTTCTTCTTGAAGTTTTGCTGCAATAATACTACATTGCGCTGCAATATTTTTTGCACTTTTTCTAAAAGCATCAGCACTTGGAGAGTCAGGATTTGAAATCATAATTGGTTTACCCAAATCAGAGCCGGACATGATTCCAGAGTTTAACGGAACTTCACCTAAAAATGGCATATTGAATTGCTCACTAATTGCTTTAGCACCACCCTCACCAAAGATGTAATGTTTCTCATCGCACTTTGTACAGATAAAGTGACTCATGTTTTCTACAACTCCAATAATTGGAACATTTAGTTTTTCAAACATAGATACAGCTTTTACTGCAACATGACTTGCAACATCTTGAGGAGTTGTAACTACAAGAATTCCAGTAATAGGAATTGTTTGTGCAAGTGTTAATGGAATATCACCAGTGCCAGGTGGTAAATCTACAATAAGATAATCAAGTTCTGACCAGTTGGTATCTACTAAAAATTGTTTTAATATTCCTGAAATAATTGGACCACGGTAAATTGCTGCTTGGTTTGATTGGTCTGCAAAGAATCCAAATGATACAACTTTAAGTCCATGAGAGTCAGCTGGTTGGAGTTTGTTATCTTCAACTTCCATAGAACCATCTTTCATTCCAAGCATTAACGGAATACTAGGACCGTAAATATCTGCATCAAGTAATCCTACTTTGGCACCTGCTTCAGATAATGCCAATGCTAAATTTAGTGAAACAGTTGATTTTCCGACTCCACCTTTTCCACTGGCAACACCAATAATGTTCTTGACAGTTGACATTCCAGTATCATCCTCAAGGGAACGACCTTCCATAACTTTGGCTGTAACTTTTAAATCGAAATTTTTGAGTTCGGTAATATCGGCAATTGCTTTTCTTACATCGTCTTCAATTTCGACATTAAATGGACAAGCAGGAGTTGTTAATTCTAAAGTGAATTTGAGATTACCATCGTTGAGTTCTAAATCTTTAATCATACCCATAGATACGATGTCTTTTTTCAAATCAGGATCAATTACAGTACTGAGTTTTTCCAGTACTTGATCGATTCCAACCATTGCGTCAAAAAGTCAGTCTACTTTATTTAAACATAATTCAGAGAACAAAAGAAATTATCAAATATTTCAAAAATAAGTGAAATCTCAGAGATTTTGAGCCTAAAATCATCTAAACATTCATAAATTGAAATTCGGAAAAAAATTTACATTTGTTTTCTATATCTACTCTAGTTGATGTTGTCAGAATTCCTCCTAGCTTGTTTGGAACCACACTCAAAAAAGCATCAATGAACATCCTCAAAGAAAAATACGAGAGTATGATTAATGCAGATTTAGGTTACATCATTATGATTTTAGATGCCAAAGTTGATGAAATGGGAAAAATGATTGCAGGCGATGGCGGCACATTCCACAAAGTTCAATTTGAAGCATTAACATTTTATCCAAAACTCCAAGAAATTGTTCAAGGAGAAATTGTAGACATTACAGACTTTGGTGCATTTGTAAGAATTGGACCAACTGATGCATTACTTCACTTATCACAAGTGATGGATGATTATCTCAAGAGTGATGTAAAGTCTGGAATGATTTTAGCTAATCAAAGTGGTAGAACACTCAAAGTCGGCTCGACACTTCGTGCAAGAATTACTGCAGTGTCATTAGGTAAAGCTGCTGCAATGGGTAAGATTGGTATCACATGTAGACAACCATTCCTTGGTGCAGATGAATGGATTGCAGAAGAGATAAAGAAATCAGAAGGCGGTGCAGAAGAACCTGCAAAAGAAGCCAAAGTAGAGGCCAGTTAAAATGGCACGAGAAATGGCATGCAGAAAATGTAAATGTGTAACAACTGAAAAAGTTTGTCCAATTTGTAAATCATCAGACATGACACCAGATTGGAACGGTGTTGTACTAGTAGTTGATCCAACAAACTCTGAAATTTCAAAGACACTTGGAATTACTAAAAAAGGCAAATACGCAATCAAAGTAGTATAAAATTTCTAAATCTTTAAAATCAATACATTCAGTCATCATAATATTGTCATTCAACTCTAAAAAACAACTAGCACAATTTCTTGCAGAAGATATCGGTAAAGGAGACATTACTAGTGATTTACTAGATAAGAAAAGGATTACAGCTACAATCATCTCAAGAGAAGATGCTATTCTTGCAGGTGTACAATATGCAAAAGAGATTTTCAAAATTAAAGGATGTAATGTTAAGATTTTAAAAAAAGAGGGCAGTAGAATAAAACCAAATCAAACTATCATAAGTATCACAGGTGATGCAGGAAAGATTTTGACATGTGAGAGAACAGCACTAAATTTACTTACTAGAATGAGTGGAATTGCAACTCAAACAAATCAGCTAGTTAAAAAAATTCCTAGTAAAACAAAGCTGTACGCTACAAGGAAAACTGCACCAGGACTACGATACTTTGACAAAGAAGCAGTAGAGATTGGAGGAGGTAAAAAGCATAGACTCAGACTAGATGAGATGGTAATGATTAAAGATAATCATATTGCAATAGAAAATTCATTATTATCATTAATCAAAAAGACAAAGAAAAAATACAAAAAATTTGAAGTTGAGGTTGAAAATACAAAAGATGCTGTTTTGGCTGCAAATATGGGTGCAACAATAATTATGCTAGATAATTTTACTCCAGCCCAAATCAAAAAAACAATTCAAACACTCAAAGATCAAAAATTACGAAGTAAAGTATTGTTAGAAGCTTCAGGTGGAATTACTTCAAAGAATATTTCAAAATATGGGCAAACTGGAGTAGACATCATATCAGTTGGCAGTATTACAAATTCCGTTAAAGGAATTGATATGAGTTTAGAGATTTAGGAATTTAATTCTTCAAGTAAATTGGCAACTGACTTGTTTTTCTCATCAACTTCTAGTATTTTTTCACAGCACTGAACTGCACGTTTGTTATCTCCTAGTTTTTGATGAGAGTATGCTTTGAGGAGTAACACATCAACATCATATTCACCAATTTCAAGGGATTTATCAAAATAAGATATTGCAGTCTTGTGTTTGTTTTCCAAATAATAAATTCCTCCAACCATAAACAAAGCATCATGATGATTAGGTACTTTTCGTAATAATTCTGTGCCTGATTTGAGAGCTTCTTTGTACTTTTTTGCTTTGAGGAGTTTTTTGAATTCTTTGAATTTTTTAATATTATTTTTTAAATCAGGATCTTTTGGAGTTCTACTAAATAATCCAACCAAAACCAATCACAGTCTAGCTAATTGCAAGCATTCTATCTATTGCCAAACGAGCTTTATCAGCAATTTCTTTTGGAACAGTTACCACATTGGTTTGATTAATCAATGTGTCATACACTTTTTCAAGATTTATCATTTTCATGTATTGACATTCTGCTTTTTCAGATGCAGCAACAAATGTTTTATCAGGATTCTGTTGTTTCATTTTATATAGAATTCCAGTCTCAGTTGCAACTACAAAGTTTTTGGATTTTGATTTTGTAACATGATTCATCATACCTTCAGTAGAAAGAATAGATACTTTTTTGTCATCAAAGCTACCATCTGCAACATCATACATGAATGGAGTAGTACAACTGCACTCTGGATGAATTACTAATTCAGCATCATTCATTGATTCTAATTTTTTTGTCACATCTTCAGGAGTTATTCCTGCATGGACATGGCATTCACCTGCCCAAATGTGAATATTTTTTCGTCCAGTCATTTTTGCAACATAAGAGCCCAAAAACATATCAGGTAAAAATAAAATTTCTTTATCTGCTGGAATTGCATTTACAACATTAACAGCATTTGATGAAGTACAACAATAATCAAGTTCTGCTTTAATTTCTGCAGTGGTATTGACATATCCAACTGCAATAGCACCAGGATGTTGTTTCTTCCAGTTTCGTAATTCATCAACAGTAATTGAATCAGATAAAGAACATCCAGCTTCAAAGTCTGGTAATAGTACTTTTTTGTCGGGACTGATAATTGCTGCAGTCTCTGCCATAAAATTAACGCCACAAAATAGAATTGTTTTTTGGGGGACAGTTGCTGCTTGTCTTGATAATCCTAAAGAATCTCCAGTAAAATCAGCCACATCTTGAACCTCAGGAATCTGATAGTTGTGTGCTAAAATTACAACATCTTTTTCCTTTTTGAGTTTCATTATCTTCTCTTTTAGTTGAGAATCCTGTACAAGCATAATTGTAAAAAATTGTAATTTTGGAGATTTAAAGAATAGGATCTAGTCTAGAATTTTCTCAAAAATTGACAAATGTGGCAATTATTGCCATATTACGTACCAATTTGAATCTCATCTGAGCAGTATTTTCTAAGAGTTTCAATTGCAGATAAAATTGCCAACCTGCTTGTTTTTGGATTATTGGAATCTGGAAAATTCTCAACAACAAAGGTCATGCTCCCAAATGAGCCAGCAGCTTCAATGTGGTGAGTATTTTTATCAGTATTTGGATCTGCAACTATTTTGACTCCAGTTTTTTCACTACCAATTCCAGACAGAGATAGTAAAGCTGCAACATTGATGTTTGCAGGAAATAATGATACTGCTTGTTTTGCAGTTCCCTCAAAGATAATAGTTGGGGAATCTATATCATCTAGATTAATCTCAGATGTTTCAAAAAACTTTGCACCCTTTAGTGAACGTGGATGTTTTGTTGTGGTAATAGTTAGAGAATTTAATTCATCTTTGACTGATTTTATTGCATCAAGGCCTGCAATTGCACCAGAAGGAAGGTAAATTGTTTTTTTAAAATCTTTACAAGCATCAGATAAAATTTCATAAATTGATTCATCAAGTAATGCACCAACACTCATCATCATCAAATCACATTTGTTTTGTAAAACACTTAATGCAGTATCTTTTACTGCATCTTGAGATGCAGCTTCAACGATGATATCAACAGGATTTGATGAAAGTAAGTGAGTATTTTCCACAATTTCTGGTTTGTTTTTTAATTTTTCAACAAGGGATGCTGATGCATCTTTTGAGTCATCGTAAATGTGAGTAAGAGTGGCAGGAATTTTTCCTGAATCAATTGCTAAAGCAATTTGGGTTCCAATTGCCCCACATCCAAGTAAACCTATTCGCTTCAAACAGTAATTCTAAAAATTACCATTTAATTAATTCTAATCTAGAAATCATATACGTATAGTCACAAATTTAGAAAAAAAGATAATTCATCATTAAGTTATTTATGCAATGAAATCAGAAATCCCCTGTTGAAGGTGTTCCAAATTATGGTCATTTGTAGTATCTTACTCATTTTCATACAACCAGTATCAGGAGAACTAGAATCACCAAGAAAACAGATCAAACAAGGAGTATCACCTGAAAAAATTACCTGCAATGATGGACAAGTGTTAATGCTAAAGGATTCAGGAAAACCTGCTTGTGTAAAATCAACTTCTGTTGAAAAATTAGAAGACAGAGGATGGAGACAAATTGTTCAAAAATTTGTAACAGCTGAGAAGGAAATTGAGACAATTCCTGCAACAGACAATACAATTGTTAATTTTTACATTACAGATCAGGATTTGAATTTAGCACAAAATGCAGTAGAGGTGGTTTCTGCTGAAGGGTTGTTTGAATTTACAATTAATGGTGTTACAATCAGTGGGCCTGAAAAAATAATTGAAACAGGCCCAGATACAGGCAAGTTTTACATGAAATTAGAATTACCAGATTCAATTAACGGTGTACCATTAAGCCAAGACGATGTTGTACTGATAAGATATCTTGATGCATCAGATATGGCAGGGGAAACAAGAGTTTTAACAAAATCATTTACACTAACTAAAACATTTGCCAAAGTTGAAACATCAGGTGGAGGCGGTTCAAGAATCGGTCACGAATTTACAGTTAGGATTTACGAACCTGATGCAAACAAGGATTCCAAAGATGAAGATAAAATTCCACTCAGTTCATTTGAATACAGAGGGGATGGTGGAATCAGAACAACACTTGCAAATCCAAGATTTAATGCAAATTCAGGTTCATTAATTGAGACAGGACCTAACACAAGCACCTTTGAGGTTAAAATTAAAATTCCAAGAGAACTAGACGGTAAAGTCGTACACATTGGAGACAAGTGGGAAATCAGATACATAGATAGATCAACCCCATCAGGAACAGATGAGAAAATAATTTTCAATGGCAGGATAGGATAGAGAAGTTTTTTGTCCGCATTGTGGTCAGTTTGTTCTTAGATTTTTGACCTAGTGATGTTTTTGTTAGGAACAAACTTGAGTATCAAGGAGTTTCTGAATCACCCTCATCATCTATTTCTTTGAGGTCATCTTTGAGTTGTTTATAGTCCAACTTTTCTCGTTTTTGTTGAATGTTAAAATTTTTCAATAATTTCCTCTTATCGTGGGAGATCATACGCAACTGAGAAAGTGCTCGGAATTTGTCAGTAGAAGTTTTTGCCGAATAATACAATTCCCAACAGCGTCTTTCCATTTCTTCAAGGGAGAGTATTTCATCAAAAAATGTTCCACCAACTTGTTTTTGAAAAATTTCATTTAGAGTCTCACCTGCATCTTCATAAATTTCTAATTTCAATCTCCTTAGAGTTCTCTCACCTATTGCAATTCCTTTTTTTGTCAATTGTTCTAAAATTTCTCTAGATTTCATTCTAACAGCTAGACCAGTTTTGATTATCTCAACTGCTTGGAGTTTTTTTTCTCCTTTAAGGTACGTTTCTTTACTCATCGTTTAATCAAACTCCTAATTGCATCAATTTTTGTAATCAAAGAAGTAATTTTTCCATTTTCTGAAACCAAAAGACAGCCATGTTCTGTAAGAAGCTCCAGCACTGTAGGAGTGATTTTATAATTATAGTCAATGATTGGTGGAGAAAAATCCATAATTTCTTCAACACAAATATGGGAATCCAGAGGTCCAGGATTTTCTAAAATGTATTTTGAAATGGAGTGTTCAGTAATCAGTCCCACACATCGGGTGTTTGAGAATACAGGTAGTTGACTAAAATCATTTTTTTGCATTAATTGAACTGTATCTATAAGAGAATCAGATTTTGAAACATCTTTGATTTTTTTGGCAAATTGCCCTACAGTTTTTACTCCTTTGAGAACATGTTGTTCTTCTTGGTCTAATGTAAGAAATATTTTTTCTAATAAATTAAAATTGGGATTGGCTTTTCGGGTTTCAATCATACTTAGAAAATTGGGTTTAACATCTACTATTTCTGCAAATTTCTTCAAAGACATACCCATAGCCTCACGTCTGGTTCTAATCTCATCTAATCTAGGAAATCCCATGTATACTCTACGCATCCGTTGTATTTAAAAGTATATTATACTGAATAGACTCAGTATAATTGAACTAATTCAAACCAGATTAAAATGTAATAAAAACAATACAGTACATGTCAAAACAAAATACAGAATCATATGATGCATACAATTCATGTGCAGATGAGATAAAAAATAAAATCCTCAAAGAAGGGATTTGGAAGCCATACACAAACAGAATCAAAGCTCTACTACTATGTCAAGACAAGTTTTGGGAACTATACAATGCAGAGTCAAATTTGGAGCACAAAAGAGTAGTACTTGAAGATCTGGTGAACATTCAATCAATCATTGCTGATTGGTACAAATCATCAAAGAAAATCATAGAGTTTGAGAGTGCTGCTGGAGTATGTCA
>Ga0233445_1001897_pt1 | contig 14833 bp, 5 predicted proteins | sample SI_124_October20_5_FD_182779 | JGI IMG/M metagenome (GOLD analysis project Ga0233445, IMG submission 182779) | Seawater microbial communities from Saanich Inlet, British Columbia, Canada - SI_124_October2016_100_MG | ecosystem: Environmental > Aquatic > Marine > Inlet | place: Canada: British...
GGAAGTTCCGTATTTATTGGCGATCCAATTGGATTCCTTTCGTCGGTTTTTACAGTCTGGTATTGATCCGGATCAACGAAAAGATTTCGGCTTGCATGGTGTGTTTAAGTCCGTCTTCCCGATTGCGAGTTTCTCTGGCAATGCTGCTCTTGATTATGTGTCCTACCGTTTAGATACACCGGCCTTTGATGAAAAGGAATGTAAGCAGCGTGGTTTGACCTATTCTGTGCCATTGAGGGTGAAACTTAGGCTCAAAATTTATGACAAAGAAGCGCCTACTAAAAAGTCTGAAGAAAAGCCGGTTAAGGAAATTAAGGAACAAGAAGTCTATTTAGGAGATTTGCCACTGATTACTGGCAATGGGACGTTTATTATTAATGGTACCGAGCGTGTTGTAGTTTCTCAGTTACATCGTTCTCCGGGTGTGATCTTTGATCACGACAAGGGAAAGACTCATTCTTCTGGAAAGTTGTTGTTTTCTTCACGTGTTATTCCTTACCGTGGCTCTTGGTTGGACTTTGAATTTGATCATCACGATAACCTGTTTACGCGTATTGACCGTCGCAGGAAAATCCCGGTCACGGTGTTACTTCGTGCCTTAGGGTATAATACAGAAGATATGTTGGGGCTGTTTTTTGAAACAGACCGTTTCTCTTTTAAGGGGCTGGATCAGATTGAAATGGATTTGGTGCCTGAACGTTTGTTGGGAGAAACTCTAGATTTTGATATAAAAGTTGGGGACCAAGTCGTTGTTGAATCCAGTCGCCGGATTACTAAACGACATACACGGGCCTTACAAAAACTCAATGTGACTGCTATTAGTGTGCCGGAATCTTATTTGATTGGTAAGGTTTGTGCACATGAAATCGTCGATACGGATAGCGGCGAAATTTTATCTATGGCAAATGAGGTTATTAGTGATGAGGTCTTGGAATCTCTGATGAAAGCGGGGGTTTCCGATGTTCGGGTGTTGTATACCAATGAATTGGATCGTGGCGCTTATATCTCTACTACGCTGAGATTAGACAATACGACGAATGATTTAGAAGCGCAGGTTGAAATTTATCGGATGATGCGTCCGGGTGAGCCGCCAACTAAAGATTCCGCTCAAGCGTTGTTTCAGAATTTGTTTTTTAGTAAGGACCGCTATGATTTGTCTGTCGTTGGACGGATGAAATTTAATCGTCGTTTAGGTCGTGAAGAGATTGACGGTGAGGGTATTTTATCGAAAGACGACATTGTTGATGTCGTTAAGGTTTTGATTGGTATTCGTAATGGTCTTGGTGCTGTTGATGATATTGATACTTTAGGTAATCGTCGTGTTCGCTCAGTGGGTGAAATGGCAGAGAATCAGTTTCGGGTGGGGCTGGTGCGTGTGGAACGTGCTGTCAAAGAACGTTTGGGTATGGCTGAAACAGATGACTTAATGCCACAAGAACTCATCAATGCCAAGCCTATTTCGGCAGCGATTAAGGAATTCTTTGGTTCTAGTCAGCTCTCTCAGTTTATGGATCAAAATAATCCCTTATCTGAAATTACCCATAAACGCCGTGTTTCCGCTTTGGGGCCAGGTGGTTTAACCCGTGAACGTGCGGGTTTTGAGGTGCGAGATGTGCACCCTTCTCACTATGGTCGAGTTTGCCCGATTGAAACGCCTGAGGGGCCAAACATTGGGCTGATTAACTCGTTGGCGATTTATGCCAGAACCAATGAATATGGTTTCTTGGAAACACCGTACCGTAAAGTGGTTGATGGCTGTATTACTGATGAGATTGAATACTTGCCGGCTTATGATGAAAATCAATTTGTGATTGCGCAGGCGAATGCGGCCAGAGATGAAAGTGGCCGTTTAACTGATGATTTGGTTGCCGCCAGACATAAAGATGAATTTACTCTGATGACGCCAGATAAAGTGGATTATCTAGACGTGTCCGCTAAACAGATTGTTTCCGTAGCCGCTTCTATGATTCCTTTCTTAGAGCATGATGATGCCAACCGAGCTTTGATGGGGTCAAATATGCAACGTCAGGCAGTGCCGACTTTGCGTGCCGAGAAACCGTTGGTTGGTACCGGTATGGAACGTGCCGTGGCAATTGATTCCGGAGTGACAGTCATTGCAGAGCGGGGTGGTAAGGTAGATACGGTCGATTCTAGTCGTATTGTGGTCCGTGTGAATGAAGAAGAAAGAGACAGTAACAGTTCAGGTGTGGATATTTACAATCTGACTAAGTATGTGCGTTCTAATCAGAATACCTGTGTTAATCAACATCCGTTGGTGCGTCCTGGAGACGTGATTAAGCGTGGAGATGTTTTGGCTGATGGGCCATCTACTGATATGGGAGAATTGGCTTTAGGTCAGAATATGTTGGTCGCCTTTATGCCTTGGAACGGTTATAACTTTGAGGATTCGATTCTAATTTCTGAACGAGTGGTGCAGGAAGATCGCTTTACCACTATTCATATTGAAGAACTCACTTGTTTAGCACGTGATACTAAATTGGGTTCAGAAGAAATTTCTAGCGATATCCCCAATGTGGGAGAGCACGCTCTCTCCAAGTTGGATGAATCAGGTATCGTTTATATCGGTGCAGAAGTGCATCCTGGTGATATTTTGGTGGGTAAGGTCACGCCTAAGGGTGAGGCGCAACTGACACCGGAAGAAAAATTGTTGCGTGCTATTTTTGGAGAAAAAGCGGCAGACGTTAAAGACAGTTCTTTGCGAGCGCCTTCCGGTATGGAAGGTGTCGTGATTGGTGTGCAGGTTTTTACTCGGGACTGTGTCGAGAAAGACGCGCGAGCCGTGCAGATTATGGAAACTGAATTGGACAGTGTCCGCAAGGATTTGAACGATCAGTTCCGTATTGAGGAAAGCGATATTCATGCCCGTTTAGAAACTCTGTTGGTCGGAAAATTGGCAGAATGGGGGCCTAATGGATTAGCGATGGGTGATGCCATTTCGACAGATTATTTGGCTTCCTTGAAAAATCAGGATTGGTTTGAGATTAGTTTGCAGGATGAGGCGTTGAACCAGCAGATGGAAGCCATGCAATCGCAGCTGAAAGAGAAGCGTACAGCTTTGGATGACTTATTTCGCGAGAAGAAAAAGAAACTAACCTCGGGAGATGATTTGGCACCTGGTGTGTTAAAAATGGTTAAAGTGTATGTGGCGGTTAAGCGGCGCGCACAACCTGGGGATAAAATGGCTGGACGCCATGGTAACAAAGGTGTGATTTCCATGATTAAACCGGTTGAAGATATGCCTTATATGGCAGATGGTACGCCGGTGGATATTGTTCTTAATCCCTTGGGTGTGCCTTCACGAATGAATGTGGGGCAGGTGCTGGAAACTCATTTGGGTTGGGCGGCTAAAGCGTTAGGGTTGAAACTGGGAAATCTGCGTCAAGAAGAGCGTCCAGTCAGTGAAATTCGGGACTTTCTTGATCAGATATACAATTCACCGGGTTGTGTTCCAGAAGATTTGGATTCACTGGCTGATGATGAAGTTGTTGAGTTGTCACGTAATTTGGAACGTGGTGTACCGATGGGGACACCGGTTTTCGATGGTGCGGATGAAAGTGAAATTAAACACATGTTAAAACTGGGTGGCTTGCCGGAAAGTGGGCAGATCCAATTGTACGATGGTCGTACGGGAGATGCTTTTGAACGACAAGTAACCGTTGGTTATATGTATATGCTGAAATTGAATCATTTGGTTGATGACAAAATGCATGCCCGTTCTACTGGTCCGTACAGTTTGGTTACCCAGCAGCCTCTAGGTGGTAAAGCGCAGTTTGGTGGTCAGCGCTTTGGTGAGATGGAAGTATGGGCTTTGGAAGCTTATGGTGCAGCTTATACTTTACAGGAAATGTTGACAGTAAAATCTGATGACGTGAATGGTCGTACGCGGATTTATAAAAATATTGTTGATGATGATCATCGAATGGAGCCGGGTATGCCCGAATCTTTTAATGTGTTATTAAAAGAAATCAGGGCCTTAGGTCTTGATATTGATATGGAGCAGGAACGGAAATAAAAATCCCCCTATCCCTCTTGTTGACAAGAGGGCTTTTAGATATTGACGATTTGGGAGAAAATTGCCTTGAAAGGTTTACTGAACTATCTGAAACAACAGTCACAGCAAGAAGATTTTGATCACATCAAGATTGGTCTGGCTTCACCTGCAAAAATCCGTTCCTGGTCATTTGGCGAAGTAAAAAAGCCAGAGACCATTAACTATCGAACATTCAAACCTGAACGTGACGGGTTGTTTTGTGCCAAAATTTTTGGTCCTGTAAAAGATTATGAATGTTTGTGTGGTAAATATAAACGTCTTAAGCATCGTGGTGTGGTATGTGAAAAATGCGGTGTTGAGGTGACGTTATCTAAAGTGCGTCGTGACCGCATGGGGCATATCGAATTAGCCAGCCCTGTCGCGCACATTTGGTTCTTAAAATCCTTGCCCTCTCGCTTAGGGTTGTTGTTAGACATGACTTTGCGGGATATTGAACGCGTTTTGTATTTTGAAGTCCATGTGGTGACTGATCCAGGGTTAACTGAGCTCGAACGAGGACAGTTGTTGACAGATGATGCCTATTTGGATTCTGTTGAAGAATATGGCGACGAATTTGAAGTAATGATGGGTGCCGAAGCTATTCGTAATCTGTTACGGCGTTTGAACCTTGAACACGAAATCAATGTGTTGCGTGAGGGTATTGAGTCTACAGGTTCGGAAACGAAGTTAAAGAAACTGACTAAACGGCTTAAATTAATTGAGGCCTTCATCATCTCGGGGAACAAGCCAGAATGGATGGTGTTGACGGTTGTACCCGTTCTTCCTCCTGAATTGCGTCCGTTGGTTCCCTTGGATGGTGGTCGTTTTGCCACATCAGATTTGAACGATTTATATCGTCGGGTGATTAATCGTAACAATCGTCTTAAACGATTGTTGGATTTAAATGCGCCGGATATTATCGTACGTAATGAAAAAAGAATGTTACAAGAATCTGTTGATGCCTTGTTAGATAATGGTCGACGTGGTCGTGCTGTAACTGGTACCAATAAACGACCATTAAAATCATTGGCCGATATGATTAAAGGTAAACAAGGTCGTTTTCGCCAGAACCTATTGGGTAAGCGTGTCGATTATTCAGGACGTTCGGTTATTGTAGTGGGGCCGACTTTAAAATTGCATGAATGTGGCTTGCCGAAAAAAATGGCCTTAGAACTTTTTAAGCCCTTTATTTTCAGTAAATTACAGCGTCGTGGTTTGGCAACAACCATTAAAGCCGCGAAAAAGATGGTGGAGCAAGGTGTACCTGAAGTTTGGGATATCTTGGAAGAAGTCATTCGGGAACATCCGATTATGCTCAACAGAGCACCAACCTTGCATCGTTTAGGTATTCAGGCTTTTGAACCCACCCTGATTGAAGGTAAAGCGATTCAGTTGCATCCGTTGGTTTGTACAGCGTTTAATGCCGACTTTGATGGTGATCAAATGGCGGTGCACGTTCCGCTGTCCATCGAAGCACAATTAGAAGCGCGTACCTTAATGATGGCTTCTAATAATGTCTTATCACCCGCCAATGGAGAGCCCATTATCGTACCTTCGCAGGACGTTGTTTTGGGTCTGTATTTCATGACGCGTGAATGTATCAATGCCTTAGGTGAAGGAATGGTGTTTGCAGACATCAAGGAAGTACAGCGCGTACACCTGATGAAGTTTGTTAACTTACATGCCAAAATAAAACTGAGAATTCCTGTTTATGAAGATTGGTCAGAATCAGACCCTACTGGGACGGAGATCGTTGATACCACCGTCGGGCGTGCTCTGTTATATGATATTTTTCCTAAAGGTATGCCATTTTCTTTAGTGAATCGTCCGATGACTAAACGCGCCGTATCTCATTTGATTAATGTTTGTTATCGCCATTTGGGCCTTAAAAGTACAGTGATGTTTGCTGATCATTTAATGTACACCGGCTTTTCCTACTCCACGTTGGCCGCGGTATCCATTGGTATCGAAGATATGGTGGTTCCGGAAGAAAAAGGCGGAATTTTACAAGCTTCTGAAGATGAAGTGAAAAAAGTTCAAAAAGAATACGCTTCTGGAGCGATTTCTGAAGGCGAACGCTACAATAAAGTGGTAGATATTTGGGCTCGTAGTAACGATCAGGTGGCTAAAGCCATGATGACTGGCTTAGGTAAAGAGAAAGTGCAGACTGCAGAAGGGGAATGGACTGAGCAAGATTCCTTTAACTCGATTTATATGATGGCCGATTCCGGCGCGCGTGGTTCTGCCGCACAGATTCGTCAGTTGGCTGGGATGCGTGGTTTAATGGCTAAGCCGGATGGCACCATTATCGAAACGCCCATTACCTCAAATTTCCGTGAGGGGCTGGATGTGTTGCAGTACTTTATTTCTACACATGGTGCGCGTAAAGGTTTGGCTGATACAGCATTAAAAACGGCGAACTCCGGTTACTTAACACGCCGTTTGGTTGATGTTGCGCAGGATCTAGTGGTGTCTGATCTCGATTGTGGAACCTCTAACGGTTTATTGGTTATGCCTCTTATCGAAGGTGGTGATGTGGTTGTTCCTTTGCGGGAACGGGTATTGGGTCGAGTTATCGCTCAGGATATTGTTGTGCCGGGTGGAAAAGATGTGTTGGCGCCTGCAGGTACGTTACTGGATGAGGCTTGGGTAGAAAAATTGGAATCAGCCAGTGTGGATCAAGTTCGGGTGCGTTCGGCCATTACGTGTGAAGCACGTCGAGGAATTTGTGCCTATTGTTACGGTCGTGATTTGGCGCGTGGACATTTAATTAATCCAGGTGAAGCCGTTGGTGTTATTGCTGCGCAGTCGATTGGTGAACCGGGTACCCAGTTAACCATGAGAACATTTCATATTGGTGGTGCGGCATCGCGGTCAGCGGCGGCTAACAATATTGAGGTAAAGACGCGTGGTGTCATTAAGTTGCATAATATTAATTTGATTCAGAATGCCGATAAGCATCATGTGGCTGTGTCCCGTTCTGGCGAGTTGGCTATTGTTGATGAAGTGGGGCGTGAGCGTGAACGTTACAAGATTTCTTATGGTGCCGTCATTAGTGTGGCCTCCGGTGATCAGGTGGAAGCAGGACAGATCGTGGCCACTTGGGACCCTCATACTCATCCGATTATTACTGAAGTAGAAGGTACGGTTAAACTGTATGACTTTACCGATGGGATTACTGTTCGTAAGAAAACGGATGATACGACCGGTTTGTCTTCCATTGAAGTGATTGATCAGAAGCAGCGGAGTGGTGCCGGGAAAGATCTGCGTCCCATGATTAAACTGGTGGATGATGATGGAGCGGATGTGTGTTTCCAAGGCACTGATACTCCGGTTAGTTATTTTCTACCGGGTGGGGCGATCATTAATGTTAGTGATGGTGGTCATGTGCAAGTGGGTGATGTAATTGCTCGTATTCCTCAAGAATCGTCAAAAACACGTGATATTACCGGTGGTTTGCCGAGAGTTGCTGATTTATTTGAAGCCAGAAAGCCAAAAGAACCTTCTATATTGGCCGAGTTTTCGGGTATTGTGAGTTTTGGTAAGGACACGAAAGGTAAACAACGTTTGGTCATTAATGATTCAGACGGTGAGAAGCATGAGTCTCTGATTCATAAATGGCGACATGTTAATGTGTTTGAAGGTGAACATGTGAGCCGTGGTGAAGTGGTGGCTGATGGACAACCGAGTTCGCACGACATTTTACGTTTGTTAGGTGTTGAAAGACTGGCGGCGTATATTGTTAATGAAGTACAGGATGTTTATCGTCTGCAGGGTGTACGCATTAATGATAAGCACATTGAATTGATTGTTCGTCAGATGATTCGGAAAACCGAAATCACTAATGGGGGAGACACCACATTCTTGAAAGGCGAACAAGTGGAATACAGTCGTGTTCTGGATGAAAACGACAAAATGCGTCAGAAAGGAAAATTTCCTGCGACCTTTGAACGGGTGTTGTTGGGAATTACTAAAGCCTCGTTAGCAACAGAGTCTTTTATTTCAGCCGCATCTTTCCAAGAAACCACGCGTGTTCTGACCGAAGCCGCAGTAAATGGTAAAAAAGATGATTTGCGTGGTTTGAAAGAAAATGTCATTGTTGGCCGTTTAATTCCTGCCGGAACTGGTTTTGCTCACCATGAGGAACGTCGTCGTCAGCGACATGAAGATAAACTTGAAGTGCAAAAAAATCCATTGGATGCTGTGATGTCTGTGCCTTCTGTAGAAGCAGAAGATTCTGGTGATGTTGAAGCGGTTCAGAGCTGATTTTTTTCGAGGTGAAAAAGTTTTATAAACCCCCTTTCTAAAGGGGGTTTATAATTTCTATTACGCTCATTTTTGATGTCTTTCCCCCGCAACTAATTGTTTTTTTTGTTAACCTATTGTTTTTAGGTATTTGTTATAAGTTATTGTTTTTAAAAAGCAGATCTTGTTAGTTGCAGAGTTTTTTTTTTGCCTCCATAATTGATTTCTTGGATCGTTAGCGTGGCGAGTTTGTCAATTATTTGCGGGGAGAATGTTTGTGAAAGTGGTTAAATTAAAAACAGTTTCTAGTAATGAAAAGGAGCGGGTTGATATTCCATTGCAGTCCGCTTCTGAAGATATCTGGGATAAAAAATATCGCTTAAAAAGTAAAGATGGGGTGCTCATTGATCAGGATATTGACGCGACTTGGCTACGTGTTGCTACGGCGATTAGTAAGGTTGAAAGTAAAGATCAAGCGTATTGGCGAGATGAGTTTTTATGGGCTTTAAAACACGGAGCCATTCCCGCAGGACGAATTATTTCCAATGCCGGAGCCAGCGAGCATAAGCCGGCTACTTCAACAATTAATTGTACCGTATCCGGTATTGTTGAAGATTCCATGAACGGGATTTTAGACAAAGTGACAGAAGCGGGTATGACCCTGCGTGCCGGTTGTGGTATTGGTTATGAATTTTCAACCCTACGCCCAAAAGGGGCGTTTGTAGCGGGTGCGGGTGCTTATACCTCTGGGCCTCTATCGTTCATGGATATTTACGATAAAATGTGTTTCACCGTTTCTTCTGCTGGTGGTCGGCGCGGTGCGCAAATGGCTACCTTCGATATTGGACACCCAGACGTTCCAGATTTTATTCGAGCCAAGCGTGAAGATGGACGTCTTCGGCAATTTAATTTGTCCTTGTTAATTAGTGCTGAATTTATGGAAGCCGTGCGGGCTGATGATGAGTGGTCGTTGGCTTTTCCGTTAACATTTCAAGAAGCAAACGATAGTGGTATTGCCTTTAAAACGACAAAAGGCGTAGGTCGTTGTTTAAAAGAACCCACCACCATAAATCAGGATACTGAGGTTGTTTGGCGTGATTGGCCAGTGCATAAGAATTATGTGGTCAACACGGCGGGTAAAGTCGCGTGTAGAGTGTATAAAAAGATTCAGGCGAAGCGTTTGTGGGATATGATTATGGCGTCCACTTATGATTATGCCGAACCGGGATTTATTCTCATCGATAAAGTGAATGAGATGAATAACAACTGGTTTTGTGAAAACATTCGCGCCACCAATCCTTGTGGTGAACAACCTCTCCCTCCTTATGGTTCTTGTTTGTTAGGTTCCGTTAATTTAACCCGATTTGTGGATCATCCGTTTGGTCAGCAGGCGGTTTTTAATTGGGAGATATTTCGTAAGACAGTCTCAATTTTTACCCGTATGTTAGATAATGTTGTAGAAATTCATGGGTTGCCGCTACCTGGTCAGGCGGAAGAAATTAAACGTAAACGTCGTCACGGGATGGGGTACTTGGGGTTAGGTTCTACGTTAACGTTAATGGGTATTCCTTATGGTTCTGATGAAGCGATTGCTTTTACTGAGCAAGTGACGCGCGAATTAGCGATAGAAGGTTGGAAAGCTGGTTTGGCTTTAGCGAAGGAAAAAGGGCCTGCACCGGTTATGGAAGAAACCTTCAAAGTTACTGAAGATATGTTACACAAGCGTCCAGAAATGCGTGAAGATGGTTATGCTCTTGGGGATAATGTATCAGGTAAAGTTTTGCATGCGCGTTATAGTCGTTATATGCAAAAGATTGCCACCTTGGATAAGGGCTTGGTCGATGAATTGGTGGAGGTTGGTTCACGTTTTACGCATCACAGTTCTATCGCCCCTACAGGCACAATTTCCTTGTCGTTAGCCAATAATGTCAGTAATGGCATCGAACCCAGTTTTGCTCATCAATATTCACGTAATATTATTCGTGAAGGAAAAAAGACCAAAGAGAAAGTGGATGTGTTTTCTTATGAGTTATTAGCCTATCGTCACTTGGTGAATGGAAAAACAACAGCTTATACTGAGGAGTCCGATAATAAATTACCCGACTATTTCGTGGCAGCGGATGACATTACACCGAAACAACACGTAGATATGCAGGCGGCAGCGCAAAAATGGATTGATTCTTCGATATCCAAAACAGCCAATATCCCTACGGATTACGCTTACGAGGAATTTAAGGATATTTATCTTTATGCTTATGATCAGGGGTTAAAAGGGTGTACCACGTTCCGTTTTAATCCTGAGGTGTTTCAGGGGGTCTTGGTAAAAGATGAAGACCTGAAAAACACCACCTATCGTTTTACATTGGCAGACGGTCAGGTGGTCGATGCCCAGGGCGATGAAGAGATTGAATACGATGGCGAAACGCATACAGCAGCCAATCTGTATGATGCGTTAAAAGAAGGCTATTACGGTAAATTGTAGGAGAGATATTGATGACGATTAAAATTTCAGAAAAAATTACCGAGTTTTCCGTTGTGCGAGCGTCAGTAGAAGAAGCAGAGGCGCCTATAGGAACTGAAGACTCTGGTGAATCTAATGTCATTCAGATGCATGAGAAGTTAACGCGTCCAGAAATGTTGTTGGGGTCTACTTATAAAATTAAAACGCCTTTATCAGAACACTCGTTATACGTGACGATTAACGATGTGGTCTTAAATCCCGGTACAGAACACGAAATGCGGCGACCGTTTGAGATTTTCATTAATTCTAAAAACATGGAGCATTTCCAGTGGATTGTGGCGCTAACACGAATTATTTCAGCGACCTTTCGTAAAGGAGGCGACGTCACTTTCTTGGTAGAAGAACTGTTGTCGGTATTTGATCCTAAAGGAGGCTATTTCAAAGCGGGTGGTCGTTACATGCCGTCTTTAGTGGCGGAAATTGGTGATGCCATTGATTCGCATATGCGTATGATTGGTCTGATCAAAGATGAAGGTTTGGATGAGCACCAACAAAAATTGGTAGATGAAAAACGTGCACAATATGAGGCGACTACAGCTTCCGCGCAAGAGATGGAAAGTAAAGGAAATTTTCCAGCCAGTGCGTCCTTATGTCAAAAATGTCAGACAAAAGCCGTGATTAAAATGGACGGTTGTCTGACTTGTTTAAATTGTGGAGATTCAAAATGCGGTTAGGATATAACTTCTAATGATATTGCTTGTTGGGAATTTAAAAGGTGGTACGGGAAAAAGCACCATTGCCTTTAATTTGGCGGTTTGGGCCGTGCATCAACAACGGAAGGTGTTGTTGGTAGATGCGGACCCGCAAGGTACGTCTTCTGATTTACTAGAAATGAGGCGTGAGAATGGGCATCAGCCGGTGGTTTTTGGCTTGTCTACGGATGAAAGTCGTTTGTCTGAAGACGTAGGACGGGTTAAAGATATTTTTGAGGACATTATTATTGATATTGCGGCGGGTGACCGAGTCGGTTTTAAAGCTGCTTTGACCATTGCTGATTGTCTGTTAATTCCCTTACTGCCCGGACAATCAGATGTTTGGGCTGTGAGTAATGTGTTGGATGTGTTGGAAGAAGTGGGCGATGTAAATCCCCATTTGAAAGTGATGGGAGTGATTAATAAAGCCGATACACGAGGGGGCAAGGAAACCGAAGAAACGGCTGAAGCGATGAAAGAATTGGGTGTTGATTTGTTGCCTGTAACACTGGGTTATCGTGTTGTTTTTCGACGCAGTTTACCTGAAGGGTTGGGTGTCATTGAATGGGAGAGACGTTCTCAGGCTTGCCAAGAAATTGAGGAATTAGCCGCGTCTACTTTAGGTCAATAAGTTCTTGATACAATCGTTGGTATTTTCTGGCGCTTTTTGCCCAGCTAAATGATTGTTGCATACCTCTTTGTTGCATGTTTTTCCAAGTCTTTTTTTGCTGGTGGTAACAGTTCAGAATCCGTTCGATAGTTTCAAGGAAGGCTTCTACGGATAAGTCTGGGCAATGAAATCCGGTGGCTGTTTGATTGGCAATATTTTTTGTGTTGGCGTCAATCACGGTATCGGTTAGTCCGCCTGTGCGATGAACAAGCGGTAATGTGCCGTAGCGTAAACTGTATAGTTGGTTTAATCCGCAGGGTTCAAAACGTGAAGGCATGAGAAAACAGTCGGCTCCAGCTTCCAGTTGATGAGCCAGTTTTTCGCTATAGCCGACAAAAGTGGCGACTTGATGTGGGTGTGTGGTGGCTAATGCGGTGAGTTGGTATTCTAGTTCTTTATCGCCTGTGCCAAGAAAAATCAATCGGATATCGTGGTCCAATAATTTGGGCATGGCCTGCAGAATGAGGTCTACGCCTTTTTGTTCGGTGAGACGACCAATAAATACGAATAATGGGCTGCGAAAGTCTGTGGTGCGAAAGAATTTTCGCACTAAAAAACGTTTATTGACACTTTTGGTAGACAGGGTTTGGTCATTAAATGACGAAATGAGGTGACGATCTGTATCTGGGTTCCAGATATCGGTATCGATACCATTAATAATGCCAGATAAATCGTTTTCCCGATATTGCAATAACCCTTCTAGGCCTTGACCAAACTCTGGTGTTAGAATTTCTTCAGCGTAGGTAGGACTGACAGTCGTAATGCGATCAGCAAAAACCAGTCCTCCCTTCATAAAGCTAAATTGTCCAAAAAATTCCAATTTTTCGGGATGCCATAATTCATCAGGAAGACTTAGAGATTCGTAGCATTTACGATCAAATATGCCACGATATGCCAGATTATGAATAGTAAACACAGACTGTGGACGATTAGAATGTGAGGATAAATAGACCGGTACGAGGCCTGTTTGCCAGTCGTGGCAGTGTACGATATCCGGTTTCCAGTCCAGACCGGCCTGATTGAGGGCAATTAATGCGGCCACTTGTGATAGGACGGCAAAGCGCAGAGCATTATCTGGCCAATCGTGGCCATTTTCGTCGTTATAGGGGCCGCCACTATCACGATCAAATAGCTCGGGTTTGTCGATTAGAAATACCGGGACAGTATGTCCCGGTAAGAGTCCTTGCCAGAGTCTAACCGTGAGGGATTTTGGTTGAGTAATCGATAAGCGCTTTACCAATTTAAGTTGACCAATGCGCTCTAGTGTTTGTCCATAGGCGGGTAATAATAATCGGGTGTCGGTATCCAGTTGTTGTAACGCAACAGGAAGAGACCCAGCAACATCGGCAAGGCCTCCCGTTTTGATGAGGGGTTGGGCCTCGCTGGTGGCAAATAGAATACGCATCAGGTTAATCTTGTCGTTTGGGGTTAATATTCCAGATTTTTTCAGCGTATTCAGTGATGGTTCGATCGCTGGAAAATTTCCCCATATTGGCCACATTAATTAGCGCTTGGCGCGCCCACTCTTGAGGTTTTTGATAGAGTTCATCAACTCGTTCCTGTGTGCGAGCGTAATCTTCAAAGTCAGCCAGTAACATGAAATAATCACTGCTTAATAAATGATCAATCAGGCTATGGTAACGGTTGGGTTTGTCCGGTGAGAAGTACCCCGAATGGATCATGTTAAGGGTTTGTTTAAGTGGAGGATATTGATCAGCATACTGATGAGGCTGATATCCCTCGGCACGTAATTTTTCAATGCCATCACTGCTTAATCCAAAGATAAAAATGTTGTCTTCTCCCACTTCTTCACAAATTTCTATATTAGCACCGTCTAAGGTGCCAATGGTTAATGCGCCGTTCAGGGAGAGTTTCATATTTCCTGTGCCGGATGCTTCCATGCCTGCGGTAGAAATTTGTTCGGAAAGATCGGCTGCTGGAATAATTCTTAACGCTTTAGAGACGTCGTAATCAGGAACAAAAGCCACTTTCATAAAATGACGCACAATCGAGTCGTTGTTAATGACTTCGGCAACATCATGAATCAATTTAATGATGAGTTTTGCGTGTGTATAACTGGGGGCCGCTTTGCCACCAAAAATGATGGTGCGGGGAACCCAGTCTTTTTCAGGGTGTTGCAAAATGCTGTTGTAGCGGGTAATCACGTACAAAATATTTAATAACTGGCGTTTGTACTCGTGAATACGTTTGATTTGTACATCGAATAAGGATTCTGGATCGACGTCAAAATGTAAGCATTCCGAGATGTAGCCGGCTAATTTTTTCTTATTATGTTGCTTGATATCCATGAATTCGGACAATTTATCGGCTTGCTCTGTGAGTGGGAGCAGTTTTTTTAATTGGGACAGATCATTGCGCCAGTCGTCACCAATGTGTTTGGAAATAAACGCAGACAGTAAAGGGTTGGCCTGATTTAACCATAATCGTGGTGTGATACCATTTGTCATGTTAACGAATTTTCCCGGATAAAAATCATGGAAGTCGTTAAATAAGCGGTTCTTAATCAGTTCTGAATGTAATTCGGCAACCCCATTGACCTTATGGCTGCCAACAATGGCCAAATGTGCCATACGAATGCGTTGTTCCCCTTCTTCGGAAATGAGTGACATGCGTTTGATTTTTTCAAAGTCACC